>SL_3KL_010_SEDDRAFT_10001704_pt1 | contig 20115 bp, 20 predicted proteins | sample SodLakKL_010_SED_2_FD_10381 | JGI IMG/M metagenome (IMG submission 10381) | reverse complement strand
AAATATCATGGATAAGCGTACTATTACAGAAACAATAATTGCTTTGGAGACAGCAGCTCTCGATGCATGGCACAATGGTAATCCCTCTCCCTATCTCGAACTTTATTCGAAGGACTTTACTTATTTCGACCCCGCCCATGAAAGGCGGCTTGACGGTTGGGACAAGATAAAAGAGATGTATGAAAGCATGCGTGGAAAGGTAAAAATGGATAAATTCGAAATGATAAATCCCGTTGTACAACAAACCGATACAATGGCAGTCCTGACCTACAATCTGCACTCATACTCAGGTGAAACGCTCTGGAAAGAGAATTGCACCGAAGTGTATAGGCTTGAAGAAAATAACGGGTGGAAAATCATCCACAGCCATTGGTCGTTGACTAAACCTTCTATTGATTAATTACACTGTCACACCTTTTAGATTGCTTATGGATAAAATATTGACATTCGCTGATAGACAGGCCTTCCGGGAATGGCTTGGCAAGTATGGGACAGAGAGCGATGGCATATGGTTACTCTTTAGTAAAAAAGGGAAATATGTTACACTCTCTGCTGGCGATGCATTGGAAGAGGCGCTTTGTCACGGATGGATAGACGGACAAATGCAATCCCTTGACGATAATACTTACAAAAAGTATTTTGCACGACGTAGACCTACAAGCAAATGGTCTGTTAAAAACAAAAAGCTGGCACAAACTCTTAGGGAAAAGGGTTTAATGATGACCAAACACAGATGTTTAAGGAAATCATTCAGCCGTATGAGCATGCTTATACCAATCTGCTGGCTATGTCGCATTCGGTACAGCGTACATATACCGGATTTTATCTTGATACCAAATCTGACAAAACCCGTCAAGCCCGGCTAGAAAAGATTATTGACAGACTTAATAGAAATTTGAAGCCAATGTGAAAATAAGATTAATTCATTTTTAGAGGTTATATATGAACTTTAAAGACAAAGTAGTCATCATAACAGGCGCAGGAAGAGGGATCGGACGTTCGATTGCCCTGAAATATGCGTTAGCTAGTGCGAAAGTTGTCATTGCGGAAAAGGAACAGGAGTCGGGTGAAGAGACGCTTCATCATATACATACTTCCGGCGGCGATGCATTCTTCCACCCAACTGATGTCAGTAATCCTTCCGATGTTGACTCCCTCGTAAAAAAGACCGAGGAAAAGTACGGTACTATTCATATTTTAATAAACAATGCCGGAATTTCGGCGTTTAAATCTCCCTATGAACTTTTAATTGAGGAATGGGATAATATTATAAATACAAATCTTAGAAGTGCATTCATTTGTTCGAGAGAGGCTGCGAAGGTCATGAAAAAATATAAAAGAGGTTCTATTGTCAATATTGCCTCTACAAGAGCATTTATGTCCGAGCCAGGTTCTGAGGCATATGCTGCATCAAAGGGAGGAATCATTGCCTTAACCCACGCCCTCGCAGTATCCCTTGCAGCCGACGGTATTCAGGTAAATGCAATAAGTCCCGGTTGGATTGAAACAGAAAACTATAGTCAACTACGGAAAATCGATCACACACAGCACCTGTCGGGAAGGGTCGGGAAACCTGAAGACATAGCCAGGGCATGTCTTTATCTAACGAGCGACGATAACGATTTTATAACGGGTGCGAATTTAGTTATTGACGGCGGAATGACTAAAAAAATGATATATGAATCGTAATAACAGATCAAATCATAATTACAAAAAACATTACCATGACAAATAATAATAAAATACTGGATCTGACGCCCCTGGGCATGAAATTTACTGTGCTAAAAACCGGGGCCGATACAAATGGAGAATCTTTGGATTTACACTGGGAACTATTGCCCGGCTGTAATATGAAAGGTCCTTTTGTTCATATTCACCCCTATGCTATCGAAACATATGAAATACTGGAAGGTGAGATGGAGTTTTTTGTAAAAGACAAATGGCTGACCGCAAAGAAGGGAGACAATCTGACTGTTCCAAAAGGAGTGGCACATACTTTCCGGAATCCAACGGATACTACTGTTGAAGTTTATAACACTCATCAACCGGCATTGAAAATGGAGGAATATTTTGAAGATGTTGTTAAAGTGTTGAATAAAGTAACGAAAAACAAAGCGAAAGAATTTACCATGAACTTTAATGCTATGCTACATATCGGTGTTCTAATGAACAATTATAGAAATGATATCATAGCAGTTAAACCTCCGGATTTTGCAGTCAGAGTGCTTGGATTTATCGGCAAGTTTATAGGTATAAAGTATTAGTTGATAGAGAAAGTAACATTTTATTTCAACATTTTCTCCCCGGACCTCTGTGTTAATTTACCGCAGGCTTCCGTTCTTATACTATGTATCAGGGGTATGTTCGTTGCTGGCAGCAGAAATTATGACAAAATGCCGCCGCATGTGACTTACTTAAAACGTCTCTCCATCGGTTACGGTTATTCCATCCGAATGCACTTCAATCAGCCCGGTATCGTCCTCGTGCCGGTACTGCAGAGCGACACGGTAGAAACCCGGTTCAATTTCTGCGGCTTCAAGATCAACTTCCTCAACCAATTCATCTCCCGGATCCAGTGACACCCACGGCGTCCGTTCTTCGGGACATTCACCGTAGTTTATAGTGGTGTAGGGTATCCACACTCCCTCTTCGAATATCTCAAATGTATACCTGATATCAGGGTTACAGCCATCAAGCAATATCGTTTCACCTGTATTATTACGAATTGTGAAATCGAGCGTATCGTCCGGGAAGTACATAATCTCTGAGAAATTAATCTGCACGGGCGGTTCATCGTCCACCGATAAAAAGTCCGAACAACCGGTTAAACCCACAACTACCCAGATTCCGATCAGATAACTTACTATTCTTACCATTCTCTTCCTCTCTTTCTCGGTTATTTCCGTTCATACAAATACGCAGCATCTACATAACGGGAACCGTTACCGTCGTTCACGGTAAATTCGGTCCCGCTTAATATTGACGCACATCCGAAATCTCCTTTTGTATTGATAGCATAAAAATTAACATTAAACGCGGGTATATCATTCCGCCACAGGTATTCAACTTTCGACCGTTCAACCACACGTCTGCACACTTCAATACACGCATCGGTCGGTGATTTACCACGTCCCATCTCCTCAACGACCAAAAAGCTTGCGCAGGTTTGCAGATTAGCCTCCCCCCGGCCGGTCGAACCGGCTGCACCGAACTCGTTGTCGACATACAACCCCGCACCGATGATCGGCGAGTCGCCCACGCGTCCGGGAATCTTAAATGACAACCCGCTTGTGGTCGTGCATCCGCCGAGATTGCCATGGGTATCAAGCACATTGAGGTTAATGGTACCGCCGTTCTCAATATAGTGACGTAACTGCGGCGGTATGTTCTCGATATCCTCTTTCGGTGTCATATAATCGTCAAACTTGCTTCGATTTTCAATCCAGTACTGCCAGAGTTCCCGTGCTCGTTCGGTAAGGAGGTTCTCTTCTTTAAATCCGTACATGCGTGCAAACTCAAGCGCCCCCTTTCCAACCAGGAGGACGCGATTTGTCCGCTCCATCACAAGCTTTGCGACCTCCGAGGGATATCTGATATTTTCCAGTGCTCCCACGGCTCCGGCACGGTGGGTTTCACCATGCATTACCGAAGCATCCAGCTGCACGACACCCCGCTCATTGGGCAATCCGCCATAACCAACCGAGGTATCTTCCGGATCGTCTTCCTGAATTTTCACTCCGGCCACTGCAGCATCGAGGCAGTCGCCGCCGTTCTCTACTATCTCAATTGCCTTTGCTGTTGCAGCCATGCCGTTACGGCTCGATATTGCAACCGGAGTAAAAGAATTGGTGATAATTGCCGGGGCGCCAAGCACGGGTGTACTCACTTTTAATCCGATGACACTGCCTGCAACCGCCTGCACACCTGTACGCAGGAAATCGCGTCGTCTCCATTTCCTTATTGATGTACCCATGGTAGTAGTTCCTTATGTGAATAAGGTAAAAAATTTAGAACGGTCCCCACGAAAATAAAACCGGGGGTATTAATAATAATAAACCCAAAATGAAAAAGATTACCTGATACGGTAATATCCATCGTGCCCATACATCCCATGGTATCTTTGATAATCCGAGTACACCCATTAAAACCGGTGCGGTGGGGACGATCATATTTGTAAATCCGTCACCCATTTGAAAAGCCAGTACCGCCGTTTGCCGTGTAACGCCGACAAGATCGCTCAAAGGTGCCATGATTGGAATCGTCAACGCTGCCTGTCCGCTCCCGGAGGGTACAAAGAAATTCACAAAGGCCTGGGTAATAAACATCATCTGCGCTGAGAATATCGGATGACCGAATGCAATAATCTGTGCCAACCAATTAAGTATGGTATCGATGATATGACCGTCCTGTGCAATAATAAGTATACCGCGTGCAAATCCGATCATCAAAGCGGGTCCGACCAGATCGCTTGCTCCCTTGATAAAAGATTCAGCAAGCTGATTCACACCCAGCCTTCCGATAAAGCCGGCCACAATTCCAACACCCAGAAATAATGCTGCCATTTCGGTAATATACCAATCGTATTGAGTAACGCCGACAACCAATCCCACCAGCATCGCACCGAGTACATACAGCACCCATTTTTTTCTTCCGGTCATAGTTTCATTAGTGACAATATCATTATCGGTGACGGGCCATTTTTCCTTATCGAATTCATATACTAAACTGGATTCGGGATTATTTTTAACCTTCAGTGCATACCGCATAATCAACAGAATTCCGACTACCGTCAGGAAAAACCAGATAACGATACGGTATTCCATACCGGAGAACGTCGGTAATTCTGCAATACCGTGTGCAATACCGACTGTAAAGGGATTCAGAAACGCGGCTGCGAAACCGATATGCGCTGCAACATAACACATCGCAACACCGGTAATAGAGTCATACCCAAGCTTCCGTGCAAGCGGTATAAAAATCAGCACAAACGGAATGACCTCCTCGCTCATCCCGAAGGTCGCCCCCCCGAGACTGAACACCAGCATCACGATCGGTATCATCATCTTCCGCATAAAAGGACTCCGTGTGTGTGCCGATGCAATGGCGTTAATAACCGATGTAATGGCACCGGTCTTCTGTATAATCGAAAATACACCGCCAATAATGAGAACAAAACCTATGATATACGATACATCATTAATACCCCGGGCAGGTGCCATAAGAAGTGCACCTATCCCCTGTGGATTTCGCTCGGTATATTCGAACGATCCCGGAACAGCCACCTCTCTCCCCTCTTTTTCTTCATATGCATACTCACCGCCGGGTATTATCCACGTAAGAATGGTAGTAACAATGGCAACGCAAAAAATCAATACAAGTGTGTTCGGTACCTTAAACTTTTGTTTCTTCACCTGTCGTATCCTTATCTATGACTGATTCCGGAATAGCTGCATAAAATACAAGCTCCGTGGTTTTGACAAGATCTTCGATATAAATAAATTCCTCGTTACTGTGCGGTTGCTGTGCTCCGATACCGAAATTTACTGCCGGTATTCCCTGTGCATTGAAGGCGTTTGCATCGCTTCCTCCTGTATACCGGATCGGATCTGGATTCAGGTCGGCTTTGCGGATGATATTCTCTGCCTTCTTGTAATGATCGCTCGAAGGATCGATAAAAAACGGAGCAAAAGCAAGCGAGGTGTTTATTTCAACTTCTCCTCCATACCGGGCGGCAGTTTCTTTTGCTATTTTCTGTAATCGATCAAAGTGGTACTCGATTACTTCCATTGACGGACCGCGTATTTCACCATCGAATTCCACGTTATATGAGACAACATTGGTAGCTTCACCTCCGTGAATCGTTCCGATATTTAACGTGGCATCATCGTCGAGCCGACCCTGTCCTAATTTATTAATTATCTCCGCTGTAATGGCAATTGCATTGACACCCTTCTCAGGCGCAACCCCGGCGTGTGCCGGTCTGCCATGGACGGTGACATAAAACTTTAAACACCCGTAGCAATGCTGGATAAATATACCCGGCCGTCGCGAACAATCAAAAACAAAAACCCGCTCAATGGACGGCAGTACCGACAGATCGAGATTTCGTGCCCCAACCATGCCGATTTCCTCTGCAACTGTGAACAAAACAACGATATTATGTAATCGCAGGTCTTTTTCCCGTGCGGCTTTGAGCATATACAATAATGCCGTAACACCCGCACGGTTATCGGCGCCAAGTATTGAAGTACCGTCGGAAGTTATTACACCGTCTTTGATAACCGGGTTTAGGTTACGGGTAGAACGGACGGTATCCATATGAGCAGCTAATACCGTGACCGGTTTACCGGTATCGGATTCTTCGGGAATGCAAAAGAGATTCCCTGCGTTACTTTTGACCCCGGAAATTGGCTGTTCAAGAACACGGATATTGAGCGGTTCGAGTTGCTGCTTTATGTATTCTGCGACTTTTTTTTCTTTTAGCGAGGTGCCTTCAATTCTGGCAAGAGTACAAAAGTCATCAACGAGTGCATCGGTATTTATATATTTCATCGATATAAAATAAGAATGCTGTCGATTTAATGCAATTTTTTGGCATTATTTTGTATATTCTGTAATGATGAAAAATAGCCAGGCAATATACGTAGAAGACCTCACAAAGATCTACACACCGCGGAGGAAACCACCGGTACATGCTGTCAATGGCATTTCATTTACTGTTGAGTGCGGAACTATATTCGGATTGCTCGGACCAAATGGAGCAGGGAAATCTACCACAATCAAGGTGTTAACCACCCTCACACCACCGACATCGGGTAAAGCATATGTGAACGGTTTTAATTGTATCGAGCAACCACTCGAGACAAGGAAATCGCTCGCTGTGGTGTTACAGCAAAATGCATTCGAGCAGTTTATGAGTGTGCTGAATAACTTGCGCACATATGCACAATTTCACCATATACCGCGCAAGGAGGCGAATAAACGTATTACCGCTGTACTTGATCAATTTGGACTGTATGACGATCGGCATACACACGCAATCGATCTCAGCGGCGGTATGCGCAGACGGCTTCAGGTTGCCAAAGCCTTTCTGAGCGGTAAACCGGTTATCTTCCTTGATGAAGCCACCACCGGTCTCGATCCAATCAACCGCCGCACAACACTCCAGGCAATACAGCAGCAGGCATCACAGGGAACAACGATAATTCTGACAACCCATGTGCTCGATGAAGCCGAAGAACTCTGTGACCGGCTTGTAATCATTAATGAAGGCAATATTATTGCCGAAGGTGATGTTCCGGCAATTAAACGACTCGGCACACCCGCGTATTCAATGCAATTAACTTTTAAGACCACCGGCAACGAATTAAGAGAGTATCTTAAACAACTCAATCCACTCCACTTTAAATTCAATAACACATTAATCGATATCACCCTGCAGCGAACCCATCAAGAGATACTGAAAATTATACAGGAACTCAACAGATCCTATGGATTGGTACATTTTGAAGTTCACTCGGCAGATCTCGAGGACGTTTTTATAGATCTCCTCTCACAAACGAGCGAGGAAAGAGCATGAAATCGATTTTCGCCGTTGTATACCGTGAATATCTTTTACGAATAACCAGCCTGACATGGCTGTTCTTCGACCTGTTCATGCCATTGATATATCTTCTCATTTTCGGAATCGGATTTGACCGGGCACTCGCCGACGGAATTATGATGGAAGGGCAACTCATCCCGTACAATGAATTCTTCCTCGGCGGGATACTTGCGATGACAAGTTTCGGGATCGGCATGAACACATCGTACGGTTTTTTCATGGACAGAGATAACGGAATATTCTATGAACAGCTCACCTACCCCATGACCCGAGGTGAATTTTTGCTCGGGAAAGTACTTTTCAATTGCTTCATATCTACCGTTGCGGCAGTCATCGCACTCGGACTCGGCTCGTGGCTGCTTGGTATCACTATTTTGTTTGTTTATTTACCGGTAGTATTTATCGGTATTATCGTCGGCACAGCGGGATGGTTCTTTTTTCTGATGATTTTTGCGCTTCGTATCAGACGAAATGATATGTACAATACGATAATCAATCTGTTATATTTTATCATGTTGTTTGCCTCCAGCTTGTTTTACCCCCTCGATCTTCTCCCATCGTGGCTGAGGACCACCGCATTACTCAATCCGGTCACCTGGCAGGCGGATTTTCTCCGCTATTTCACCATTGGCATCGGAGATCTGTCGCAGGTACTTGTGCAATCCCTGTACTTCATCGGGTTTCTTGCAGTTAGTTTTTACGTCGGTATCGTAACCATTCGTAAAATATCCTGAATTGACTTTCGGGGTAATGATTTGTATACTATATAGTTTATACACTTATGAATACCGCTTTACTGAAGTAACGAGAAATGAACCAACGAAAACTATACAGAACAATTGAGAAAATCACGCCCGGGAATTATTCCTCTGAAGAAGAGCTGTTCGAAAAGATTATCAGAGAAATAATTAATAGCGAAGAAATAGATATTACCGGTGCACGAATCTGGCAACTTGATCCGGGATCTGACTCATATAAGCTAACCCGCCAGATAGGCGATATCGAACGTCTCGAGGATGATTTTTCCCTCAAGGTTAGTGAATATCCGCTTTTTCACGAGATCGCCAACCACCGTTCGGTTATGGGTATTGAAACGCACGATCGATTACGGGCAATCGGAATCAAACATTACGCCGCAACGGGAGTCGGTGAAAAATACAAGCTCAACGGAGAACCGTTATATCCGTATATACTCGCTTTCAACTCCGACAAAATGGATGAAGAACTGCTCGACACACTGAATATAATCAGCGCTGCAGTTTCTTCTTTCCTCAAAAGTCAGCGCATGCAACAGGAAAGCGAGGCGATACAGCTCGAGCTAAAACGTGCCCGTGAAATACAGACGAGCATACTCCCGCAGCATGAATATAAATTCAGCAATTACGAGATATACGGCAGTACCATCGCCGAGACCCATGTTTGCGGCGATTTCTTTGATTATGTTGAAATCGGTGATGAGACACGGCAGCTCGGTGTGCTTGTGGGTGATGTGGCCGGCAAAGGCATATCTGCAGCGGTGCAGGCGCTCTATATTTCAGGCGCTCTCCGGCTCGGAGCCTCACACCAGATTAAAACCTCGGCCTATATATCAACGCTCAACAAAATGATTACAAGGGTATTCCCTGACGAACGATTTGCAACTCTCTTTTATGCAGAATTGTTTGATAACCAGAGTGGCTTGTGTCTCTACGTGAATGCCGGACATAACAGCCCGATCTACTACGATTCCGAAAAAGATGTCGTACACTATCTCGATAGTACGGGCGGGGTACTCGGTCTGACTCCCGAACAGCACTATGTTGTGGAAAACATCAATATTAAAAAGGGCGATATTCTTGTTTTATACAGCGACGGCATTACCGAGGCAACCACAAGTGCCGGTGATTTTTATGGTGAGGAGCGACTGGAAAAACTTGTAATCAACAATAAGGATCGCCGGCCGAAAGACATTGTACAACTAATTCTCGACGACGTACTGTCGTTCTCTGCAAACGGAAAATATTCCGACGACAAGACATTGGTCGTTATAAAAAGAGTAACGTAATATGAAGCATTATCAATTCAGATTTCCGCCCGGACTCATACTGCCGGGATTATTAGGTATACTGGTACTCATCGTTGTGGTATCGGTGGGAATGGTTTTATTCGGTATTATTCTGGCAGCACTCGTCGTGGCCGGAATAACATCCGCCATTTATAGAAGCTTGTTCGGTGCCCGGCAACAACCCTCCCAACCGAGACCGCGTACGAATATACGTATAAACAGAGCGTCGGGAATAGACGACATCCCGTATAGCGATTACAAAGAAATCGGTCCGGAATCCGAAGATGATAATAGTAATGAGGAGACAAAATAATTGAGCGTAGTTTATGCCTGAAACCATATCCCCCGAACCGCAAATAGCAATCGAGAAAGCGTTTCCGTCACCGTTCAAAAACGTCATTGCCACGGCGAGGACCTGTTACTCAAGCAAGGGGATAATAAAAGATGCTGATATCAAACCCCTCGAACGCTGGCAGCCTTTGGCAAAAAGTATTTACGAGGCGGGACATCACACAACATACCAGCATGCATATTTTCAGTTTACCCTCTCAAATGTTTCACGGCAATTCATCTGGTCGTTTCTGCACAGTCATCCGTTCTATAATTCAGAACAGGTGAGCCAGCGGTATGTAAAAATCAAAAAGGACGGTTACTACATTCCCCCGATAACCGGCGAAGCACTTGCACTTTATAAACAAACCATCGAAATGCAAACCGAAGCTTACTTTAAGCTTATCGATCTTTTACACGATGTGACGGCAAACCATTATTTCAACCGCTTTCCGGCACGGGAAAATTATCCCGATAAGTATGGAAAAGACATCACCAAAAAGTGTCAGGAAGTTGCACGCTATGTAATGCCGCTTGCTACGTTCGCTTATTTGTATCATACGATAAGCGCAGTGACCCTTCTGCGGTATTACCGGCTTGTCGAGCAGTACGATGCACCGCTTGAGCAGCGAATAATTATACAAAAAATGGTCGATGAACTGCTGCGGCATGATCCGAACTATAAGTCGATACTGGAAGAGCCGATACCGATCGAGCAGACACCCGAAGGAAAATTCTTTCTCGAATTTTCACACAACAGCCAGAACGGTTCAGATTACCGGAAAGAATTTATCCGGGAGTTCGATGAATCATTACTTGGCAGAGTTTCAAAACTCATCGACTATAAAGTGAACGGCGAAAAAGTTCTTGCATCGGCCGTACGCGAGGTATACGGACTCCCCGAATCGATGGTACCCGATAATGATGCAATCGATATGGTTCTCCATCCCGAAAAAAATACGTTACTCGGAGAATCACTCGTTCTGACCACACATTCGAAATTATCGCGCGCGATGTATCATGTGCATTATACCTTCAGGAAAAAGCTGAGTCACACTGCCGATTCGCAGGATCAGCGTCACCGCATGACACCCGGTTCGAGACCAATTTTATCGAAACAGCTTACCGACGAGCCCGATTATATTACCCCGGCAATTATAACTGAAGACGAGAAAGCACTTGCACTGTACCGTGAAACAATGAATCGCACGTGGGAGAACATCGGGAAACTTATCCAGCTCGGATTATCGGAGGATGAGGCATCATATGTACTGCCAAATGCAGTCTCTGTACGATTTACCGAATCTGCTGATTTGCTTAACCTTCATCATAAACACGCCATGCGGTTGTGTTACAATGCACAGGAAGAAATCTGGCGCGCATCGCTTGATGAAGCCCAGCAAATTCGGGAGGTAAATCCGCAAATCGGCAAATACCTGCTCCCCCCCTGCACAATACGCGATCTCGGTCATCAGCGTCCGATCTGTCCGGAAGGCACCCGTTTCTGCGGCGAAAAAGTCTGGCGGTACGACATATCTGAATATGAGCGGGTTATCTGAACTATGACATTCCCTCCACCTGATAAAAAATTATTCTTCTGTATTGCGGGAAATATCGGCTCCGGTAAATCATCATTAACTCAGAAATTAAGTGAACTTTTTGGATGGAAGGCTTACTACGAATCCGTCGACGATAACCCGTATCTGCCTGACTTCTATGCAGATATGAAACGTTGGGCGTTTCACCTGCAGGTTTATTTTCTATCGAAACGGTTTCAAACGCACAAGGAAATTGTCGAATCTGAAAATTCGGTAATCCAGGACCGTTCGATTTACGAGGACGTTGAGATCTTTGCGCGTAATCTTTTTGAAATCGGGAAAATGGATGACCGCGATTATCAAAACTACCGGTCACTATTTTACACGATGTCCGACTACCTGAAGCCGCCTGACCTGATGATTTATCTAAAATGTCCGATCGATACATTGCTGCGTCAAATTGCACGCCGGGGACGTTCGTATGAACAATCGATCCCGCGCGAGTATCTCGAACAGTTAAATCGCCACTACGAACGATGGATCGAAAACTATAAGCTCGGTCCTCTGCTTATCATTGAAAATATAAATCTAGATTTTGTTCATCGCAATGACGATCTTAAATATGTTGCCGGAATGATACGGGAGAAAATAGAAGAGAAAGTTTAAGATGTAAAAAATATATACACTCCCACCAGTACAAGAAAGCTGCCGAAAATTCTACGCAGCCTGTTCACCTCCGTCTTATGCGTCACGATCGCTCCCAGTTGACTGAACAATATAGCAGTCAACATAACCGGAATTGCCGCACCGTAATGCACGTACCCGATGGTCAAATCTGGAAGATCGGGCCTTCCCCATCCGTTAAGCATATACCCGATCGATGCAAATAATGTTGTAAAGACGATTACCGTGCTCGAAGTACCGATCGCTTTTTTTATGGGAAAATTGAGAAACTGATACATCATAGGTATCGAAAAAACACCCCCGCCAACCCCGGCAAGCGATGAGACGAATCCCGTGAAGGTACCGATTCCAAACAAACCCGGCTTCGATAGACGCGCAACACGCTCATTACCTTTCTCATTTGCCTGAGTAGCAAGTCGCAGACCTGCAAAGAAAATTACCAGTGAGAAAATTCGTCGTAAAGCGCTACTCGTTAACTGATCGGCAATCCATGAACCGAACAGGGCTGTTATCACGCTGGTAATTGCAAGAATAAATACCGCCTGAAATATAACATTTCGATTTTTATAATGCCGGTATGAACTCGAGAGAGAGGTAAAGGTGGATACAAAAAGACTTGTACCGAAAGCTATATGGGCACGAATGGATATATCGACATCAATGTGAGCATAGACAAGCAGCAACATCGGAACCAGCACAATACCACCGCCGACTCCGAAGAAGCCGGCGGTAAAACCCATAACACAGCCGACAGCTATGAGAATAAGTAATACGGAGATATCCATCCAGTTGTTTGCTAATCGACTGTAGTGAGCTGATGTTGATACAATGGTTTATCTTTCAGCAAGTCTACAGCAACTATAAATTGTTTATCGTATTCTAATTCTTTTTTAATTTTACCCCGTTCACCGGAATAGCGCAATGCAAACTCGGTTATCAGCTCACGTTGGATTTCATCGCGATGCCGGGTAAATGCATGCTGCTTATCCTCGGTGATATATACTTGGATCTCATCTAAATCTTTAAAAAATTTCTCCGAATAGTTTTCAATCTTAGCTATCTCACGTAAGTCTTCGAGCTTCTTTTCACTTGTTCCCTGATACGTAAATTCCCGTTCCTGCAGAAATTCTTTGAAACTGTCAAGCAATCCATCATCAACGATTGGTTCCGCATCCTTGTTAGCTTGTGTATGGATGAATTTGGTTGCAAAACTAAATATCATTGCTTTATCTTCAAGTTGCTCAAGATACCGGCTTCTTTCCGGCAGAGTAATTACGGTGTCGGGTGCGATTCCTTTCCCCTCCTGTACCAATCTGCCGGCTGAGGTTTTGTATTCAGCCCGCAAACTATCATCGTCGATATAAAACAAACCTTCCGGTGCTTTATCGAGATAATCGGATGTCTGAATACTTCTTCCACTCGGTGTATAATAGCGTGATGTAGTGATCTTTAACTGCGCGTCCGACCGGAGATTTGCAACTGTTTGTACCAGACCTTTTCCGAACGATCGGGTTCCAACCAGAACACCACGATCTTTATCCTGTATCGCACCGGCAACAATCTCACTGGCACTTGCGCTATTCTCGTTTATCAATACCACGAGCGGTACATCAGGAAGTACAGGCTCCTGCGAAGCGACGTATCTCCGAACAGAATCCGATGTACGCCCACGGGTTGATACGATCAAAGTTCCGCGGGGGACAAATATGTTCGTCACCTCTACTGCAGCATCGAGCAATCCGCCGGAATTATCGCGGAGATCCAGAATTACACCGTTGATAGTATTCTGTCGCTGTAGATCCCGGAGCGTTTGTCGTGTTTCTCCACCTGCCCCACGTGAGAATCGAGCAAGCTTGACATATACTATGCCATCGTCAATAAAGTCAGCATACCGGACGTTTTCCACACGTATCGATTCGCGGGTGAGAGTAAATGCCAGCGGTTTATCGTAGGATTCGCGTTCAACGGTAATAGTAACTTCCGAGCCCGGTTCACCCCGAACAGCCGAGCGTATATCGGCTAATGATTTATCATTAACGGAAATTCCATCAACTGCGGTTATACGGTCACCGATCATTAATCCTTCCTTTTCAGCCACATAGCCTTCGGTTAGCGACGTTACGGTAACGTGTCCGTTTCTTCTGCCGATTGATAATCCCACACCACCGTATCTGCCGGTCGTCAAGAGATCGACTTCGTCTCTACCCCGTTCATCGATATAAACTGTATACGGATCAAGGGCATCCAGCATACCGTCAATACCCGCACGCATAAATTTTTCAGGATCAATATCGTCGACGTAATTATTCACTATTTCCTGATAAACCCGCCCGAAGAGCTCAATCGACCGGTTGATCTTTAAATACCGCTCATCATCGGCAAAGCTCTGTGTGGAAATAAGGAATAATAATGCAAGCAACGTTACCGAAAAAATGCAACGTCTACAATATCTGAAATTCATTTTACCCTCCTCTGACTCTGAACGCCGCCAAGCCCGTTACTCGACCGACGTCCTATGGACTTCTTGCTGAATAATTAACCAAATTTCATTAAAAATTTTCTGTGGTGATCGCTCACCATTTATTATGTGTAACCGTTTTTCGGTGCGTGAAAGTTCAAAATATCCATTCCGCGTACGCTCAAAAAATTTACGCCCGGAGCGCTCCATCCTGTCGATTATTTTGCCCGCATTACGCTGGCGTTTTTCTATTTCATCGAGTGAAATATCAATAAAAAACGTAAGATCCGGTAAAATATCATCGATAGCTAATCGGTTAATGGCTCTAATATCTCCGGGCGGAATTCCTCTTCCATATCCCTGATAAGTTGTTGTCGAATCGACAAACCGGTCACATATGACAATCTCACCCCGTGCAAGAGACGGTTGTATAACCTCCCGTACGAGTTGAGCCCTGGCAGCAGAAAATAAAAAAACCTCAGCAACCGGTTCAATGTTACTGTTAACATCAAGCAAGATAGACCGTATTTGCTCACCGAGCCGGGTTCCTCCCGGTTCCCGTAAAAAAACCACTTTTTCACCGGAATCGGTTAATTTCCGGGACGTTAACTCTGCCTGAGTTGACTTCCCTGACGAATCAAGACCTTCAAAAGTTATAAACATACAAATTAAATTACATATTTTGTTTTAATAAATCAATTATTTGAAGAATTGAGCAAATTTGTTTACTTTTGATAGATTATACATTGATCAAATCTATGAGCAAAAAACAAATATCGCAAGACAAAGTATCCGGAGAGGCAGGCGCTATAAAGCGCTCCGAATCACGGATAGAGGATTCTAAACTCATACGTCAGGCAATTAGCGGTGACGAGGAAGCATTCAGCCGTTTAATGGATAAATACCGACCTGCTATTTACCATCTCATATCGCGTATGATCAGCGATAAAACCGAAGTACATGATCTGACACAGGAAACCTTTGTAAAAGCATTCGGATCGTTGAAATCCTTCAATCATCATTATGCCTTCTCTACCTGGTTATATAAAATTGCTTCCAATACCTGTATAGACTACCTCCGGAAGAAAAAACTACAAACCTACTCCATAGATCAATCGATGGATCCGGATGGAGATGATTATGGCTATGATTTACCCGATACCACCTATGTTGCCGACAAGGAGATAATTTCCGACCAGCGCAGCCAGCTTGTCAGCAAGGCAATCGACGCATTGCCTGAAAAATACCGGAATGTGATAATGCTGCGGCATCTTGAGGAGAAAAACTATGAGGAAATTGCCGAATTACTCGACCTCCCCCTTGGCACGGTAAAGGCCCATATATTCAGAGGGCGCGAACTTCTTTACAAATATTTAAGAAAAAAGATACGCGACTATTAATTTTAGTGTAACTCATTTCCTTTTTATTCGTATATATTAATAGGTGTAATATGTCTGACGGGGCATATAAACGAATAAAATACTATTGCAAAATATATTTATATGGCTAAATTATTAAATGTTTTCCTGTTAACCGGAATATTTCTATTTCAAGGTCTTTATGGGCAATCGAAATTCCACAAAGAAATTCCGGTAAGTGATGAAAATGTGGTACATGTCCGACTTGAGGCCGCATTCGGAACCGTTAATATCTCAGGTGGTGCCCTGGACAAAATATTAATTGCCGATATGCTTACCGAACCGTCATTGGATATGAAAACTGAAATTAATTACCGGCTTGACAATCGTACCGGAATACTCGGTCTATTGCTCGAACCCAAAGACAGGCAACGACGCACCTGGGGTTTTGGCAGCGGAGATGCCGGAACGTGGGATTTACAATTCAATAACGATGTCCCATCACGATTTGATATTGAAATGGGTGCAGGACGCGGTACGTTTGATTTTACCGGGATGCATCTCAATCATTTGAACTTATCGGCCGGAGCCAGTAGAATAACCGTCCGATTTGATGAACCAAATACAGGTTTTATCGAAAATATACACATTGAATCGGGAGTCAGCAGATTCACCGGTGAAAATTTCGGGAATGCTAATTTCGGGTCTTTGAAATTTGAAGGTGGTGTTGGTGCATACACACTTGATTTCGACGGTGATTTACGACACCAAGCAAACGTGGATGTAGAGCTCGGGATCGGTGCCGTGACACTTATTATTCCCGACCACATAGGAGCAAAACTTTTTGCCGAACAACGACTCTTTTCGTCGGTAAATGTCCCTGATGATTTCGAACAGGTAAACCGGAATGAATATGTTTCACGAAACTTTGATACAGCCGAAGGAAAACTGATAATAAAAATTGAATCGGGCTTCGGAAGCGTACGTGTACGCCGCTGAAATCATCCTCCATAAAACTCTTCAACGCCATATCGTCCCGCAGTCCACAGAGTCAGCAATATCGCAATCGATGTGATCGCCCGCTTTTCACGGTCACGGGGAATTATTAAACCATAGGTATCAATCACAAATTTCATATTTTCCAGTAGTTTTATTATCTCTCGCTTTGTTACAGCACCGTGCCAATAACTGACAAGGTCAACCAGCATTTCTTCATACCGTCTCAGAAACTCACCCATCGAAATAATGTCATAACTCCGGGCAGTACGCGGTCGACAGATCGTTAATAAATCCGATACATACTCATCCCAGTAGACGGCAAAATCGGCATTCTCAGGCCGTCGTAAATATCTAGCGCGTTCAACAGAAAACGATGCTTTTGTTTTGACTCGAAAGCGTGGCATAATCGGATGCAAATCAAAAATTGGCCGGGAATCATCGGCATATTTATCGATATATCCCCAACGCCGCCGTAATTGCGGCCAGGTAAGGATATTTATGACCGGTGCAGCTTTGGAATCGATAACAACGTACCGGCCATACCTTCCACGCTCACCGTTCACNACGGCAATCCAATGATTCCATTGATCGACGCATACGAGACACGGACGATTTTTCTTGAGATAACCGAGCAATGCTTTACGGGCGAACTCCGGATCACGGCGGCGTATGAGCTTCATATCACAATCGAATGCACGGGCTGCCCGTGCAAGCTTGATTTCGTCAGTTCCGGACCACCAATGCGTACCGGCTATTCGTGCAATCTTTAATTCATCAACAAACGTTCCGAGCATTACAAGTGCGTGTTTTAATGCGAACGGTCCGCATGTCCATTTATTCGGTTGAGGGTACAGTCCCATTGTATAGTATAATCTGATTCAATAAAAAGCTTACTAAAGCTATTGATTTCATTAAATAAATGCAACTTGATTTTAATAAAACATTTGCGTAATTATTTTATGTCACAATTTTAGAATGGTATAAATAGATGAATAAGACAAAACACGTTACGATTCTATATAACGAACCGTATCCGTACGATGAGTATGAAGACGTTGACGAAGAGAAGCTTGAATTTGAGCCATATTTCGACACCAAGGTACCGTCCCCCGAGGAAGATATCGAAACAATGCGTGCCACCCTTGAAGAACAAGGATATCGGGCTGATGCGGTAAACTTGAAAGACCGCTTTACGGTACTTCACCGGATCCTCACCCACAACAGGCCTGATGTTATTTTTAATCTTGTTGAAGTATTCAACGACTCGCCGTGGGATGAGTTTAAGGTAGCTGGTATGTACGAATTGCTGAAAGTGCCGTTCACCGGCGCTCCGGCAATAACACTGGGTATCTGCCAGCGCAAAATGCTCACCAAGCAAATTCTTATGGCGAACGGCATACCGACCCCCCGGTTTAAAAAATACAGTAAGAACAATATACCCAAACGTCACGGACTCAAATACCCGATCATCGTAAAACCTGCACGCGAGGATGCAAGCACCGGCATAGAGAACGAATCGGTGGTTACCAACAGGGAAGATCTCCTAAAACGTGTGGAACACATCATTGAGGATTATGAGCAATCCGCCCTTGTTGAAGAATATATCGATGGTCGTGAATTGAATGTATCTATACTCGGGGATACGGATCCAATAGCACTTCCGATCTCCGAAATCGATTTTTCGGAAGTCCCGGCACATTTACACAAAATTGTCAGCTATCAGTCAAAGTGGGACCCCACCCACGAATCTTATCACACGGCGTATCCGGTGTGTCCCGCAGACCTGCCGAAAGCAACTGCCAGACGAGCCCAGGACATTGCAAAGCGTGCCTTTAGAGTGATGGGCTGCCGGGATTATTCACGAATTGATATACGCCTGAGCAAAGATAAAAAGCTCTTTGTGCTGGAAGTTAATCCCAACCCGGATCTTGCCGCCGAAGTCGGCTTTATGCGGAGTGCCGAGGAATANGGTTTAAGTTTTGGCGAAGCGCTTAAGCAGATTGTGGAGCTTGCGTTGAAAAGAGGCGGCGGGTAAGATTTATTCAGGAAATTATATAATTATGTTGATTCCTATTTCTGGATATTTTTTCCAGTCTTTCGGCAACCCAAAGTTTAATATTCATTCTTTTTTGTTCGTGTTTGGGCCTTCTTATCTTTGATACATCAAGATATTCAGAAATATCTTGTCCTTCATCAAATTTTTTATCTAAATCTTTAGCTTTCATAAATCTCTATCTCCTCAGACCGTGATCGCCTTACTGATATAATTATTATACAAAAATACAACTAAAATGCATAATTTTCAATTTCAATCATTGATCATCCAGAATCAGCAATTCCTGTTCTATCACATATTCTAATAATTCCTCTCCATGATGAAAAGTATGGATATCACTCACACCAAACCGAACAAACGGATTTCCTTCATGCTGCTGACTTCGCAACCACTGGAATGTAACCTGCCCCGGATAAAATACCGGTATCTCACGTAACTGAACCTCCGCATTATCAAGATCGCCGTCGACATACCGTGCCGTAATATCCGCATCTTCAACTCCTAGTCCCAGTGTATACGGCAAAGAAACAAGATGCCAACGTGCACCGTGACCGCCGGTATGAACGGCAAACGCAACATTGTAGGTCTCTCCGTCCCGGAGTTTTTTGCTGTCAAGCGGGTTCGGAGAAGCAAGTGTTCTGGTTAATTGTACCCGCCACGCACCCTCTGAATAACCACCCGCTGCACGAATAGCTCCTCTACTCCCGGAAGGTTCACGTATAAAACGCTGCGGGATGACATCCCCCTCCCGCCATTCGTGAACGGGATCGAACGGCGCAGCTATTTCTTCCGAAAGATAATAGTAATCCTCCTGTGTATATTCACCGTTCACCAGTCGATCCCAGTCGAGTGCCCGAAATCCTGTTTTTCCCTGATCATACATCCATGCAGGTGCATTTGTATCATCATCCCAGTTGGTCGTGTACATTCCGCGTCCCTCGGAACTTAACCGGTAATGCAGCACATAATTGTTATCGGCGTAACCGACCGGATGACTGCGATGTGCGCGCCATTGCCACAGATCGAGGAATACACCTTGTTCCTG
>SL_3KL_010_SEDDRAFT_10001703_pt1 | contig 20116 bp, 19 predicted proteins | sample SodLakKL_010_SED_2_FD_10381 | JGI IMG/M metagenome (IMG submission 10381) | reverse complement strand
AGCCAGGACCCCCTCCCGGGAAGACGCGGAATCTTATTGGATTCCCTTGCCGGGGAGACATAATGTCTATAATGCCCTTGCGGCGTTGGCGGTGGGGATACACCTGCAGCTCACACCGCGAGAGATTCGTGCCGGCTTGGCTGCTGCTGAAGTCTCAGCCATGAGAATGGAACGCTCTTTTGCCGGAAGCGGTTTCTGGATTGTCAATGATGCGTACAATGCCAGCCCCACATCGGTCCAGTATGCACTGGACTACCTGGTGGAATGGGCGGGTGCGCAGAGGAAAATTGCTGTCCTGGGGGATATGTTAGAATTGGGAGAGGCCTCAGAGACGGCTCACCGGGCCGTGGGCCGTTATGCCGCCGAAATAGGGGTTGATGTTGTCTTTACCCTGGGTGAACGGGCGAAGCTGGTGGCAGAAGGCGCCCTGCAGGCAGGTATTTCCCCGGAACACGTATTTGCCTGCACGGATTGTGAAGAAATCCTGCATCGGCTGGAAAGGTTCGTGGAAAAAGGTGTGACGATCTTAATCAAGGGTTCCCGGGGGATGAAAATGGAACGAATCGCTGCAACACTGCAGGCGAGGTATCCCTTCATAGCAGAGAAAGAGCCCGGCAATTCATAAGAACGGGAGGTAAGCATGGGACCGGAGTTTTTCGCCGCGCTGGTTGCGTTCCTGGTCAGTGCGGCCCTTGCGCCGCTATACATCGCGGTTTCAAAAAAATATCACTTTGGGCAGCAGGTCAGGCTGGATGGTCCCAGTCAGCACTTAGAAAAGGCAGGGACACCGACCATGGGAGGGATTATTTTCCTTCTTTCCTTCATCGTCACTGCTGTTGTCTTCACGCCAAAAACACCGCTGTTTTTCCTTATCGTGGTGATCATTCTTTTCAGTGCGCTCCTGGGGTTTATCGATGATTATCAGAAAGTCGTCCGCCATCATTCACTTGGCTTGAAGGCCCGGCATAAGCTCCTGGGGCAGCTGGTCGTTTCCCTGGGCTTTTACCTGGCACTCATGCAGCTGGGGCATGATACGTTTGTTTCTGTTCCTTTTGTGGGATTACACCTGGAGCTGGGTATACTTTATCCCCTTTTAATTTTTTTGATGGTGATTGGAACGTCCAATGCAGTGAACCTGACAGATGGAATCGACGGGCTGGCGGCCGGCACGGTGATCCTGGCGCTGCTGCCTTTTTTGTATATGGCCATCGCCCAGGGTTTTCAGGAGATGGTTTATCTCTGCGGGATTTTTGTGGGGGCCTGCCTGGGATTTTTGCTGTTTAATGTCAACCCGGCAAAAGTGTTCATGGGGGATGTGGGCTCTCTATCCCTGGGAGCGGCCCTGGCCGTCACAGCCATTATTTTAAAGGCGGAGCTTATTCTCGTGGTGATCGGCGGGGTTTTTGTCCTGGAAGCGCTTTCTGTGATGATCCAGGTGATTTCCTTTCGCTTAACGGGAAAAAGGGTGTTCTTAATGAGCCCTTTGCACCACCACTTTGAGCTAAAAGGGTGGTCCGAATGGCAAGTCGTTTCGGGTTTTTGGATCCTGGGCTTATGTTTTGCCCTGCTGGGCCTCCTGGATTATGCGCTCTATTCTTGAAACAGCGGATCCGCACGGCAGTTGTTCCGGTAGAATGGTGGAGGTGCGAGAAGTGAAAGAACAGATCAAGGGGAAAAATATCTTGGTTCTCGGCCTGGCTCGCAGCGGGCAGGCGGCCATCAAACTCCTGCTGAAAGCAGGCGCCTCAAAGATCATCGGCAATGACCAGAAGGGCCTGTTAGAACTTGCAGCTGAAATGAAAGATCTTTGCCGAAACAGCCGGGTAACCCTGGTGGGAGGCGGGCACCCGGAGAACCTGGTAGATGAGGTTTCCCTGGTGATCAAGAGCCCCGGGATTAAACCAGATTTGCCCCTTCTGCGGAGTGCCTCTGCCCGCGGGATCCCCGTTTATGCAGAAATTGAGCTGGCTTACTGGTTCAGTGCTGCAGAGATTATCGGTATTACGGGAACCAATGGGAAAACAACAACAACCTCGCTGGTCGGTGAGATCTTGCAGGGACAACTGCCGCAGGTTTTCGTCGCAGGAAATATCGGACATCCCCTTTGCGAAGCGGTTGCTGCAGCCGGGCGGGGCGACTTGATCGTAGCCGAGCTGAGCAGTTTTCAATTAGAAAACATCGATAGCTTCCGGGCGCCCATCGCCGCCGTGTTGAACATCTCTTCCGACCATCTGGATTACCATGGCACGATGCCGCGATACATTCAAGCCAAATCCAGGCTGCTGGCGAACCAGCAAAAGACGGACATGGCTGTTTTGAACTATGACGACGAAAACGTGCGCGACCTGCGGGATCAAGTGCAGGGCCACCTGCAATTTTTTAGCCGCAAGCATCTCCTGGAAACGGGGGTATGCTTGCACCAGGGCCGTATTGTGATCAGGGAAAAGGGCAGGGAAGAATTGGTTTGTCACGCTGCTGATTTGCTGATCCCGGGTCCTCATAACCTGGAAAACGCCCTGGCCGCCGTGGCGGTGGCCAGGGCCAGGGGAGTTCGCAGGGAGCAGATTGCCCGGACGCTGAAAACATTCCGGGGTGTGCCCCATCGCCTCGAATTTGTCTCGGAAATAAACGGGGTGCGCTATGTGAATGATTCCAAGGGAACAAACGAGGAAGCAACCCTCACCGCCCTGAAAGCTCTCCAGGGTTCCAAGATCCTGGTTGCGGGAGGGATGGACAAGGGGAGTTCTTTTCATAACCTGGCCGCAGCGCTGGAGCGCGAAAAAGTATCCTGGCTGATCTTACTGGGTGAAACCGCCCCGCTCCTGCAAAAAAGGGCCCTGGAGGCAGGCTTCTCCCGTGTTGTGCTCGCTGCTGACCTCCCCGAAGCCGTGCATAAAGCTTACCTCCAAGCGGTAACAGGGGATACCGTTTTACTTTCGCCAGCCTGTGCCAGCTGGGATATGTTCTCCAGCTATGAAGAACGTGGAGACGTTTTTAAGTCCGAGGTCGGCAGATTAAAGGAGGGCTTGTCGCATGGGAAAAGCCCCCGCCGAGGGTGAAGCAAAAAAGTCTCCGGACTACGCCATTTTTTTTACTGTCCTGATCCTGGCAGGATTTGGCCTGGTGATGGTCTTCAGCGCCAGCTACATCAGTGCGCTGGAGTCCAGGGGGGATGCCTTCTTTTTCCTCCGCCGCCAGGCGTTCTGGCTGGTCCTGGGCCTGGTCGGCATGCTGACGGCATCCCGGTTTGATTACTGGAAATGGCGGAAACTGCTTCCGCTGCTCCTGTTCTCCAATTTTCTGCTGCTCCTGCTGGTTTTTGTCCCGGAAATCGGCGTGGAAGTGAATGAGGCCCGCAGGTGGATCGGGATCGGCGGTTTCAATATCCAACCCGCCGAATTTACCAAGCTGGTGGTCATCATTTTCTCCGCTGCTTTTTTAAGTAAAGCCCGTTTAAATATCAAGGATTTTTGGAGCAGCAGCTTCATCCCCCTGGCGGTCATGGGCGCTTCCTTTTTCTTGATCCTGCTGCAGCCTGACCTGGGAACGGCCCTGGCCCTGGCCATGGTCGCCCTGGTGATCGTTTTCGCTGCTGGGACGCCCCTGAAGCACTTTATTGCCTTTCTATCAGCCGGAGTGCCCCTGGCCGTCTATTTGATGATCAGCGAGCCCTACCGCCTGCAGCGTCTCTTCTCCTATCGTGACCCCTGGGCGGATCCGCTGCGTTCCGGCTATCAAATTATCCAGTCCCTTTATGCCCTGGGGCCGGGAGGGCTTTTCGGCGTCGGATTGGGAAGAAGCAAGCAGAAGCTTTATTACCTTCCCGAGCCTCAAAACGATTTTATTTTTGCCATTGTCGGGGAGGAGCTGGGCTTCTTAGGCGCCCTAACGGTGATCCTGTTGTTTTTCATCCTGGTCTGGAGAGGTTTCAAGGTATCCCTCCAGGCGCCGGATACGTTCGGAAACTTGATGGCGGCAGGCATTACGGCCATGGTTGCCATTCAAATGCTGATCAACATCGGCGTCGTGACCGGCTCGATCCCCATTACGGGGATTAATTTGCCCTTGATCAGCGCCGGAGGCAGTTCCCTGTTTTTCACCCTGGTGGCCATGGGAATCTTAATGAATATTTCTAAACACGCCAGTCCATAAAAAATATCCAGGAGGATAACGTGCGCGTGATCATCACCGGCGGGGGGACAGGGGGTCATATCTACCCCGCCCTGGCCATGGCCAGAACCATCCGGAGAAACGACCCCACAGCGGAGATCTTGTTCGTAGGCGCCGCGGGCGGTATGGAAGAAAAAATCGTACCCGCTGCCGGGTTTTCATTGGAAACGCTGCCGGTTAGGGGTTTTTCCCGCCGAAAGCTGCTGCAGGCGTTTCCCACGCTGTTTTTTTTGGCCCGCTCGTGGCGCCAGGCCCAAACGCTCATGCGGCGTTTCCGGCCGGACCTGGTGTTTGGCACCGGCGGGTTTGCCGCTGCGCCCGCCCTGCTGGCTGCCCTGGCGGGAAAGAAACGCGTGATCATCCATGAACAGAACCTCTTTCCCGGGGTTACTAATCGTTTCCTGGCCCCCTGGGTGGAAAGCGTTTGCCTCTCGTTTGAAGCATCGAAAAAGTATTACAGGAAACAAAGCAATCTTGTTGTCACGGGGAATCCCCGGGCCAGTGAAATGGTCGATCTTGAGAAAACCGCAGCCCGGGAGCGTTTGAAGCTGCACAAAGAGATGCCTCTCCTGGTGGCATGCGGCGGCAGCAGGGGGGCAGCCCGCATCAACCAATGCATGGTGGAATACCTGGAGCAGGTTGACGATCACCTGGGTATACAGGTCTTGTATATTACCGGTGAAATATATTATGATCAGATCAAAGCGCGGCTGCATCAAAACCGCGTCCTTGAAAGGTTTGGCGGTCATTTAACAGTGAAAGCGTACCAGGAAGAAATGCCCCTGGCCCTGGCGGCTGCAGACCTGGTGATCAGCCGGGCAGGGGCCACGACTTTGGCGGAAATAACAGCCCTGGGTGTCCCGGCGATCTTGATTCCCTCACCTAACGTTGTCCATGATCACCAGCGGATGAATGCCCTGGCCCTGGCGGAAGCGCGGGCGGCTGTGATGTTGGAAGAAAAAGATTTGGGTCCAGAGATTTTCAAAGATCAGGTCGATACATTGCTGTCTAACCCCTTGAAGCGGAAAGAATTAAGCCAAAACAGCCGCATGCTGGGCAAACCGGATGCCGCGGAACAGATCTTCGCATTAATGGTCTCTTAACGTCAACGCAAGGGTTTCTTTTTCCCTAAGAGTTGCGGCGCTTTTTCGGTCCAGGGCCCCTGACGAGATCAAGATTCGGGGTGAGAAAGATAGACTGGAAGGCAAAAATTACAAAGATCTTGAGCACTCCGCCCATGCTCGACGAGCCCATGCGTTTTCATACGTCTCTGCGCATCGGGGGGCCTGCCGAAATGCTCGTCTTTCCTTCCAGCCGGGATGAACTAAAAGGGATCCTGGCCATCGCCCACAGCGCAGGCGTGCCGTTATTCCTGATCGGGCAGGGAACAAACCTCCTGGTTAAAGACGAAGGGATTAAAGGGGTCGTGGTTAACCTGGCGCGGTTCGACCCGGAGATCCGCTTTCTGTCCGACCACACCGTGAAATCCGGGCCGGGTGTTCCGGTTGTGAAATTGGCCCGCGAAGCGATAAACAGGGGGCTGGGTGGGCTGGAGTTCGCGATCGGCATTCCCGGCAGCCTGGGCGGCGCTTTATACATGAATGCCGGCGCGTACGGATTCTCTATTGGTGAAAGGGTAACGGAGGTTGCCACCCTGGATTTTCTGGGAAATGAAAGGATTCGCTCCAGGGAGGAATTAGAATTCTTCTACCGCAAGAGCACTTTTCAAGACGAAAAGAGCATCATTGTGGAAATATCCCTGGCCCTTTATCCAGCTAACCGTGAAGAATTGCAAACGAAAGCGGCCCAGATACAAAAAATGCGCCGCAGCAAGCAGCCCCATAAGCCCAGTGCAGGAAGCGTTTTTCGCAATCCCCCGGGAAATCCTGCGGGGCTCCTGATTGAAAAAGCCGGGGTTAAAGGTCACGTGATCGGCGGCGCCCAGGTTTCCACCCTGCACGGCAATTTTATTGTTAACACCGGGGGAGCTACGGCTGAAGACGTCTTGAACCTGGTGGAATGGATGCGCACCAGGGTCAGGGAGACCCAGGGGACGGAGCTGGAGCTGGAAATCAAGGTTGTGGGCAGAGATGGCATCGAACGGGGGAGGTAAACATGGAGGAGTTTATTGTTGAGGGCGGACACAAGTTAAGCGGTTCCCTGCAGGTGAAAGGGGCAAAGAATTCCATGCTTCCGATAATGGCCGCCTCTGTATTGAACAGCAGTGATGGAAGCGTCGTTCTGCATAACATACCGAACATCTACGATCTGCACGTGATGAAGAACATCCTGGATTCCCTGGGTTTTAAAGTGGAATACCAGGGAGACACATTGCAGATTACACCGGGTGAGGAGATCCATTACGTCATTCCCGATGACTTCATGAGGGAGATGCGGTCATCGATATTTCTCATGGGGCCGCTGCTGGCGAGGATCGGAAAAGTCAAATTGACGTACCCCGGGGGGTGCTCCATCGGGCCCAGGCCCATCGATCTGCACCTCAAGGGGCTGGCTTCCCTGGGGGTCCAGGTTCGCGAAGAAAACGGGTATATTGAAGCATCAGCGGAGAAACTGCTGGGAACCGATATTCACCTGGACTATCCCAGCGTAGGCGCCACGGAGAACCTGATCATGGCTGCAGTCCTGGCTCACGGGAAAACGACCATATATAACGCGGCCAAAGAACCTGAGATCGTCGATCTGCAAAATTTTTTAAATGCCATGGGCTGCCAGGTTAGAGGCGCGGGCACGGAAAAGATCCGCATTGAGGGGGTTCCTGCCGCGGGGAAATGTCATTATCGCATTATTCCTGACCGCATCGTTGCCGGTACATACCTGATGGCCGCCGCGATCACCGGGGGGGAGGTTACGCTCCATGAAATCATCCCTTCGCACCTGGATGCCGTCGTGGCCAAGTTGAAAGAAGCGGGCGTGGAAATCCAGGGAACGGAAGACAGCTTGACAGTGAAAGACGGATCTTTAAGGGCCGTGGAAACGCTCAGAACACTCCCCTACCCGGGATTTCCTACGGATCTCCAGGCTCCCATGTCGGCCCTGCTGACGAAAGCGAGGGGAGACAGCCTGATCGTGGAGAACGTCTTTGAAGCCCGCTTTCAGCACATGGAAGAACTGATTAAAATGAATGCCCAGGTCAATGTTAAGGATCGAAACGCTTTGATCACGGGCGTGGAACGCCTGGTCGGTGCCCGGGTAAACGCCACGGACTTGCGGGCCGGGGCCGCCCTTGTCCTGGCTGCCCTGGCCGCTGAAGGAACGTCGGTTATTCAACATGTTTGGCATATCGATCGGGGTTATGAATCCATGGAGAAGGCGCTGAAACAGCTGGGAGCGCGCATAGAAAGAGCGGGTGGCCCTGATCCTTCCCCGTAAGCGCTCAAAGATATTTTTCCCCGGGTTCATAGAGCAGGCGTGCCTTTCCACAACGCGAACCCGGGAATCAAGATCAACGACAGATTCCTCATTGTCATGGGGGTGCAGCAAATGATGCAGCGAAAGCAGCTTACCCAAGGCGGCTCCTCGAGCCCACAAACCCGGGAGGTAGAGCCCAGTCACCACAAAAAAAAGAAAGGCCTGCTCCTTTTTATCTTGCTCCTGGCGGCCTGCACCCTTTCTTTTGGCTTGTTTTTGCGTTCCTCCCTATTTACCCTCGAACGGATCGAGATTCGGGGGCTGGACAAAGTGCCCGCGGAGGAATTCCGAAGGACCACCCGGCTCCAGGAGGGTATGAATATCTGGAGTATAAACCCCCCGCTATTTCGCGAGAAAGCCCTGGCGATCCCGCGGGTTCAATCCGTGCAGGTTGAGCGCGATCTCCCTGCGGCGCTGGTGGTTCATGTTGAAGAGAAGTGCCCAGCGGCCCTGGTTTCTTATCACGGCTACTACCTGGAGCTGGCGCCTGACGGCACATTCATCGGGATACAGAATCACTACACGGGAGATCTTCCCCTGATCAACGGGTTGTTGTGGGGCCAGATGGATGTTGGTTCTTCCATCCCCGATCGGCCCCGGGGTGAAATCATCGAGGTGTTTTTGGAAGCCTTGGCGGAGCGGCCGGCGCTTCCCCTGGCGGAAATCAACGTGGAGAACCCCCAGCAAATCACCGTTTATACCTGGGAAGGAATGGAAGTCTGGATGGGCGGCAAGCATGATCTGGCAAGAAAAATAGATCTTTTGCATTCCATCTACATCCGGTTGAAGCAGAACCGTGATGAGCTCCTGGCGGGCTGCCTGGACTTGCGTGTGGTGGAAACCCCCGTTTTCCGTCCCTTTCGCGACCAATAGGGCGATCTATTGGAAAACTGTTAGCTTGTTGCCAAGCTTGGGAGGAGGGAAGAACACGAAAGTTTAAAACAATCATGCCGTTGCACCAGGGTTCTTCCCGGCTTCTTGCTCTCCCAGCAGGAAGAGGATTTGTGGAAATGAACAGCAATGCCGGGGTCTCAGTTTCGCTGCCTCCACGATCAGGGTAAGCTGGAAAAATAATTTACCTTGAAAAAGGAAATGTTTTAATCATGTGGAATATGTAAAAAGAATCTGTTTTTGAAGGTCGTTACAAGGGGGTGTAGGGTTGACCAGTCGAGAGATCGTGGCCGGGATGGACATCGGGACATCTAATGTGCGCATCATCGTGGGTGAAATTGTCACGGACCGTGCGGTGAACATTGTTGGTGTCGGAACGAGTCCCTCGGAAGGTATTCGCAAAGGCGTGATCATCGATTTAGAACGGACTGTTGAATCCATTAGCAAGGCCGTAGCGGAAGCGGAACGAATGGTCGGTTCTAAGATTACCGAGGTGAATGTAGGGATCGTCGGCTCCAATATCGGCTTGGCCAACAATCGCGGAGTCGTTGCCGTGTCCCGTGATGATAAAGAAATCACCGAACAGGATGTTGAGCGGGTGCTGCAGGCCGCGAGGGTGATCGCCTTGCCCCAGGACCGTGAAATTATTGACGTGATTCCCCGGGAATTTATCGTGGACGGTTACGATGGTATTCGCGACCCGGTGGGCATGCTGGGTGTCCGGTTGGAAGTTGAAGCCATGATCATTACCGGCTCCATGACCTCCTTGAGAAACCTGATGCGCTGTATCAACGTTTCCGGGCATGAAATCAATGCGCTCATCTTGAACGCACTGGCAAACGGCGAAGTGTGCCTTTCCCGGGATGAAAAAGAACTGGGTGCATTTTTAATTGACCTGGGCGGTGGGACCACAGAAGTTGCCCTTTATAAAGATGGCGCTTTAAAAGATATTGCAGTTCTGCCTGTGGGTGGGGATCACATTACCAATGACATGGCGGTGGGTATGCGGACAACTTTCCAGCTGGCCGAGAAGGTGAAAACCGAGTACGGTTCGGCCGTGGCCGGCAGCGCGAGTGATGACCGGGAGATCGAGATCGAGGGCATCAGCGGCAAAGAGAAGCGAACCATAACGGCCCGCGAACTGTCAACATTTATTGAGCCCCGTATCCAGGAAATCATGCAGCTGTGTAAAAACGAAATGGGAAAAATGGGTTACAGCCAAATGCCCCCCGGGGGCGTGGTCTTAACCGGAGGGGTTTCCCTCATGCAGGGCATCACTGAACTGGCCGAATCTTTTTTTAACTCCACGGTGCGCATTGCCCAGCCAGATTACCTCGGCGTCAAAAGCCCCATTTATTCCACGGCTGTGGGGATCATTCACTACGTGATCCGACACCAGGGTGCAGGTGCGCAGTACCGCCAGCAGGATGGGAAAGCCGGTTTTCTCGGGAATTTATGGAAAAAAATCAAAACGTTTCTGTCCGATATCTGGGACTAGGGCCTTTTGATCGCACCGCGTTTGCCTGCTCGGCATGAATGTTAATGAACAGGGAGGCCTGGAAGCCATGATCGAGTATGAAATAGAAATGGAGCTGTTTGCCCAGATAAAAGTAATCGGTGTCGGCGGGGGGGGGAATAATGCCGTTAACCGCATGATTGCCGCCGGTTTAAAGGGAGTGGACTTTATTTCCGTCAATACGGACGCCCAGGCCCTGGAACTGGCCAAATCAGGAACCAAGCTGCAAATCGGCGCGAAATTAACCAAGGGGTTAGGTTCGGGTGGGAACCCGGAGATCGGCCGCCAGGCGGCAGAGGAGAGCAGGGACGAGATTGAAGCTGTTTTGAAAAGCTCCGACATGGTTTTTATTACGGCAGGGATGGGGGGAGGCACCGGAACCGGCGCCGCCCCGATCATCGCGGAAATTGCCAAAAGCCTTGGAGCTTTAACCGTCGGGGTTGTGACAAGACCCTTTACGTTTGAGGGCCGCAGGCGCATGGTCCAGGCGGAGGAAGGGATCACCTCGCTCAAGGAAAAGGTGGATACACTAATCATCATCCCGAACGATAAGCTACTCCAGGTTGTGGACAAGCGGACGCCTCTGGTGGAAGCGTTTCGCATTGCCGATGATGTACTGCGGCAGGGAGTGCAGGGTATTTCTGACCTTATCGCCATCCCCGGTTTGATTAACCTGGACTTCGCCGACGTCCGGACGATTATGCAGGAAACGGGAACGGCCCTGATGGGAGTCGGCACGGCCAGCGGAGAAAACAGCACCATTGACGCCGCCAAAAACGCAATTTTTAGCCCTCTTTTGGAAACTTCCATTGAAGGCGCACGCAGTGTCTTGATTAACGTGACCGGCGGCAGCGGGCTCAGCCTTTTCGAGGCCAATGAGGCCGCTGAAACGATTATTAATGAAGCGGATCCCGATGCCAACATTATTTTTGGTGCGGTGATCGACGAAAGTTTACAGGAAGAAGCGAGGGTAACCGTGATTGCGACAGGATTCGAAAAGGCTGCTTTCTCCCCCAAACAGGAGGACACCTCATCCGAGGCGCCCATCAACGATGTAGATATCGATATCCCGGCTTTTTTAAGGCGCCGCCGTTCAGGCCAGTGAGGAAAGCTTCGAGTCGATCGCCCTGGTTTCGGGTTGGAAAAAGTATGGGTAAAACCATACTTTTTTTGTGCTCCGCAACCCTGCTAAAGGGCCTGAAAACGCAGCGACATGGCTTGAAGGAGCCGAGCCGGCTGTAAGGTCGAGTTTTCTCGCCGGCTCTATGCATCAAGGGGTTTTTATAATATAATACAAATTACGGACCCGGGTTAGCGGGTACCTGGAGGAGGAGAGCGAGATGCGCCTGACGGATCTGCGAGACCGAGACGTGGTCAATGTCAACGACGGCAAGCGGCTGGGTGTGATTAGTGACGTAGAACTTGACGTGGAGCAGGGGGCCGTAAAAGCCATTATCATTCCGGGTGCAGGAGGTTTACGGGGCGTGCTGGGCAAAAAAAATGAGCTCTTGATCCCCTGGGACAAGATCATCAAGGTCGGGTTGGACACGATTTTAGTTGATTTTCCGGTGGAAGAGGAAGGCCTGTAACTGGACATCAATCAGGAAGATGTTATATAATGAAAAGGCTTGAAGAGCCGGGAAGAACAGGAGGGGCTGCTACATGATGAGATGTCCTTATTGCGGGGAATATGAAAGCAAAGCCGTAGATACGCGTTCATTTGATGAAGGCGAAGCCATACGCAGGCGACGGGAATGCCTGCAGTGCGGCAAGCATTTTACCACATTTGAAAAAATGGAAGATCTGCCCATGTTCGTAATGAAACGGGATGGGTATAAACAGATGTTTGATCGGAACAAGATCATGGAAGGCCTGATCCGGGCCGGAGAAAAACGTCAAATATCCATGCAAACCTTCCAAAATATCGTGGAAGAAGTGGAGAGAGAATTACGCAATGAGGACATCCAGGAGATCAGCTCGGAATTAATCGGCCATCGGGTCTTGGAGAAGCTCCTGCAGATTGATGAAGTTGCCTATGTGCGCTATGCCTCGGTTTTTCACCGTTACAAAGACATCGAAGAATTCAAGAAGGAACTGGATCAAGTGATCTCCCTGCGAAAAGAGCAGACTGAACCGGATGACCCGGCGGAGGACCTGTAAGCCGTAGGGCAACGGCAGGTTCGATCGCCCGGGCTGATCACATTACTTTAGCAAAGAAAAGGTGATCCCTTGCTAGAAAAGACCTTCCCTTTCCGGGAAATTAGAAAAAGGGATGGACGGGTGGTCGAGTTTTGTCCTGAGAAGATAACCCAGGCGATTTTTAAAGCAGCGAAAGCGGTTGGCGGAGAAAATTACCGGCTCGCGGAAGAATTGACGGTAGAAGTGATCTCCTTTCTTCGCGAAAAAAACATTCCGGGATTAAATCCCACCGTTGAAGAAATACAGGATGTTGTAGAGAAAGTGCTGATTGAAAGAGGCCATGCCAAAACGGCAAAGGCCTATATTTTATATCGGGATAAACGGACCCGGATCCGGGAAACGAAATCTGATTTAATGGACGTGGTAAAAGACATCCTGCTGGAAGGCGGGCGGGAAGAGGAAGCGGATGTCAGCCATTCGCCGGCGTTTAAAATGCACCAGATTGCCACCACGGCCAGCGAGAAATATTACCTGGACAACCTGCTCCCGGAAGATTTGGCCAACGCGCACAGAACCGGTTCCCTCTATATCCATGACCTGGGATACTACAGTAAAACCGTGGAAAGCTTCCAGCTAGATTTTTCCGAGAAATTCGCCCCGGAGTTTGGATTTAACGATTACCCCCCCACTTCTGCCTCGGGCGATCTTTTTGCCATGCTCTTTAACCTGGCGGCGTTCATGCAAAAGGGGCAGAACGACCTTTTCGGAGAGCTTTCCCTGCCTGCTTTTGAGAGAAACCTGGGAGGAATGATCCGAAAGTTCAAGAAAACTCCGGACCCGGGAGAAATAGCCGGCGCATTGAAAGGATTTTTATCTTTCTTGCGCGAAATGCCTTCACCCAGCCACGGCCATGTGATGAAGTCCAGCCTGCAGTTGGGTCTTGATACCTCGGAATTTGGCCGGGAAATCACCAGGGCGCTTCTCCAGGACCTGCGTTCCTGCAACCTTCCTGGTTCGCACTGGCCTCGTTTTCTGTTCTTATTGGATGAACCGATCAACATATCCCCGGATGCGCCCAATCACGATCTCTACAAATTGGCCCTGAAGGTGGCGGCTCAACATGAGAATATTTCACTGGTTTTCCTGGATGAAGACAGGGAAGAGAAAGAAGAACCGGCAGCGGCCCCGCTGTATTTTAGCAGCGGGCTCTGCCTGTCCTCCAGCCTCCCGGGTCAATCCGGAGGAGCTCTGCGGGGAAACATCGCCACGGTTTCTCTCAATCTTCCCCGCCTGGCCCTAACAGCCCGGGACAAAGCCCTGTTTTTTGTTGAACTGGATCGCCTGCTCCGCATGGGAGTCCGCCAACTACTGCACCGCTTCGAGGTTTTATCCGTGCTCAAGCGCAAAGATCTCCCGTTCTTGATGGGGGAGAAAATGTACCGGGGAAGCGAGGGGTTAAAACCGGGAGGTTCCATCCTGGAAGCGTTGAAAAGCGGGCTGCTCACGATAAATTTTACAGGAATGCCCGAAGCTGTTCGTGCTTTGCTCGGGGATAAAGCCAGAGACAGCGGCGAAGTTTTGACCCTTGTGCGTGAAATCGTCCAGCAGATGAACCGCCGGGTGGCGATGTTTGCCCGGGAGTATGAGTTAAATATCGTGCTCAGCGGCGCCCTGTCCAGCCCACACCTTCGGCACCTCACGGATATGGATCGGCAGGAATTCGGACTGGTTCGAGGAGTCACCGACAGGGAACTGTACAGCCCCTCCTTTTTTCTTTTCCAGGAAGATCACGGCTTACAAGATAAGATCGAACTGGACAGTATCCTGAAAAAAACGTGTTCCGCGGGGTATTCCAGCCGCCTCTTTCTGCTCCCGGGCGCTGATCAGTCCGGCGTGGAAGAACTGTTATTGCAGCTGAGGGATGCCGGCCTGGGACATGTTACCGTGCAAACCCTGAGCAGGGGATTGATGCCATGAAAGAAATCTTGTGGACCAACCGCCTGGGAGATATTGTCTACCTGACTTACCCGGGATGGGAGCTTCTTCCTGGAATCCGGCATGGTTTTTCTACCCGGCTGGGAGGCTTCAGCACAGGCCCCTTCTCGGCCATGAACCTGGGATTTCGAGGCGGGGACTCGCCCTCCCTGGTCGCGGCCAATCGCGCACATTTCCTGGGAACGATCTGGGGTCGGCAGGAGGAACGGCTTTTTTACGGTGAACAGGTGCACGGAACGCAGGTATGCGTCCTAGACCGGCAGGTGATCCGTTCAGGGGTTCAAACCATCCCCCAGGCAGACGCTCTGGTGACGGCGGAAAAAGAGGTCTTACTGGGTGGATTTTCCGCAGACTGTCTGCTGGCCCTGTTTATCGATCTGGATCACCGCGTGGTCGGTGTGGCTCACGCGGGTTGGCGCGGAACCATCAACGGCATCCTTTCCCATGTTGTCACCGTGATGCAGGGGCAATGGTACAGCGAGCCGGGAAAGATTCAATGCTTACTGGGGCCTTGCATTCAGTCCTGCTGCTATGAAATAGGGGAGGAAGTTGAAGAGGTCGCGGCAAATTCTCCCTGGTCCAGGCAGGTTGTCTTCAGGGAAGGTATGCGTAAAGGCCGGCAAAACTTGGATCTCATGGACACAAATCGCCAGATCTTGAAAGAATCCGGGATCAAAAAGGAACACATTTTTGCCAGCCAATACTGTACCTGCTGCCACGGAGATTTATTTTACTCCTACCGCAGGGTCGGTGGCCAGCCGACGGGAAGCTTGATGGGTTTGATCTTTTTGGCCGGCTAACTGTCCCGGTCGGGGTTGCTTTCTAATGCTGCCAGGCAGGGTGAGATGACATGAGGCCAAAACAAAGAGGGACACATTTGAAGGTCGTTCCGGGAAAAGGGACGGGACACAAGGGGATTGTTGAGCTCAGCCGGCGCCCTTTATACGTTCTGCTGCTGGTCCTGGCGCTGTTTTTGCTGACCCAGATCCTCATTGGATGGGTATGGGGTGCCCTGAGTCGTTCCTTGATCAAGACGGAACTGGTCGTGGAAGGAACGTACGAAAAGACCATGGATCTTTGCGGGATGATTACGTTCCGCGAAGAGATTATTCTTGCGCCCGCATCGGGTTTTGTGTATTATAATGTTGAAAATGGCAAAAGAGTTCCAGCGGACAAAGAGATTGCCGTGATTTCAGAGTTTCCCCTGGGCCAGCGCGCCGATACCCCGGATGAGCCGGAAAACGGGGCCCTGCTGCAGCAGTTTAAGAGCTGGTTGCTGCAGGAGGAAGAAGAGCTGGCGGAAGATTATTCCCACCTTTTTCCGGGCCGGGAAGCGGTGGCCCTTCATGCTTCTTCCGCCGGTGTTGTGAACCTGGTGATTGACGGTTGGGAAGAGTACGGACCCGACTCCACCTTTGTCTATCTTTCAGAGGAGGAGTACCAGGATACGTTGCAAGAGCCCGAAGTCATGTACTCCGGGAAGCAGGTATACCGCAGTCAGCCTTTGCTGCGGATGGTGGATAACTACGCCTGGTACTACAGCGCTGTTTTGCCTGCAGCCGCGGGAGAGGCCCTCGCTGATAAAGAACGAGGGACCCTCTACTTTGCTTTTGAGCCTGAAGAGCCGGTTGATGTTCAACGGGTGGAAGCAGACCGGCGTGCAGATGGCGATTATGAAATCACCTGGCGGGTTGACCGCAAAATCGGGGATTACTTGTTTCAAAGGTGGGTGACCGCAGAGCTTGTTTACGATACGGCGCAGGGAATTCTTCTGCCACAAGAAGCTTACTGGGAGCAGGATGGGGTCGAAGGGGTTTTTGTGATCAAACACGGGATGGTGCAGTTTATTGAGCTGAAAGTGCTTGCGGAAAGGGGCGACTATTTCCTGGTAACCGGCTTGAGCCCCTACCAGCAAGTTGTAACGAACCCGGGCCGGGTTCGCGAGGGCCAGCGCTTTCGCCCCTAGCCGGGGTTGTTGACCGCAAAGGAGGGCAGAGATTTCTTGGCCATGCAAGAAAACATGCAGCAGGTGTATCAGCGGTTGCGGCAAGCGGCCAACCGGGCCCATGTGCCCTGGGAGGCGATTACCCTCGTTGCCGTGACCAAATCAGTGCCTGGATCAGCCATCGAGCAAGCCTGGCAGCTGGGAATCCGACATTTTGGAGAAAACCGGGTCCAGGAAGCCCTGCCCAAGATCTCTTCCCTGCCGCCGGGGATTACCTGGCACTTCCTGGGGCACCTCCAGACCAATAAAGTCCGCCACGTGGTGGAACACTTCCAGCTCGTGCAGTCCCTGGACCGCATGAAGCTGGCTCGTGCCCTGCAGAAAGAGGGAGAGGACAGGGGGAAGGTGATCCAGGTTCTGCTCCAGGTGAACATCGGTGACGAAAAAAGCAAGTCGGGCTTTCATCCCGATGAAATTGAGGATGTCCTGGTAGAAATATCTACTTTCTCCCATTTACGGGTGCTGGGTCTGATGGCGATACCGCCTTACTTCCCCGATGCGGAAGCGGTTCGTCCGTATTTCCGGAAAATGAACGGTTTATTTCGGCAAATCTGCATCCCAAATGTGCAGATGGAGTATCTGTCCATGGGGATGACCCATGACTTTGAAATCGCCGTGGAGGAAGGGGCCAACATGGTTCGACTGGGTACAGCGCTGTTCGGCGAGCGCGCGGATTAAAGGAAGTTTATTTTCATGCAAAAGGGGGAAAAGGTTTTGCGGTTATGGGAGCGAATCTTGCATGCCCTGGGGTTGATCGAGGTGGAAGCAGACCCCGGTGACGAAGATAGTTTTGAGGAAAAACAGGTCGTGAAGCGCGGGAATGTTGTGAAATTTCACCCTCCCGATGAAAATTATAAACTGATCTTGAGTAAGCCCGGGGGATTCCCCGAAGTTGAAGATATCGCCGGTTATTTAAAAGGCCGGAAACCCGTGGTTTTAAACCTGGAAAACCTCGACAGCACTGAAGCCAGGCGAACTGTTGATTTTTTAAGCGGTGTTGTCTTTGCCTTGAACGGATCATCGCAAAAAATCAACGGCCACATTTTTGTTTTTGCCCCGGCGGGCGTGACCTTGAGCGCAGATGTGAAATCCCGGATCGTCAAGCATGATGACCGGATTACGGAGATAGACCCGTACTTTAAAGAGTAAGAGGATTGGACTATGCTCCCGGGGGGGAAACGGCCTTGCTAGTTTACTTGGAAACCAGCTGCCCCATGGAGAATCTTTGGAGTCGAAGGAAAGCCGAACAGGGAAAGGGGGACTCCTTGACCAGTTTTTTGCCTGGGAGACCACATTTTCCCTATCTGGTTAGCTGTCCGGCTTGCCTGGTCAGCCCGGGAAAACATCACAAACTACAGGCATCTAGGGGGTGAGCAGCATTTTAATTCGAGACATGGTCATTGCATTTTTCGATATCCTGCTGATTTTAATCATCATCCGCATTATCCTCAGCTGGTTCCCGATCAATCCGTACGGCAACCCGACATTGATGAATGTCATCAACTTCCTGAAAAATCTCCCGGAGCCTTTTTTAGCTCCTTTCCGCAGCATCATTCCCCCGTTAAAAATGGGCGCGGGATACCTTGACCTCTCGCCTATCATTGCCATTTTTGTGCTGAGAATCATCCGCAACCTCTTGTTGAGTTTTCTTTAGACACGGATTTCATGGTTGCATATTTCGTAAGCTGAAAAGAAAGGCGGAAAACATAGCAACGTTTCCGGGGTGGAGCATACGCCTAGTTTTGATCGTCTGGGGGAAGCGCCGATGCATGAAGACAGTAATTTGAGCCAGGTGCAGCTGACCGAAAAAAAATGGACCGCATATTTTGAATCCCTCCTGCAAAAAGCTGCAGAAGAGCACGTGGAACTCTGCACGCCTTTTGCAGATCCCAGGCAGCAGCAGATCTCCGGGGACATCGCCCGGAATTACCCGGACCTGAGGTGCGCTTTTCTGGGCGGTACTGCCGAGGCGGAAAGGGCCCGGATCTGCATTTCTCCCTTTGCCGAACTGCGCACAACTTCATCCCAGCAGGTCAGCTGCCTGGAGGTGAGAGGCAAATTCCCAGCCCAGACGCTGACCCACCGGGATTTTTTGGGTGCCGTCTTGAGCCTGGGCATCCGGCGAGAGATGGTGGGTGATATTTACTATCCGGGAGCCGATGCGGCGTACATCCTACTCTGCGCGGAACTGGGATCCTATGTGCTCCAGCACCTGCAGGAAGTCGGCCGTTATAAAGTCGAAGTTCGTTCGCTGACGCTGGAGGATTTGGCCCGGGAACTACCACCGCGGCGGGTGAAAGAAGTCAAGGGCACGGTTCCTTCCCTGCGGATAGACGCGGTGGCCGGACTGGGCTTTGGGTTTTCCCGCTCTAAGATTGCCCCCTTGATCAGGGGAGGTCAGGTCAAAGTTAATCATCAGCTGGTTAGCCAGCCCTCCCGACCCGTCGCCGTGGGCGACATGATTTCACTGGCCGGCAAAGGAAGAATCGAGCTGGTATCTTCCCAGGGGAAAACGCGCAAAGGACGTACGCACCTGGTCATTCACCGCCTGGTGTAAGAAATTTTCAAACGGGGCAGGAATAACGGCAAAACTGTCGAAATGCCTAAAAATAGAAATGATTCAGCGTCCTGGTGGATCCGTGAAGGAGGGAGATGATGAGAATAACCCCGATTGACATTCAGAACAAGGAGTTTGAAAAAACGTTCAGGGGATACAAGCAAGTCGAAGTGGACGAGTTTCTGGAACAGGTTGCCAAAGATTTTGAGCAGGTTATCAAGGAAAAAATGGCCCTGGAAGAAAAGGTGCAAACGGTCGAAGAGAAACTGGCTCAATACCAGAGGCTGGAAACCACCCTTCATAACTCCATCATTGTGGCCCAGGAGACAGCCGAAGATATCAAGCGAAATGCCAGCAAAGAGGCCGAACTGATTCGCCGGGAAGCTGATAAAGAGGCCCAAAGAACCATCGAAGAGTCGAGGTACAAGGCCAGCCGCATCCTGGCGGAGCACGAGGAAATCTACAAGCAGGCCCAGATCTTCAAACTGCGTTTTCGCTCTTTCATTGAAGCCCAGCTGGCTTCCATGGAACTGGAGGACTGGCTGCACGTTGAAAATGAAGAAGATGAGATCCAGCAACGATCGGGGGAGGCCGAGTAAACAGGGACCTGATTTTCTTACGGTTGGCTGTCCGATGAGTTTGTAAAAAGCCGCCGCCTGGCAAGCGGTGCAGTTTTTTTCACGAGCATAATAACCGCATAGCGTTCACCTTTAGAAAAGGTTTAAGAGGCGATGAACGGGAGAGTAAGCATGGTGCTTGTTTTCACAGCGACCCGGGGTTGGTGAAAGCCCGGAAAGACGCCCATGACGAAGATCACCCGGAAGCTTTTGCTTCAAAAAGGCAGCAGGTCCCCAGTAGAAGCAAACGTACGCGGGCTGCGTTAAAGCCATTAAGGGGTTACATGGAGCTATACAGGTGTAACAATCAGGGTGGTACCGCGAGAAAGTCTCGTCCCTCAAGGCGAGATTTTTTTCATGAAAAGACAATTCACGTGAGGAGGTTTGGGCCTGAACAGCAATAAGTTGGCAGCAAGACCCGTCAGGGTTTTCTGTCCGGGCCGCAGAGGATATGGATTACAGCAAGACGTTAAACTTACCGCAAACAGATTTTCCCATGAAGGCAGGTCTTCCCCGCAAAGAACCGCTGATCCTGGAAAAGTGGGAGCAGATGGAGTTGTTTCAAAAAATGGGACGCCTCAGGAAAGATGCCCCTGTATTTGTGCTCCATGACGGGCCCCCTTATGCCAACGGCAACATTCACATGGGCACGGCGTTAAATAAAGTGCTCAAAGACATGATCAACCGCTACAAGTTTATGAAAGGATATCACGTCCCTTATGTTCCCGGCTGGGATACCCACGGTTTGCCCGTGGAACATCAAGTCATCAAAACCAGGCAAGTTGACCGAAAAAAAA
>SL_3KL_010_SEDDRAFT_10001702_pt1 | contig 20119 bp, 17 predicted proteins | sample SodLakKL_010_SED_2_FD_10381 | JGI IMG/M metagenome (IMG submission 10381) | reverse complement strand
GTCGCCAATCTACATTCGCCAAATATGGCTTTAAATCCCCAGGAGAGAATAAAGAGAATAAGCTATTGCGGTTTTTAAATAGTGTTTTTTATGGGCCCTCTCGTTTCTATTAAGGCGAGGGGGTCTTTTCCTTTAAATAAGTTTTTCCTTTTTGGCCGTTTAAAGAAAAAATTCACAATTGGTTCTTGACATGAACATTAATTACTGATATATTTATAAATATAGAGTGGGATACCCCACTTTCCCAGCGAGGAAATAGGAGGCGACAACGTGAAAGTTATTGGCATTGGCGACAATGTAGTAGACGTATATGTTCACCTGAATAAAATGTTCCCCGGGGGAAACGCCTTAAATTTTAGTGTTTATGCAAAAAAGCTTGGTTTAGATGCAGGCTACATAGGGATTTTTGGTAATGACTCGGCAGCAGAACACATTAAAACAACATTGAAAGAACTTGGTGTGGATTTTTCTCACTGCAGGATTTACCCTGGAGAAAACGCTTACGCCAAAGTCAATGTAATTGATGGGGAAAGGGTTTTTGGAAGCACAAATAAAGGCGGGGTTAGGGCCATTTATCCTCTCAAGTTGAATGACAGTGACTTGGATTATATTAGTGGTTCAAAATTAATTCATTCAAGTTGTTACAGTCGTCTTGAGGGAGAATTGGAAAAGTTAGCTGGGTTGGGTATCCCAATTTCTTTTGATTTTTCTGAAAGCCATGAGAAAGATTATTTGGAAAAAGTTTGTCCCTTTATTAACTATGCTTTTCTTTCCTGTTCAGAACTAACTGAGTCTGAAACAAAGGAAAAGCTTAAAGAAACAATTGGTTTTGAAGTTAAAGTGGCACTTGCGACAAGGGGAGATGAGGGGGCAATTCTTTTTTTTGAAAATAAATTTTATGAGATTAAAGCAAAAAAGATAAAGCCTGTGGACACTTTAGGTGCTGGAGATGGATTTCTCACAGCTTTTTTAATTGAGCTAATAAAAGCTGATTTTACTTTAAATGAAATTACCATTAAAAAGGGATTAAAAGCCGGGGTTGATTTTGCCTCAGAAGTTTGTAAGGTTTATGGTGCTTTTAATTACGGAAAACAATTATAAAATGGAGGTCATTAATGTGAAAACTGTAAAACTGGGTGAATACAAAGCGACACTTGAAAAAGGTCTTTCTCAAAAGGATTATATCCAGAAAGTAGCTGAGGAAATCAATGAAAAACAAATTACCGATAATATTTTCCTGGTTGGCTGCGGAGGATCTTTAATGGTCATGAACCCTTGCAAATACATATGCGAAGTTAATTCAAAGATTAATTTATTTATTTATAATGCAAGTGAGTTTTACACTGTAAGGCCTTCCGCTTTATCGGAAAACTCTATTGTGGTCCTTTCCTCCTTGAGTGGAGAGACAAATGAGGTTATAAAATCTCTGGAATATGCAGAATCTGTTGGGGCTACCACAATTGCTTTTTCTTCAAAAAATTCAACGCTTGGTGACCGGGTAGATTATTTATTCCCCTTAAGTAAAGGAGAAGGAGTTAATGATTCCCAGTTAATTATTCTTTACCAGTTTATTTTCAACCTTATTCAAAGAAATGGAAAGTTTAATAAAAATGATGAAATTTTTGATGCTTTAAACTCCTTGCCCGGAAATATGGTGAATATTAAAGAGCAGGCGAGGGAAGAAGCAACCGCATTTGCAAAAAGGTACAAGGATGAAAACTTCTTTTTAGTAGTTGGCTCGGGGATAAACTGGGGCGAAGTTTATACTTTTGCTACATGTAACTTGGAGGAAATGCAGTGGATAAAAGCACAACCGGTGCATTCCGGGGAATTCTTCCACGGCACATTTGAACTTATAAATAAGGATACCAATATCATAATCTTTAAGGGAGAAGACAAAACCCGGCCAATTGTAAAAAGGGTCGTTGATTTTTCCCAAAAATATTCGGAAAATGTCACTTTGATTGATACAAAAGATTATCATTTAGAGGGGGTTGACGAAAGTATAAGAGAGTATTTTTCTCCTTTTGTTTTATCGGCGGTAAAAGAGGAGTACTTGAAAATGCTTTCCAGGGAAAGAAATCACCCCATAAGCACAAGAAGGTATATGGGACAGGTTAGCTATTAATTTGCCGGCTTTTGGTTATCGGTTTTTAGTTTTCTTAGTCTGGTAAAAGAAGAAAAAATTTGGGAGGTGGAATAAAAATGAAAATAAATAGAAACAGTCCGGTTCCCGTTTATTATCAAATCCAGAATCAAATAAGACAAAAGATCGAAAATGAAAAATTAATTCCCGGAGAAAAGCTGCCCTCTGAAAGGGAACTAAGTGCAAAATTAGAAATCAGCCGATCTACCATTAGAAAAGCAATCAGAGGGCTAATCAATGAAGGGTTATGTGTGAATAAACAGGGGAAAGGCATTTTTGTTTCCGATGAAAAAATTACCATTAATATTAATAATATCAGTGGGACTTCAAGCTTCACGGAAAAAATGGGAATGGAAATAGAAACAATGGTAGTAGAAAAGAAAATATTAGAGGATAAGGTTATAAACAGCATGCTAGATAATGAGGGCTTTGATATTCTTTATCTAAAAAGGGTCAGGTATATCAATAAGGAGCCCTTAATGCTGGAAAAAACCTATCTTCCCCTGTCCAGATTCCCAGATTTAGAACAAGAAGAATTCAATAAATCTTTATATACCATTCTGGAAAAAAAATTTGGTGTCAAACCGAAAAGGTCCCAGGGAAAGTTTAATATTAAATTGGTAAATGAAGAGGAATCCAATTTACTGGATGTCCATTTAAATACGGGTTTATTAGAAAAAGAGGCAATAGTATTTGATGAAAATGATCTTCCCCTGGAGTTTAACCAAACTTCATTTAGAAGCGATAAATTTACTTTTGTCTTGAATAGTGAATATTCCGAGGAATAAAAAGCCTGGGGGATGTTCACTATTTTTTTCTATAATTTTTTAAACCTAAATCCGGTATAAATAGTTCTCTTTAATCCAACCTATTATCAGCCTTTCATTTGTCCGAATTTTTCTAAGAAATTGATATGGCTCAGAGGTAAAAAGGGATGTAGGAGGTTAAACAATGCACGGTAGAAACAAGTATATCCTTGAAAAATTTTCCGGAATTATAATTACAATGATTGGAGTATCTTTAATTGCATTTTTGATTCTTCATTTATCTCCAGGAGATCCTGTTAGGATTATGCTGGGCCATTCTGCAACTGAAGAAAATATTATTGCCCTGAGGTCGAGGTTGAACCTTGATAGGCCACTTTACGTTCAGTACATCTCCTGGATTACCAATGTAATTCAAGGGGATTTGGGAATCTCCATTCGGTATAACAGGCCGGTTATTGACCTGATTAGGGAAAGAATTGGAATTACTTTGCTATTGACAGGTACCGCAATTGTTTTATCTGTTTTCGGAGGCATACTAACAGGGGTTATAAGTGCAATAAAACGCAATACCTGGATTGACTATTTAGGCACTATCCAGACCATGTTTTGGATTTCTGTTCCACCGTTCTGGTCGGGGATTTTGTTGTTATATTTATTTGGTTTAAAGTTGAGATGGTTCCCAATAACAGGGATGGTGGGGTTCAGGTCTTTAGTGTTACCGGCATTAGCGCTGGCTTTGGCCCAGCAGGCCTGGTTTGCCAGGCCAATGAGATCAGAAATGCTAGAAGTAATTAACCAGGATTATATTAAAGCGGCAAAAGCAAAAGGGGTTAAAAATAGTCTTGTGATTTTTAAACATGCCATGAGGAATGCTTTAATACCAATAGTTACAATGCTGGCATTAAGGTTGCCCTGGATAATTGGAGGATCTATAGTAATTGAAAAGGTTTTTGGCTGGAGTGGAATGGGGAGCTTACTTATAAATAGTGTTTTTGCAAGGGATTTTCCGGTAGTTCAGGCTATTTTATTAATAATCTCGTTTGCTGTAATATTTGCCAATCTTTTAGCAGACATATTATATTCCCTTATTGATCCAAGAATACGGGTGGAGTGATTAATTATGGCGACTGATATTAATGAAATTAGAAATGAAATAAAAAGCTTAAAGCAGAAAAAAAATAGCCAGCTAAGCCTGGTCTGGTTGCGTTTTAAAAAAAATAAATTATCTGTTATCGGGCTGATTATTATAGCTATTATTTTTTTTACAGCACTTCTTGCTCCGGTTCTTACTCCCTACAATCCCTATCAAATTGATATGACGAATAGACTGAGCTCTCCTTCTTCCAGCAATTTGCTGGGGACCGATGCATTGGGAAGGGATGTTTTGACCCGCTTAATCTATGGTTCGCGAATAGCAATGCTCATTGGAGTACTAATAGTTTTATTTGAAGGATTTATCGGTATTATTTTTGGAATTATTTCTGGGTTTTTTGGGGGCTTACCAGACAAAATAATAATGCGGCTTGTAGATATTTTAAGGTCCTTCCCGGTTATTGTGCTGGCAATAGCTATTGCTGGGATATTGGGGCAGGGGCTCTTCAATGTGGTAATTGCGATTGGTATTGTTGGTTGGACAACTTATACCAGAATGGTTAGAAGTAAAATTTTAGTTATCAAAGAATCCGAATATGTAGAAAATGCCCGGGCAATTGGAGAATCAACTTTTTCTATTGTTCTAAGGTATGTAATTCCTAACGCAATTCCCACTGCAATTGTTATGGTCTGTATCATGATGCCTACCGCTTTAATTGCCAGTGCAACTTTAAGCTATTTGGGTTTGGGAGTTCAGCCCCCACTGGCTGATTGGGGCTCAATTATATCCTCCGGCCGGAATTATATGTTAGAGGCGCCCTGGATTTCTACCTCAGCAGGCTTTTTTATTATGTTCACAGTCCTGGGTTTCAATTTTATCGGTGACGGTTTAAGAGATGCCCTTGATCCGACAATAAAAAGGAATTAGAGAGGAATTAACCGTGGAAGAATTATTAAGAATAAGCGAACTGAAGTTAAATTTTAATACCGAAGAAGGATTAGTAGAAGCCCTTGATGGGGTTAATTTAAGCATTAAAAAAGGTTTTTTTAATGGACTGATTGGTGAAACCGGATGCGGGAAAAGCATTACTGGGCTATCAATTTTAAAATTACTTGATAATAATGCAATTATTGAAAAAGGTGAAATCCTTTATAATAATAAAAACCTGCTTGGTTTTAGTGAAAAAAGAATGCAAAAAGAGATTAGAGGAAATGAAATAGCCATGATTTTCCAGGATGCAGGTTCGTCCTTAAACCCGGTCTTTACTGTCCAAAAGCAATTGGAAGAAGCAGTAAAAATGTACAGGAAAGCCAGCAAAAAAGAATACAGAGAGATTGTGATTGAGGAGCTCAAAAAAGTAAGTTTACCCGACGTGGAAAGTTTATTAAAAAAATACCCCCACCAATTAAGTGGGGGTATGAAACAACGAGTTATGATTGCAATGATGCTTGCCTGTAAACCCGCCCTTCTTATAGCGGATGAACCCACAACTGCCCTGGATGTTTCAGTTCAAGCCCAATTTATCCAGGTCCTGAAGAATCTTAAAGAAAGGTTTAATATGACCTTTTTATATATAACCCATGACCTGGCTGTGGTTAATGAAATCTGTGATTTTGTCTCCGTTATGTATGCCGGAAGAATTGTTGAAGATGTTTCGGTAAGAGAATTATTCAAAAATCCACTGCATCCCTATACCATTAAGCTTGTAAATTCGGTGCTTACAGCAGAAACAAGAATTGAAGATTTAGAAGAAATCCCGGGTTCGGTTCCCAGATTAATAAATCCGCCAAAAGGCTGTAGGTTTCATCCCCGCTGTGATGAAGCAATGGAAATCTGCCAGGAAAAAATTCCAGAATTAATAGAAGTAAATAATAATCATTTTGTGGCCTGCCATAATAGGTTAAGAGGTGATGATTTTGGACAGTAACTTAATTGAAGTAAAAAACCTGAAAAAATATTACAATAGTCGAATCGGGCCTGTTAAAGCTGTTGATAACGTTAATCTGGAAATAAAAAAAGGGGAAACCTTTGGAATTGTCGGGGAGTCGGGCTGCGGCAAAACGACCTTAATGAAATCAATTTTGCAATTAATCAAGCCGACTTCCGGGGAAATTATTTTTGAGGAAATAGATATTTGTCAAATAGATAAAAAAGAATTAAGGAGATTAAGAAAAATAATGGGTTTTGTTTCTCAGGATCCCCACGCCTCCTTAAACCCGAGGATGACCGTTTTTGATACCTTATCAAGACCGTTAAAAATCCATAAAATAACCAGGTCCAAAGAAGATACAATTATTAAGATTGTAACACTTTTAAAAGAAATGGGCTTGCAAACAGAGCATTTAATCCGTTTTCCCCATGAATTAAGCGGAGGCCAGAAACAAAGGATAGGAATTGCGCGAGCCCTGGCAGTTCACCCGGAAATAATTTTTTTGGACGAACCAACCTCAGCGTTAGATGTTTCAGTTCAAACCAAAATACTGAAACTACTTGAAAAAGCAAAGAAAGATTTTGATTTAACATACTTTTATATTTCTCACAATATAAACCTGATCAAAGTAATTTCCGATCGGATCGGGGTTATGTACCTGGGCAAGATAGTAGAAATAGGGAGAACAGATATAATCTATAACAACCCAAAACACCCTTATACCAAAGGTTTGTTTAAATCCATCCCCAATCCTGACCCCGATAAAAAAATTGAGAAAATCTATCTAAAAGGTGAAGTTCCCAGTCCTGTAAACACACCGACAGGATGTAATTTTAGACGACGTTGTGACCATGCGAGTAAAATTTGTGAAGAGGAAGAACCAGAATTAAAAAAATTGGATGACGGAAGGGAGGTTGCCTGCCACCTATATTGATTTTTGGAGGTGATTAACTAATTTACAAAGCCAGGTTATTTTTGCTGGGAAAAAGAGAAATTTCCAGGGAGAAACCCCTCAATCCTTAATTTTAACAGGGAAAAATTTTTGAAATGCAATGAAAAAATAAGGAGGACAAAAAATGAAGCGAAAAAACAAATTGCTCTTAGTATTGTTACCATTGGTTTTAATATTTGCTTTCAGCAGTCTTGCTTTAGCAAATAGTTTTACCGTAAGCGTTCTGCTTGGGTCCGAACCCTCCAGGTTCAACCCGATCAATTATGAGGATTATGTTACCCTGATTTTTTTCAGTAATATTTGCGATCCCTTAATCGCAATTGATGAAAATGGAAACTTTACAACAGAGGGCTCAGTCCTCGAAGAGTATTCAATCGAAAAGGAAGGTAAGGAGTTTATTTTCAAGGTTAGAGAAGGTATTACTTTCCACAACGGAGATAAGCTAACTGCCGAGGATGTTAAATTCACTTATGAAAGTTTAATGAACGAAGAACTGGGTTCGCCCCACAGAAGGCACTATACCGATATAGAAGATATCCAGTTAATAGATGAATATACCTTAAAAGTAACCCTCACCGAACCGAATGTAATATTTATGGCAACATCCCGCTTAAGAGATACTGTCCTACCCAAGAATTACATTGAGCGGGTTGGCTGGGAAGGTTATGAGAGAGCTCCGGTTGGATCTGGTCCTTACAAATTTGTTGAGCATAGATCAGGCGACAAAATTGTTTTAGCTAAATTTGAAGATTACTGGGGCCATCAGGCGCAAATAGATAATGTGGAATTCAAATTCATTACCGAAACCTCCTCTGCGGTCATGGCCTTAGAAACAAAAGAAATCGACTTCATGGATCTTCCGGTTGCTTCATATGAAAGACTGAAGGAAACCAGATCTGATGAACTTTATTTTAGAAGCTATGAAGAATTCAGCGATGCCCGGATCTGTTTTAATAAACGGCCGGATTCAATTTTCTCGGATGTTAGATTAAGACAGGCTGTTGCTTACGCAATTAATGTCCAGGACATAATTGACCTGCAACCAGGAGATTTTGTTAAACCCGCAGTGGGACGGATTCCTGATTCCCATGCTGCTTTCTCGCCAGAGGTAAATTCATTTGAATATAACCCTCAAAAAGCAAGGGAACTGATGGCGGAAGCAGGCTATCCCGATGGTTTTAGCACTGAGATTTATGTTTCTTCCGACCATGAAGCTAGGGTCCTGGAAACACAGATTATTCAAGCTCATCTGGCGGATGTCGGCATTGAGTGTGAAATTGTTGCTTTGGAATGGGGAACTTATTTGGATGTAACAGCTGATGGGACTGCACCCATGTTCAGGGAGAATTGGCCTTGTGGAACCCTACCTTCTCCTTATAATTTTATTGCCGAATTCCATTCCGAAGATCCCTACAATGAAATTTTTGGGACTTACTTTAACGATGAAGTAGACGCTTTAATTGACCGAATTCCCAGAACCCCAGACCCAGATGAACGTTGGGAACTTTACAGGCAGGTCCAGATGATTGCCATGGAAGAAGTGGCTACTTATTCATTATACTGGCCAATTGCCTTACAGGGTTATAACAATGAGCTCAATATTCCGGATTCCCTGTTTAACGTTTTTAGAAAACCAGTCTTCCATATAAATGAGTGGAGTTTCAAGTAGACTGAATAATAAAAGGGCAGTAATTCGTTACTGCCCTTTTATTTAATTCAAAGTGGGGGTAGAAAAAATGATTGCGATAAAAAATGCAGAAATTTTTACCATGGCAAATAAAAATTATAAAAATGGGGATATATTAATTGAGAACGGAAAAATTGTCAAGATTGGTGAAAACCTGAATTTGGANAAAGTAGAAACAATTATTGATTGCACGGGGAAAACTGTTTTTCCAGGCTTTATTGATGCTCATACCCATATCGGTATTGGAGAAGAAGATATAGGCTGGGCGGGAAGGGATTTTGATGAAGATTCTGACCCTGTCACCCCCCATCTCCGTGCTCTTGATGCCATTAACCCCCAGGATACCGGTTTTATTGATTCTCGCCTGGGAGGAGTAACAACGGCAATGATAACTCCGGGAAGTTCAAATATTTTCGGGGGGCTTTGTACAGCAATAAAGACCTATGGCAGGACCATTGATGAGATGATTTTGAAGGAAGAGGTTGGATTAAAAGCAGCCCTGGGAGAAAATCCCAAAAGAGATTACGGGGTAAAGCAGAACAGAAGCCCCAAGACGAGGATGGGTATAGCAGCCATTATGCGGGAAGAGCTTTACAAAGCCCTGGATTATGGTAAGGAAAAAAAGCAAAATCTGAAAGAGAATAAACACTTTAATAAAAATTTAAAGTACGAGTCAATTTTAAAGGTTTTGGAAAAAAAGATACCCTTAAAAATTCATGCCCACCGGGCTGATGATATTATTACTGCCTTAAGAATTCAAAAGGAGTTTGATATAGATATTACCATTGAGCATGGGACAGAGGGGCATTTAATTGCGGAAGAACTTTCCCGGGCAAAAGTCCCGGTTTTAGTTGGCCCAACATTGGGGGAAAGAACCAAAAATGAATTGAAAAATAAAACTTTTGCTACCCCGGGAATTTTAACCAAAGCAGGAGTAAAGGTTGCAATAATCAGTGATCATGGAGTGATCCCCGCTCAATACCTGCCCTTATACGCCGGCCTGTCAGTAAGAGAGGGAATGGATGAGGTTGAAGCATTAAAGGCAATCACAATAAATCCCGCACAAATTTTGGGAATTGATGACCGAGTGGGGAGTATCGAAGAAGGCAAGGATGCTGATTTGGTAATTTATTCAGGGAGTCCTTTTGATGTTCGTTCCAAAGTTGAAGTGGTTTTAATTGACGGGAAAATCATTAATAAATGATATTGGTCTAAATTTAGAGAAAACACAAATCAAGTATGATATTGTTCCTCCAACTCCCATGTTTTTTATCGCTTTCCCTTTACGAACTTAGCCCAATAGTTATTATTTAAAGGATATTTGGCTTTGCATTATAAATAAGGTAAGAGGAAATTAGGGAGAGTTAATATAAAGGTAGGAAGGGAGTATTTTAGGTTGGATAAACATAAAGCCGCATTGGAATATGTTTATTCGATGATGGTTGTGGACAAGGATTTAAAAGTTTTGCATACAAATAGGTTCAATCCGAGATTTGACGGCGAAGAAATGAAAAAGAATACAAAGAGTATTATGGGAAGAGTTTTTTCGAGGTTTACCCCGAACTGGACCCCGATGAGAGTACAATGTTGGAATGTTTCGAAAATGGAAAAACCATTTATCGAGATAGCCAATTGTTTGTAGATTTTCTCGGAAGAAAATACCATACCAAAAATATTACCTAACCCATCATCAGGCACGGGAAAATATTTGGGGCAATAGAATTATCTCAGGATATTACATCAATTGGAGATCTGGGTGCTCAGGAGCAGGATTATAAAAAAACAGGACATAAGGATTTAAAAAAAGATGGTGTTTATTTTAAAAACATCATCACAAATAACCCTCAAATGCTGGACAATATTGAGAGAGCCAAAGTATTCGCTCTAAACGACAACCCCGTNTTAATCTTCGGTGAAACAGGAAAGGGCAAAGAGCTCTTTGTTAGAGCAATAGTTAACAGCATGGACACTCCCTAGGAGAAATATATTGCTCAGAACTGTGCAGCAATCCCGGAAAATCTTTTTGAATCAATATTGGGGAATTTACAGTAAAACAAAAAGATCTTTATGAAAAAATGGGGGTTGCTCCTCCAACCTCGTTACAGTAATCCGGGAATATAGGCTGTAAAGCTTAGGATCATGCTGGAAAGAAAAGAGGTACAAAAATAATCGTAACAATGTAAGTAATCAAAACCAGTGGCATCCCGGCAACAACATAGTCTATTACCCGGTAATTACCCTCACCAAAGACCATGGTATTGGGCGGGGTACCCATGGGCGTCAGAAATGCTGCTGAGCCGGCCATTGCCACAGTCATCATTACAGGATAGGGACTTATGCCCATACCACTGGCAATTGAGAGACCTATCGGTGCCAGCAGTGCAGCAGCAGCAGTGTTAGAGATAAACTGACTAAGCAGCAATGTAATCATAAAAACAGCAGAAAGGACAATAAATAAGGAGGAATCGCTAAATCTATTCATCACCATATCTGCAATCATCCGAGCCCCACCGGTTTTTTCTAAAGCAATGCTTAAAGGCAGCATCCCCGCAAAGAGGAAAATAGTGTTCCAATCAATACCCCGGTAGGCTTTTTCTAGCGAAATACACCCTGTTAAAATACTCAAGACAGCACCAATAACAGCCGCCAGGTGTAGGGGTACCAGGCCAAAAATCATAATGCTGAGGATAAAAAGAAGTATTCCTCCCGAAAGAGCCATCTTTTTATTATCGTAATCAACTTCTTTTAAATCCTCTTTTCTTTTTTGGAGGTCCTCTTGATCGGCCTGAGCAGGGAAAAGGCGGCATACTTTGGTAAAAAAGAAGACCAGGTATAATATGCCTAAAATGCAAATTATCGCCCCAACCTTACCAAATTCTAAAAAACCAAAAGGGATTAGGTTGTATTCTTCTAAAATACCATTGATAATTATATTAGGAGGTGTGCCTATTACTGTCATCATGCCACCTAAGGAAGTAGTAAAAGCTAAAGGCATCAATAGCTTACGGGGGGAAAAATTAGCAGAATTGCTGATTCCCACTACCAGGGGCATCAGAGTTGCAGTTGTTCCTGTATTGCTTAGCATTGCTGACATAATAGCTGCTAAAAAAGATACTGCTGCTGTCAGCCGTTTGACACTCTTGCCTACTCCCTGCATTATCTTTTTACCTAAAAAGGATGCCAGTCCGGTCTTAAAAATACTCCTGCCCACTACAAACATGGATGCAAAGAGAATTACTGTCGAATTGGAAAATCCAGAAAAGGCTTCTCCAGTAGTTAACACTCCAGTCAATTCCAGACTAACAACTACCAGAATAGCTGTCAAAGCTACAGGAATTTTTTCAGTTAAAAGAAGGAGAACAGCAATACTTAAAATTAAGAACACCAGATTCATTTCAGAAATCAATTCTTTTCCCCCTAGTTAATATTATTGATTTCAACTGTTCATATCCACTATAACCAGATCATCCACTAAACTTATTAGATAGAGCAGGGTATAAATAATCATTTTTTGTTGTTTTATCCGCAATTACTGATCTTGTCTTCTGGTGGTTTCTGTAATAAAGGTTGTAATTCCTAGTTCTTGATGAACCCAACGAGTCAGGTTGTCCCGCGCAGTAGGTGCCATAATAAAAAATCTCTCCAGGAGAAATAACTGGGGGGATTGATAATATCAGCAATATCCCAGGCTAAAAGCACATATCCATCATTANTGTTAAAAAGAAGTGTTTGGCNAAAAATCGTGGGATTGAGGCGATAGTAATCCCTGGCTTCATGAAGGTCAAAAAGCAAATCAATTTCTTCAGCCAGTACAACCTAACTGATGGCCTGGGCCAGTTCTTCTGTCCAGCACTGGAGTTCTTTGCCAGTAAAAGCAAGATTGAGATCACTGCCCCCGGAGGGAAGCACATATTTAAAGCAAAAGCCTGTTTATTTGCCTCGGGAATAATAACCAGTTTCACCGGTCCAGAAAAATTTCTTCAATTAGCTCCCGGACTGCTTTAATAGCGCCTTTAATCCGTCTGGAATTAAAACCGTTGGGACCCTCCTGCCTAAGGCCACTTTTAAGACCTCCCTGTTAACTATTCTGAATAATTTGTGGATTACATTACAGCGGAAAAACTTGGGTTAATTCTTAGTAAGGAAAAAAAATTTTAAGCAAACTGCTAATTTATATTCATCAGCAATTGAATTTTTCCTGCTGAGTACTTAAATTAATAATTTTGTAGAAAGCTTATTTCACGGGAACCCATTTGTTTATCGGAATTACCTATTCAAAAGGCAATAAAATAATTTTTAAAATCTTGTTTTGCCGGGGCTTTGTATTTCAAGAAATTTCACACCCCAAATTTCATAATTATACTTAAATACTTTTTTGGGTTTAGTAACATTTCTCCTTAAGATTTTTGGAGATGTCTACTTCGAGTAGATTTTTAACCAAATGTGGCTTTAGAATAGTTCAACCTTTTCCCGTTATAATTAATTTAAAGAAAATTTTTGCAAAGATCAAAGGATGACCAAAAGTAGAGGCTTTCGGGAAGCCTCATTTTAGTTTTGGGGCAGTGGTTTTGCAGGGCTACCTTTTGGAGAATGATAACTGATTTTAAAGACCAAAACAATTTTATAGATGGCTAATCCATGAGCAACAAAAAACTCTTTAAAATTGAGGAAATTTTTTCTGGTTAAGATGAACAAAACATAGACAAACCAGGTTTGAAAACGGTTGCATTTTTGGTAACAATTTGTTTCAATTATATGAAAACAAGGGTTAAGATGTAACCGGAAATTAAATTTGAAAGGGGTAAATTATGACTAATGACTTGTTTCGGGAGATTGGGATGAGATTAAGGGAGGCAAGAAAAGAATCAGGTTTTTCCCAGGAACAAGTAGCCAAAGCAGTGGGTATTAACAGAGTAGCCCTCAGTTATTATGAAACAGGAAAAAGAAAAATTGACCTTTCAACACTTAAGGAATTGGCAACCTTTTATGGATACTCACTAGAATACTTTACGGAAAAAGAAAAAAGCAATTCAGAGGAACCGGTAATGTTGGCGTTTAGAGCGGAAGATTTACAAGAAAGTGATTTAGAAGTTGTGGCCTGGGCCAAAAACTTTGTTCTTTCTGCATTGGAACTGGAAAAAATTCTACAGAAAGGTGGGGGTTCCTAAATTGAAAGAAGAAACCTCTCCCAATGTAAAAGCATTGGAAACAAGGAATCAACTTGGATTAAGTTCACATGAACCTATTGATATTTTCAGGGCGTTGAAGTATAAGCAAAATATTTCCCTCGTGTTTCTCCCTTTTAAGGGTGAATCAAAAATTTCTGGAATGTTTCTAAAAAAGGATAAAGTCAAACTGATATTAATAAATACTGAGAAAACTTTGGGCCATCAAATTTTTACAGCGGCTCATGAATTTTACCACATCAAATATTCTTTAGGAAGAGAAGGCGGGGCATGTAGGGCGGGAGTATTTGACCAAAATGCTGTCGAAGAATTTCGAGCAGATCAATTTGCGGTTAATTTGTTGGTTCCTAAAGAAGGATTGGAATTTTATATCGAAAAGAGATTTGGAGAAAAAGTTCTGGAAATGGGAGACATAATTGAGTTGGAAAACTATTTTAATGTTAGTCACCAATGCATGGTCTGGAGATTACAAGAAATTAACAGGTTTGCCAAAATAACTGCAGACTTTTTTAAGGAAGGCGTAAAAAATGAAGCAAAAATGCTGGGCTTCTCAACTAAACTTTATGAGCCTACCTATGGAAATGAAACGATGTCTGATGTGCCAAAAAAGATAAAAAAAGCAAGAGAAAAAGGGTTGATATCTAAAGGAAAAGCCAAAGAATTTTTATTGAATTTTGGGTATTTTGAAATTGCTGAGGGGTTTCTCGACCATGAATTTTTGGATTGAGGACCCTCATCTTGTTTTCGCAGACACAGACCTAATTTCTTCTTTTTGAGAGTTAATAAATTTGATTTTTTGGTTGATTGTTTTGGAGAATGTTTTCGAGTTCCCCTGGAAGTTAGAGCAGAGTTAAAAAGGATGAAAATAAATCCAATTTATGGGTTTGGCCATTGTTGTTGACTATAACTAGTTTTCCCAAAGATGAAACATGGATTAGTAAATTTTTTCAGCTGTAATATTGTTCTCAACCAGGGAATAGAAAATTAAAGCCAGATAAGGTAGGAGTTTCCCCGTTGGTGGGTAAGGAAAACTAATTATCTCCCTTTTAACAAAATATTTAAGGGAGATATAATCCCTGGAGGGAGAGAGAAAAATAACCTGGAAAAGAAAGATTAACCAAGGAAACCAGAGCTTTAAGGATTAAAGTCAAAAGGGTAGCTCAAGAAATTCTGGGCTTTGAGACTAAACTAAGAAGAATCAAAGGTCGATTTACCTGGGAAGATTTGATCTTGAGATTAATAAAATTTGCGGTTTGTGCCCTCAAGCAAAAGGAGGAAACAAACGGATATCGAATAAAGATAGTGAGATGTTAAAAACAGAATAAAAAGGGTTTTGATTAAAAACTTGAGAAGTTAGTAGTGGGAAATTTCTTCAAGAAGGATCCAAAAGCTTACCTGAAAAACCTGGTAGTCTGTATTGATTGGAGGTACATATAATTATCATGGTTGAAAAGAATTATTCCTCCAGAAAAACCACTTATAACAAAACCCGCGGGAGCAGCCGTTATTTTGTAAACAATAGGGTATATGGGCGATCCCGGAGAAGAAAACTTAATTTCCAATGGAAAAAACCAAATATCAACCCTCGATTGTTGGGTGTTCTTATTTTGATTCCAGTTCTCTTTTTATTAGGCTTCCTTATTTTCTATACTCCCCAGGCAACACTGGTAATAAAAGCCTCGGAAGGGGGAAACGTCATGGAACCCGGGGTGGGAAATTTTTCAGTTGCCCGGGGTGAAGTGGCCACGGTTTCTGTAGAACCGGAAAAAGGCTGGAAGTTTAAGGGCTGGGAAGGTGATGTGGCTGGTCTGGATGATACCCTGGTCCTGGAAATGGATGGGAACAAAGAGATCCGAGCTATATTCGAACCCATTGAATACAGTTTCCGGAGTGAGGTTGAAGGGCAGGGTGAATTAAATGTATCACCCCAAAAAGAAACCTACCGCCACGGGGATAAATTGTTTTTGGAAGTTAGGGCAAGGGAAGGTTGGAGGTTTAAAGGCTGGGGAGGGGACGCTGCTGGTGTGGCAAATACCCTGGAGCTGGAAGTGAAGGACGATATGGATGTCCGTGCCATATTTGAACCTATTGAGTATAGTTTTATGGGAAAAGTTGAGGGGCAAGGAGAATTGCAGGTTACTCCGCAAAAAGAAACCTACCGGCATGGAGAGAGTCTGGTATTAGAGGCTAAGGCAAAGGAAGGCTGGCAATTTTCCGGCTGGGAAGGTGACGCCTCAGGGGAAGGAACCAAAACCAACCTGGAGGTAGGTGGAGATCTAAACGTTTTAGCTGTTTTTTCGCCCAGGGAATATAGTGTTTCTTTGAATGTTGTGGGTGGGGGAGATACTGAAATTTCCCCGGAAAAAAGTTCTTATATCCACGGTGATACTATTAGAATCAGGGCTCTGGAGAAACCCGGCTATAGATTTTCTCACTGGAGTGGAGACATTTCCGGTTCTGTAAACCCCGTAGAAGTAAAGGTGGACAAGAATATTCAAGTAAGGGCGGTTTTTGAAAGACCGCCTACACTTTCTGAGGGAGATACGGGAGAAAAAGTGCAATATTTGCAGAAACAGCTGACCGTTCTTGGTTTTTATCCAGATCAACCAGATGGGGAGTTTGGTTTGCAGACCAAACTAGCAGTAAAAAAGGCCCAGATCTTCTTTGGCCTTACAATTGATGGTGTGGTGGGTCCGGCAACATGGACTGCAATGGAAAGCGAACGGGGAACCTTTATGTATACTGTTCGGAGCGGAGATACTCTCTGGGCACTTGCCCAGAGGTGGAACACAACCGTCGCCCATATCAGGGATATCAATAACCTAACCAACCCCGATTTGCTTGTTCCCGGAGATCAGCTATTAATTCCTGGTGTTGGAGAGGTGTTGCCGGTGAAAGACCTTCCCTGGCAGGAGGTAAGAGGACTTTTTCCCCGGAAAGGGGAAGCAATCATTACAGATGTGGAAACAGGCCTTAGTTTTCGAGTTCGAAGGTATGGGGGCACATACCATGCTGATGTTGAACCCCTTACCTCACAGGATACCAATGTTCTGCGAAGAATATATGGTGGGGCCTGGTGCTGGGAAAGGAGAGCGGTAATAGTTGCAATTGGGAGCGAATTAATTGCAGGATCCATAAATGGTTATCCCCACGGAGGACAATCAATAACCAACAATAATTTTCCGGGGCATATATGTCTCCATTTTAGAGGCAGCAGCCTGCATTTAAATAGTAGTTCGGATCCAGACCATCAGGCAGAAATTGAAAAGGCAGCAGGAAGCACCTGGCCTTCTGGCTATTAAATATCTCATAGAAAAAGGGTTGAGAAAGAAACCGAATCTGTCAAAGCAGGAAGCTTAATGTATTTAACACCCGAAAATGCCTTTTATTTTGGTGATTTAATGAATTTTTGGGGAGGAGAGTTTTATGATTGAAAAAAAGAGTTTACTTGTGGTCTTTACGCTGGCTTTGCTTTTGATAAGCAGCAGTGTGCTGGCCAGTGAGGCTGAAGATCTTCTGGAGCAGGCCAGGAATGCCTATTTTGTTGGAGATTACCAGGAGGCAGAAAGCCTTTTTATTGAACTTAAAGAAAGAGAAGAGTTTGATTGGGAGGCAAATTTTTATCTCGGGATGATTTATCTACAGAGGGAAGAGCTGGAAGAAGCTGACCAGTACATGCAGCAAGCTTACAACCTTCGCCCGGATAATTATTTCTCTCTGGTCAATTACGCCCGTATTCTTTATCGGGATGGGCACCTGGAGGAAGCCAGTGAAATGTTAAACCAGGTTACTGAGGAGAATAGAACGACTACGGAAAGCTTTTTTAATACACGGGGTTTGCTAGCTATGGCCGACGAAGAATTTGAGAAGTCAATTGAATATTTCTTGCAGGCAGTTGAAATTAATCCCGAAAACTATTACGTTTTAAATAATCTTGGTTTGGCTCTGATTAGAACTGGTGATTTCCAGGAAGCGAAAGAACACCTTGAGAAGGCAGTTGAACAGGACCCCCAGGAGGCTTTCATTTTCAATAACATGGGTATTGTTTATGAAAACCTGAATCAACTGGAGGAAGCAAGGGATAGCTATGAACGGGCGGTTGAGTTAAATCACCAACAGGCCGAGGAAAACCTGAATAGGGTTCTGGAGAGGCTGGAAGGCTAAAGGAGCTAACAAAGAATTAACTTCCTTAGGTTGGAGATTGCAGGATAAAATCGACAAAGTTATCTGAAAAGAATATTTATTAGCTTTAAAAAAAACAGGCCCTGGAGTTTTTCGGGGCCTGGTTTTATATAAGGAGGTAATTTCCCCTTCCGGCTTGCTGGGGAAAAGAAAAAATTTTTTGAAATTTCCTTTGACAGAAACTGTTGAATAGTTATAATTATACTAGGATAACCTTATTTTTGTTAGCTTAAGGGAAAAAACCAGGCTTTGAAATGCTAAAATCGAATCCAGAAAATAACGCCATTTTTTGTTAAGCTTAGGAGGTAAGAAGGATGGCCGTTGGGTTTAAAAAAATAATAATGATCTTTCCGCTTATTATCCTCTTATTCTTCATGCCTTTTTCGGTTTTAGGAGAAACCCCGGAAAGAGAAATTGTTATTGAACTATCTAGTTTTCGACTTTTTCTTTACCAGGATGGAGTTGAGATTCTGGATTATCCTATTGCAATTGGCTCTTCAGCTACCCCTACTCCGGTGGGGGAAACTAAGGTTACGACCAGGGTCTACAATCCTACCTATTATCCACGCCATTGGGGAATCAAGGGGCTTTCTCCGATCCCCCCGGGACCTGATAATCCAGTGGGAACCAGGTGGCTGGGTTTAGGTTGGCCCAATTACGGGCTTCATGGAACCAACAATCCTGCTTCAATTGGTAAGGCCGTTTCCGATGGTTGCATTAGAATGTTCAATAGGGATGTTGAAGTGCTTTTTGAGATGGTCCGGGTTGGAACTCCTGTAAGAATTGTGCAAAAAAAAGATGATAGTGCTCCGCCTCCTCAGGAGAAGGAAGTTAAATTAAGTCCCGAGGTAAATCCAGGCTTGTTTTTGATCCAGGTTGGGGCCTTTGAAAATAAGAATAACGCACTAAGGGAACAAGGAAAATTGAAGGTTGCTGGGTATGATGCGGAAATATACCGTAATGGGTTATTCCATGTTTACCTTGAGGATCAATTTTCCTGGCTGGATGCAAAATTGGTGCAGTTTGAGCTGGAAAGAGTGGGCTTCAATGTTTTTATTAAATATTACAAGGATGGGTAGATTCCTCCGGCCAAACCTTGAGAAAAATTCGAGGGCTGAGTTTGGAGTATTACAATTCCAAGGCTTCCAACTCCCCCTCTTTCTTTTTTTCTAATTTATTTTCTATTAGTTCCTTCAAATTCGATAACTGTGCCCAGAGAATAATTTTTTTGTTTTAACAAAAAGATAAGGAGGTAAAGGATGAGTTATATCGATTTACATATCCATTCGTCCTACAGCAATGACGGGGAGTTTGAGCCGAAAGAATTAGTTGATCAATGCCTGGAAAGAAAAATTAAATATTTTTCCATTACAGACCACAATTGTGTAAGGGGCATATCAGAAGCAAAAAATTATTGCGAAGACAAGGATATTGAAATCATCCCGGCAGTAGAACTGGATTGTACTTTTAAGAAGGTAGACCTGCATGTTTTAGGTTATGGGATAGATTATCTAAACCCAATATTCAGTGAGATTGAAGAAAATTTAATCCTCCAGGAACAAGCTGCTTCCCAGAAACGGGTGAAATTAGTTCGGGAGTTGGGCATTGGTTTTTCAGATGAAGTTATTGCCGACCTGTCCAAAAATGGTATAGTAACAGGCGAAATGATTGCTGAGGCTGCCATGGAATTTGATAGGGAGCAAGAAAATCCGCTGCTCAAACCCTATTATGAGAATGGATCGAGAAGTGATAACCCTTATGTTAATTTTTACTGGGATTATTGCGCTCAGGGTAAGTCTGCCTATGTTGAAGTAGAGTTTATTAAATTACAGGAAGCAATTAGGGTTATTGAAGAAAATGGAGGTATAGCTGTGCTAGCCCATCCTGGAAAAAATATTAAAGAAAATGGAGATTTTCTGAAAGCCATAATTGATTGTGGTATTAAAGGGTTGGAAGTCTACAGTAGTTACCACGGTGAGGACCAGGTCTTATTTTATAATGGATTTGCCAAAAAGCATAAACTTCTTGTAACCTGTGGCAGTGATTTCCACGGCAAAACAAAACCCAGTATAGCAATTGGGGATGCGGGTTGTGAGGATAATGAAGCAGAAATAATTACAGCATTGAAAGGGATATTAAACCGATAAATTTTTGAGTGGTTGCCGATATGGGGGAC
>SL_3KL_010_SEDDRAFT_10001701_pt1 | contig 20120 bp, 19 predicted proteins | sample SodLakKL_010_SED_2_FD_10381 | JGI IMG/M metagenome (IMG submission 10381) | reverse complement strand
CCCGACGACGCGCGCATCAGGTGGACTGCCGATACCCCGACAGATACATCTATTAATATCGAGTATAGCTTAACGGCAACCGATGCGGAACCGGGAACGTGGACAGAATTAACCGAATCAGAAATTATTGAGATTAATAATAACTTCTTGTGGCTGAAATATACTCTGGAAACTACTGACACAGAAGTAACACCAACACTTGAGGAAGTCTGGCTTGAGGGATTGCAGGAGCAGGATAAAATCCTTTTAAACTTTGATGAACAGAACCGATTTAACCATGTCGAAGGTAATCTGACGGTAGCGTATTCTCAAGCAGTAGGCAATTTAACAGGCGAAGGTCCGGTTGAAGATTTTAGCGAAACCTTCTTGCCGTTAAGCCTTGAGCCTGACCCATTAGATCAGCACATAATTACGGTCGCAGGAACCGAGCTTGATGTTGATTTTAAGTTGTTTACTTACCATGACGGGCACACTGACCACAGCATAACGGTTGGGGGAACGGAAGTGCTTGTTGACTTCATCCACGTTGACGATATTGTTACTTAAGGTTAAGGAGGAGATTAATTTGAGCAAATTAAACATGGAAGCTAAGGCGACAATAAAAAACCGCTTCACCTTCGAGGTTGAGCATATCGACACGGGCAAGGTGGAAACTTACAAGGCTGAAAATATCGTGCTTGACCAATGCTTTACAAGGTTGGTCAACTTTCAAACCTACTTCACACATATTCATGTAGGCACGGGCACGGGGACATTAGACCCTACAAGGACAGCCCTGTTTGCTCCGATAGCAAGCGCGGCGGCTAAGAAAAGCGCGGAAACCGTGTTGCAGGAAAGAGCTCTGCCTACGAGTAGATGGCAAAGGCGCGTGGTGATTGACCCGGAAGAGTTGGTCGGCGAAGAGCTAACAGAGGTAGGTATCGGCCACAGCGCGACCAATACTAATCTTTGCACACACGCTTTAATTGAGGATTCAGAGGGCAACCCGATCTCACTTGTCAAGACTGATATTATGGTTGTTACTATTTACGCTGACGTGTTCTTTGAGCTTGGCGCGATAGATGCGATGTATGGAGGTAAATGGCGATGGGTGCATCCGCTTGCTAATAATCAGTTGCTTAGTTATTTGTTGGGTTCGAGTTATGTGACACAGCAGTTTCGGGTATCAGCCGCACCAGACTTTTCGGATGGCACGGCTCCGGGTAGTCATGGGCAAAGTTCTAATATTGCTACAGGTGATTGGACAAAATACGCGGCGACAAAGAAAGTTGTCACACCTGTTAGGCGTTTAGGAATTTCAACAGGCAATGGTGAGGTTAGATGTTTTGGTTTGGGTTCTTCAAACACTTCAGGCACATTTAGGGGACAGTTTCCGATTACGACAGTTTTTACATCTCATGCGATAGATGAGCAGGTCGGCGTTGGTGACGGCGCGGAAACAGGATTCAACTTGAGTTGGAACGACCCGTCAAGTTTGGTGATAAAAAAGGATACTGTTGTTGTTGATGGTGGGGATTATACTGCGTTGGAGGAAAAAAAGGGAACAAACTTATTTTATTTTAAAACAGTTGAGGTTGTTGATGGATCGCCCACCAATGTTCAGGCCGTGACGGATGGCCACCCAGTTAATGATAGTCTATTTCGGTGTGGGATGGAACCAGATGATTCCGTGGGGATAGATATAGGAGAAGAGCGCACGATAAGCCAAATACGTTTATTGCAATACTCTGGCTCAGGATCAAGGTTATTCGAGTTGCGGGTATCGGATAATGCTGATTATTCAAATAGTGATTTAGTCGATAGTTTTGGCTCCACTTCTGGGGTTTGGCTTACACGTGACTTTACAGAAACCACGAGTAGATATTGGATATTAAAAGCTACTGGCGACTTTTCGCGAAATGTGGCGCAATTGGAAGGATTTTCAACCGACGACCAAATAACATTCACCACCCCACCCGCCAACGGCGAAATTATCACAGCAGAATATAATGTTGACTACATACCCAAAGATTCCGATCACGCGCTTGACTTACAATGCGCTATCCAATATGGAGAGGGAAGTTAAAGGAGAGAGTGGGATGCAGGTAACTTTTGAACATGCCTATCAAGTTCATTCCGGGATAGATCCTATAGCCCTGCACTACAAAGACAACTATGTTAAAACTGGCTATCTGGATCCGTCGAGCGAGTTAGTGTCGAGACAAGTAGGCACAGCGTTTGGGAATTGGACCGGGTTAATATTTGCAGACGAGTCAAATGGTGTAGACGAAAATATGGACGCATCAGCTTCACTTCTAAGATTATATAGTTATTCGGGTGTAGAGCACTGGATATGTTACAATAGAAATGGCGAACAGATGATATCTAAGTATAAATGGAAGCTGATGTTTATCCTGACCGCACAACAGATTATTGAAGAAGAGCTTATCCGTCTTGCTTGGCAATTAGAATGGCAAATTATCGAGTAAGGCATTTTAATAAGGGCGTTGATTTATAGGGTGCCGCCTGCCCTAATAAAATTTTTAGGAGGATTACTGCAAGATGACTTACGAACAGAACAATTCGGGCGCAAATGATGTTCCTGCCGCCGGGGAACAGAACAATGAAGAATATGATATCGAGGAAATCTTGTTTGGAGGATTGGACGATGACAATTCGGGCGTAGATAAGCAGAAGGACGCCGCTTCTGAGAGCCAAGAATCCGAACAACAAGAGGGGCAAGGTGATGAGCTACCCGAGGATGCCAGTAAAGCATTTGCCAAGAAATTAAATGCTGAACGGGAAAAAATCCGCGAGGAAGAGCGTCAGAAAATCCAAGAAGAAATTAGACAGAGAACTGAAACTACACAACAAGAACAGCAACAGGGTGCCCCTCAGCACCGGCAAATGCCTCAGGAAGAAATTGAGAGGCTTGCCGAACAGTATGAAGTCTCAGTCCCATTTATGCAGTTTATGATTAATCAACAGCAACAGAATCAACAATTACAGCAAAAACTTCGTGAAAGGGACATGAGGGACCGTGAAAGATCAGAGTATTTGCAGGCCAAGGAGTTTGCAAATGAATTGAAGGGGCAAAACTCATCACTGCCAGATTGGGACGATCAGCAGTTAGATGCCTATCGCAAGCAGTATTATAAGCGATACGGAGCTATTCTCCCATGGAAAGAGGCATATCAGATGAGCATAGCCGATGCTGTTACATCCGGAGAGTTAACCCGGCAGACACAGCAGGATACTATCAAAAACATACAGGAGAGGGAAGAGCAGTCAACTAATATCAAGTCACCTTCTCCGAAGCGTATGACGATTATGGATCTTCCAAAAGACCAGTTTGATAAGATGGTCGAAGATGCCAAGTTGGGTAAGTATAAAAGATCATAAAGGAGTGAAAGGACGATGACTAAAGCTACAATCAATTTGCAGACTAGTCACATAACCCACGGTATCATAAGTGGGGATGACTATTCTGATACCGAAGATATGTTTGTCAAAATCGGCTATACTCCATCTATGGTGAAGCTTATTACCTTAGATGATAGTGATGAGACAATCGACAGGCTGTATTTCTATCATCATGAAGCTAACATGTATAAGATTAATGCTACTGCTGTTGGTGAAGGTGCGAGTGCCGTTGAGTTGGTCGAGGCGGGTTTCGTAGTAGATCATACCCCGCTAGCCGCGCTATCTGCCGGAACGCCTGCCGGCTTTATCTTTGAGGCATACGGCACCAAGAAAGACGAGTATAAGAGTCCAATGCATCCTGATGCAACTGATGGCGATAGTGCTATGGACTCTGTGGATCATGATTACCTGCCCGATGTTGGTCAGGGCGAACAGTCTTATAATTGACCCGAAGGCGATAACACTGATATACAGGTAACTGAAGGTGAAAACGGGTCTGTATACTTTGTAGATAACCATGATAATCACGTTATGGTAGTTCCTGACTGCACCGTCGATCAGCTTATTGCCGACATCGAGTCAACCGATGAAAGCACACAGACATATGCTGTGTATGAGGATCATGAAGGCAGTCCTAACATGGACTCTGAAAAAACAGGAGAAGACGTGCTTGTCACTGGTGATTGGCTTATTGTGACGGCTGAAGATGGAGAAACAACCGCAGAATATGACATAGCTGTTGGTAGCAATGTAACTGAAATTGAAGTAGTTGAGGTCACGCCAAACATTCTGTCAATTGATAATGTAGGCGAGGAAATTACAGTAACCGACCCAACAACAGCCGGAGAACTAAAAGCTCAGATACAGTCGACCGATGGTTCAACTCAAACCTATACTCTGCATGAGAATGATGGAGATTCACCTGCAACCGCAGAGATAGCCGATGCTACCGAGTTGAATACTACTGATTGGTTGACCGTTGAATCTGAAAATCAGTCGCAGGTAAGCAATCTACAGATAACCGTCACCGCACCTGATTAGTGTGAGTCGCTCGTGGCGAGTTGCGCCAAACCGATTAAATTGAAAAGGAGTGTAGACAATGCCAGAACTGGATAACAGTTATGCAAAAATGCCAAGTCAAAATAAGACGTTCTATGATCGCACATTACTGGAAAGGCTCTTGCCTTTACTGGTGTTCATGGAGCATGGTCAGAAGTATAAAAAGCCCATTCCCAGAAATGAAGGGGCAACTATTAATTTCCGCAGGTTTAACAGCCTGCCCGTTCCTGCACAGTCTCTCGTAGAGGGTGTTACCCCTTCGGGAACTAACCTTTCCGTATCTCAAATTATAGCTACCGTGAAGCAGGAAGGTGACTTCGTGGAGCTCACTGATTTGATTGATATGATGGGTATCGACCCTGTAGTTACTGAAACAACTGAACTGCTTTCCGAGCAGGCCGCTCAAACCGCAGAAGTGCGTGTTCGTGACGTTATCTTTAACGGCACTAACGTGTATTATGTCGGAGGCCATGCTGATCGTGGTGACGTTGAACAGGGCGATGTATTTACCGGTACTGAAGTAAGGCGAATACGTCAGGTTATGGCAAGGAACAATGTAAAGCCTGCCGATGGTAAAGACTACATTGGTTGGATACATCCCGATGCCGCTTACGACCTTAAGGGTCATGCTGAGTGGAGAGAGCCTAACCTGTATGTAGACGTAGCTAACATTATGAACGGTGAAATTGGTCGTTTGTATGGTGTTAGGTGGATTGAGACCACCATGTGTCCTATTTGGGAAGGTGAGGGTGATGGTGGCGCAGATGTATACGGTAGCTTGGTTGTTGGTGCAAATGCCTATGGTATCACCGATATTCAAGGCAGTGCCGCGCCTGAAGTTATCGTTAAACAGTTGGGTGATGGTGGAACCTCAGACCCGTTGAATCAGCGTAGCTCAGTAGGTTGGAAATTCCTCATGACCGCAGTTCGTCTGCAAGAGCTTGGGCTAATGCGCATTGAACATTGCGCAAGCCTGTAGTATAAACCCGGGGGCACTTCGGTGCCCCCTTAATAACAAGGAGGATTAGGAAAGTGGCTAAAAAGGTAGAAGAAAGAAAAGACTTATTCGATGAGAATGTAGAAGAAGTTCAGGAAGAAGCACCTGAAGTTACCTTGACGGATGAAGACATTGAAAACGAGCCTGATGTTGAAAAGGAAAATGACTTGCAGGATGGCTTTATTGCTGAGGCCGACCCGAGAAGTCACCTTATCGATCCATTAAAGAAACATGCCGGACCTGCCGAGGACTTGGTAAAGTCGAGTCTTAATAAGCAGATTACAGCACTTGGTAGGATAACAGCAGAAAAGCTTAATGATGAAAAGCGTTTCAAGAAGTATAAGGTTCTGATACCTGAGTCTGAGTTTGCAAAAAACGAAGACTATATACTTGTTGGGACGAACGGTTGGAACATGCAGATTAAAAGGGGAGTTCCGGTCATGTTGCCCGATGTTATAATTGACCGGCTTTCTCGTAGCGGATACAATCCAACGCTCGTGCGTTAGGAGTTGGTTATATGTTGACGTTTGGTCAAATAAGGGAAAGGCATGAGGGATTGGTGGGCATGCCGATATCTGCCGTTGTTCTTGGTCAGTATATAGACGAAGCTCAGACCGAGATAGCTTTTCACTACGGCAAGAGAAAATCTGTCTGGTATGGAGAGCCGATAGCACAAACGGTTGGTCATACAGATGAGGACGCAGACACAATTGTGTTAACTAATTTAGACGACCTTCCGGAAGACAACTTCTTGTATCTGGGAGTAGGCAGGGATGCGGAGCTTATCTCATATGCAGATGTTGGTGCGATTGGGCTACAGCAGGTCGAGAGAGCACGTAATCACGTTAAATCGGAGTGGCCAGAGGGCACGGAAGTAAGGCCGGCACTTATTAGCGGAATGAAATATGACTTGCCGGAAGATTACTTGGAGGTTCACCATGTTAGAGACATCAAGGAGAACCCTGTATTCAGGTATCAAATATCTGAGGAAATGAAATTGGTGTTCTTTGATGATGGCTTATATAAGTTGCTATACACTCCGGTGCCGGTTCCGATAGATTACACGGACAACAATTCGATGCCCGAGGTTCATGATGCTTTTCAGCATGACATTGTATATTACTGCACAATGAAAGAATGGGAAAAGATGGCCGAAGGTATTCCTGCTGAAGAGCAGAAAGTTAACCTGATGTATACTAAGTTTTTGAATAGAATAGAAGAAAAGGCAAGAAAGCTTAGAAGGAATGTTAATCAGCAATACGAGATTGAATACCAATTATGGTAAGAGAGGAGGTAAAATCATATGTATAATGTATTTTACCCGCCTAAAGCAAGAAGTCCAATAACAGAATTAGCGGCACAGCTTGAAATAGACGGCGATACTATAGAGCTTATAAATGGCGATGTACTGCCTGATGCTCCTAATAAGGTGACATTGGGGGGCGGCGAAGACTCGGAAACTGTCTATTATGGTGCTAAAAATGGTGGAACTTTGACAGACCTTATACGTGGGTTTGATCCACCGGGATCAGAAAAGATGTGGCCCGCAGGAACCAAGGCGGCCCGGGTGCTTACCGCTCAGGATATCTCGGCCATCCATAATGCTCACGAAGAACACCTTACTAATCACGATGATCCTCACGAATATGAAGATGTGTCGGATCATGAGGATTATGATGGTGTTAAGTATAAGCTTGTTGTTGAGGAAGGTGTGCCGTATCTGGAGGTGACTGAATCGTGAGTAGGCCAGATGTAGGAGATCGTTTTCCGTTTATGATGGAGGCGCAGGCCTCTAACGTGGTTCATGCTCAACTATCCACACCGTCGGAGCACTCCGGCATAACCGTATGGACAGAATTGGCAAGAATATCGCCTACTCCGGTGCCGGGCACATACCGAGTAACAATCTCCGGATCTAAATCACTATCAAGCCCCGGTGTGTTTGAACTTCAGGTAAGGCGAAACGGCGAGCCTGTTGGCGATATATTAGAAAGCATTTCAGATGAACAGCATAGCATTCCAACATCGATCACTCAACAGTTTGAGTTCCAACAAAACGACTCAATTGAATTGTGGGGCAGGTATCCCATGGGTTGGATTATGAAAATCGAAGAGTTTTCGGTGAAGTCTAGCCTTGCTATGCTTGTAGAAGACTTACAGCCGAGCCCAACATAAGCCAAGCAGGTTAGGGGTTGTTGTCAATGCCGCAAAATCAATATCTTGGTATTTATTTAAGAACAAGCATTAGTGAGGGTGGTCTGCATTATAAGCCCGGGCCAGTTATTCAGGCACGGCAGAACTCCGATTTGATTTTAAACATGCAAATTATTGACCTTTCAAAAGGAAAATCACCTCATAGCCTGCACATGAAGCATGTTCGCTTTATTGTAAGAAAAGACAAGTATCCAAGATCGGAAGAAGACATATTGATAGTGTTGGATAGTAATAGTGGGATTGTTCATGAAAGTGTTTCAAACGGGCTTGTAAAGGTCCATATACCGCATGAAGAGCTTGATCTGCCGGTTACTGATTACTGGTATGATATACTGCTGTATGATTTGGGCGAATTTGATTTTGGTGATCCAAACGCTACCGAAGACGAAGAGCTAATTCGTCCACCGTTGGGTCGTTTTAAGGTAATGAAATAAAGGAAGAAAGGACTGATATGGATGTTAGAAGATCTGAGCAAANAAACAATGCTTGACGCGTGGGGAGCAGTTGCTCTAGAAGTCGCGCTATTTGATGATACCGATACTGAGCTTGATACAGCGGGTTATGAGCGTCAAACTATCGGTTGGAGCTATGATGGTGGAGACGTGATCCTTAACGCCGATCTGGTAATGGGCGAGGATTATATCGCACAGTTTGACATCAACCCCGATCCTACCGTTACTGTATCGTATGTTAAGTATTTTACTGACGGTGGGGACCTTTTGGCAACGCACACGTTGGGAAATGATGAAGAAACATATAACAATCCCGGAACCTTCGACATATTGGCCGCTAGCTTAGAAATTATATAGGTGGTGGTGCAATGATGCTTAAAGACAGGATTGCTGTTAAATCGGTCATTAAGGTCCGGAAACGTGTTGGAGTTAAAACTAAAACAAAAGTGAAGACTAGAGGCAGGTAATTGTGCCTATAGGAGTGAGTGCTGTTGCCAGAATACCTAGTTAGATATAAAAAACCAAAGGTTGATAATAGCGAAAGGATCTTAAAGGAGAAAGAGGTAAGCAGATCTAAGTGTAGGCACAAAAGTTGGCTCTTAAAGGGCAGTTGGGAATGTGTGGAGGGCAATAAGTCTGATGTTGAAAAGTTGCTCAATGATCCTGATGTAGAACTTATCTTCCCGAACCAAAAAGCAGAGTTGCATGTAAGCACACCTCCGGAGCCAAAGCCTTCCCCTGATGGGCCCTTGGAGATCGGGTATAGCCTCAATGTGACCGGCGTTGTAAGCAATGCTCATGCTCATGGTTATAAGGGCAATGGGATAACTGTTGCTGTTATTGATACTGGCTACCTGCCACACAATGACCTTCCGGATGTATATATGGCTGCAGGATTTGGTCCAAGCGGTCAATTTTTAGGAACAGATCCGGAGCACTATGCGGAGCTTTATCCTGTGGACAGTCGTGAATACGGACACGGATCTTGTGCCGCCGGGGTAATATTTATGCAGGAAAATGGAATCGGTGGTTTGGGTGTTGCGCCCGAAGCTAACTTCATGTGTATCCGCATGCAACTTTACGGGGCATCAATAGGTGCTAGTATTGAGTGGGCTGTTGATAACGGAGCAGATGTTATAAACCTTAGTTTAGGCTCCATGATTTATGATCCGTTCGTTAGTGATGCTTTTGAACATGCATATAACAACAATGTATCTATTGTAGCTTCTGCGGGCAATTCTGGCCAAGAGCTATGGAGTGGTTATTACCCTCATGTGAGAGGAAACAATTGGGATCAGTGGGATGAATACCGGGTTAACATGTATAAAGCCGGTAAAGCAGGTATAATGGTGGCCGCAGTGCATAAAGATGACAGCAAGCCCAAGGGCGTCCAAATGGCTTATAGTTTGCGCTTGGGGGTTAAGCGGTTTTATAGCAGTTGGGGAGAGCGCGTAGACTTCGCCGGCCCAACTCATCAGTGGACGACTGTGGAGTCCGGCAATGAAGAGATTGAAGAATATAGACAAGTGATGGGAACATCGTTTGCGGGACCACATGTGGCAGGCATGGTTGCGCTGATAAGGCAAAAGTTTCCGACTATAAATATTAAACAAATATATCACCTATTAAGAAGCAACAGCAAAACTATATTAGAAGACGATCCAGACCTTAGGATGCATCACGAGGGGCATTTTGGGCATGGGTTAGCGTATATGCCAGACTTGTCTACTGCTGAATTGCCACCTCTTAATGTGCCCGATCCCGAGCAACCCCCTTGGAAGCCTGTAACAAAGCATCCACCATTAGCTTTTCAAGCAGATATTGNTATGCNGGGGCGCAATAATGAGCGTGCAGTGCTTGGGTATGGCTTGCAAACACACGGGCTGACGAAGTCAGATATTTATTTTTTTATTGGCACCAAGGACCCCGGAACAAGCTATCCTCCTGATGTATCGAGTATGGAAAAGGTGTTTGTTCAAAATGGGGCTCCACGCAACTGGGAAACCGTATGGGATCGCCCAAATATTTTAGGCAACCATTTCACGGTTAGAAACTTAAAACCGAACACCAAATATTATACATTGTATTACATAGTAAACGAGGTTGATGAGTATTATGATGTTCAAGCAGGGCCAAAGTCGTTTACGACCGGCAACTATTCCAATCCTGCAAGCGGCACTGTTGTTATGGAAACAAAACAGGCAACAACCGTCGGTCTAACGTCTGCCAGAGTAAAGGGTGAGCTTTCTGACGATGGGAATCAAAGGCCTCATAGGTATCTGGAGTGGGGCCCAAACTTACAAATGAAGAATACTGTTGACCTTGGACCGCATTCAAGGTCAGAGATATCATATTATCTTGACGAGCTTAAGCCTAATACAACATATTATTATAGGTATTATGCTGTCGGTAGCAAGAACACAAGTTATGGTGACATGAGAACATTTACCACAGACGACGGTGCTTTGTTGGAACCACCAAACGTGTTTACTTGGTTTGTAGCTGAGAAGGGTGCAGATTGGGCTTATATATTTGGGAATGTAAGCGATACGGGGGGACAAGATCCTTTTCGGTATTTGCGGTGGGGCAAAACCGAGGAAATGGAAAATGTTGAGGAGTTCGGTTATTTTGGAGTAGGGTCGTATGGAAAAACTATTACCGGCCTTGAACCAGACACTCGCTATTATCTCCAAGCCTATGCAACTAACGACGCGGGAACTGGTGGAAAGACAAGTGATAATATAAGGCCATTTAGGACAATGAAAGAAACCGATCCCAATCTACCTGAAGTAAAAGAGCCTCATGTCAACACGTTGTATCCGGAAGATATCACCCATAACTCAGCCAAGTTGCGTGCAGAGGTAGCGCATGCAGGCGCAGACAATCCGAGTCGATTTATACAATGGGGCGCGGGGCCAAGGTCGTCTGACATGAACAAAAATATAGAGTTTGGTGTCGGCGCGGAAGGTGAGTTTTCCCACACGATCACAGGCTTAAGAAATAATGCAACTTACTATTATCGCGCCTATGTCATAAGCAGTTGGGGTTTTGATTTTGGCGAAACCATAGGTTTCCCGACAGCATCAATTGCGGCAGAACCACCAGAGGAACCTGAAGAATACGCTTTTATGGTACAGCGTAGAGTAAATAATGGGCCGTGGGAAAATGTTGCCTATATCGTAGACGAGGAGCAAATGACTTGGGATGACACAAGCAACTTTACCCATGGTTATACATATGAGTATCAAGTAAACGAAACAGAGCTTGGCATATGGAGTAATATCGCAGGTGTAGTTTGGGATGACTTCTTCACACTTGGAGGCATGGGAAAAGTACCGTTTAACCGGTTTTATGCTTTACATCCCGGCGCAGATCCGCATAAGGCTAAAGTAAAACTTACCGCTAATGCAAACTTGGAGACTACCGTTAGAAAATATGTGCCTGACGCAACGGAGCTCGAAATAAGCGTATCTGCTGTTATGGAATCGGAATATAGAAAAGTGACAGAACATGTATTCTATGATAATGTGTTAGCAACACTCATAACAGATACAGATAAAATTCACAGAGGATACCAGAGCGATGTTCTACTAACCGCCAACTTAAGCACAATTGTTCGCAAGTATGTGCCTGATTCGGCAGAGTCTAAGATAGTTGTTAATGCAGAGCTTAACATAAAAACCAGAAAAACAACTCACGACTTAATTACAGGCATAAGGATTGGGACTCCCTTTAACCGGTTTTACGCGAAAATAGGCGAAAATCTTGTAAGCGCATTTTTGGCTGAATACGATTTAAACACACTTACGCGGAAATCAATCCCAGAATCCACCGAAATAAAAGATGTTGTAACCGCACTGTTAAGCACGACTGTAAGCAAAAGAGAATCATATGAGTGGCGTCTTGATAGAAAGTTTAACAGGTTCTATGCAATAAGCCCATATGAGTCAAGCTTCCAGTGCCGTGCAGACTTGGAGATATCCGTAAGAAAGAGCATAAAACTAACAAGCAATTTAACAGCAAGTGCTGTTTTATTTACAGACACAAGAAAAGCTATCTTGGCTGAACCAGACAGAATCCTTGTAGCCTACGTGCTTCCTGACGTAAATCAGGCGGGAATGAGGCAACCAGAACTGCCACCACTATCTATGCCAAGATCAAGGAAACAGCGAATAGAAATGCAGGTTGTAGATATGTCTACCAACAAGTACTATGAGCTTGCAGGTTGCCATGTAGCATTTTATGTTATGCCTAACCGTTACAATGATGAACTGCTGATACTTAAAGGCTCGGGTTCTGGCGTTTCTACATCTGCTTACGGGGTTTTCTCTGTGGAGCTAGATACAGAGGACCTGCGCATGCCACCAACCAATTATGTGTATGGTATTGCTATTACAGATAATAATAAGCACTACAGGTTAACCTTGGGAAGATTTAAGTTGCTTCCTTAAGAGGGGGAAGGATACATGGCCAACAGACACCGTGAAATAAAAAGGGATTTTACCGGAGGGCTTAATACTCGCGATAAGGATAGCATGCTACACGAGTCGGAATCCCCGGACATGATGAATGTGTTAACTGGCAAAAGAGGCGGGTTTAAACCAAGGCCGGGGACAGAAGTGGCGTTTAATAACCCTGTCAGTTTAAAAAGACAGGATGACGGTTCTTTTTACCCGGTGACGTCTATATATGAGATAGTTAAAGAAGGTGGGGACAGGCACTTTTTGGCATTCTCGTGTGATGAGCTCAAGCGAGCCGGCACAACTGAATGGCAGTTGATTAGAGACGGATTTACCATGAATACATATTTTGAGTTTATATACCACCCTTTTGAAAACAAGATTTTGTTTGTTAACGGTGCTGATGGATACTGGGAAACAGATGCGACAGATGCCAACAAGATACCGTATTATTCTCCTCAAGAATATGGAGATCCGGGAGACCCCGGATACGTTGATGAAGCGGTGGCAATTGGCAGTAGTGTAATACCAGATAGGGCAAAATACATCGCTTGGTTTGATAATCGCGTGTGGCTTGCTAATGTCCAAGGTCATGCTGATAGAATTTATTATAATGTAAATAATATTTTAGGGAGCACGATATATAACTATTTTACAACTTGGAGTTGGATGCGTGCGTCAAGTATTCGCGGAGAACCTATCACCGCTATAAAGGTATTTGACAATCAACTTTTCGTCTTTACAAACACCTCTATTAAAATTATAAGGGCGACAGATCCTATTGTGATGGAGGGTCAAGAATACATACCCCCTTCATACGAAATGGTTGATTTTAGCACAGTTATAGGTGCTGTTTCACAACGCTCTGTACAGGAAGTGTCGGGCAGTTTATTGTTTTTATCTGCTGACGGAGTTTACTTAATAGGAAGAGGATCGCCGTTTAAAATATCAGGAAAAATAGATCCGACATTGAGTGAAGCGAGTCCTGAGCATCAGGCACGATCTTGCGGGGGGTTATGGGAAGGAAAGTATTTTCTTTCGATTCCGAAGAAGCAGGGAGGAGAATAAATGTTTGAGCAAAGCGGGTTTTACAATAGCTTTAACAGAATGCCCTTTAACCGCATAACAGACGTTGCTCCTGCCCCTGATCTGCCGGTAGGAAAGGCAAATGATCTAACACTTATCTTTGATACCGAGGTTGTTCCTCTGGAGTATCTTGGTGAACAGCAGGCATATAGCCAAAGTCCTTGGACCGCGCATGATGGATTTTCACCATTTCAATGGTTGTTAACTAATGATTTGGATATGTATTTGGCCGGCAATGATGGTTATGTTTACAGGCTTGCAGATAAAGCTACAGATAGCGGGCGCAAAATAAATGATTATTATATAACCGGTAGCATTGATCTTGGAGCTCCCGATATAAGGAAGAGGCTTAGGTGGATAGATATTGATGCAGACAGCTTCCCGGGTTCATTCGTTCGGGTGCACTACAAGATAGACAATAATGATTGGGTACTGTTATGCGAGATAGAGCAGGGCAACTTTAATTATCCATTTGTGTCATTTCCAATGCCAATGTTTAGAAAAATATCCCTTAAGTTTTCAAGTGCGTATAAGGGTTGCACGTATAGGATTAACGGATTCAGTTTGGATATGGTTGTCCACGGGCAACATAAAGAAATGGTAAAATAGGATGTAATGAGGAGGTATTGCAAATGCCATTAAGAGCAATTGGTGCCGCAGGTTCGGGGCTAAGTAATATGGCACAGTTAGCAAGAGAGTGGTTTAACAGGAGCATAGGTGGGACAGCCGAGGCCGGAGAAATGGAGTCTGACACACAGAACATTGAAGCATTATTATCCGGAACGGGTAAAGACGACGAGTTGCCACCATCTACACTTCCTGCCGCCGGAGGCAGAACATGGGGCCGTCACGATATTGGCTTGCATCAAGATTCTCCATATGTAGACAGGTATGGAAGTATAAATCCGTGGGCTTTATATTATAGCCCGGATCAGGTGGTTAACGAGCATGGAGAGGTTCGTGGTGGAATGCCAGATACCGCGCCATTTAGAGGCATGGCCGGCCTACAGGTGGCTCATGGCTTTAGGCCAGAGCCGATACAGCCACCACCACAGACAGGTGCCGGTGGTGCAGGTGGTAGAGGAGGCGCACCGTTCCGCTTTGATTACCAGAGGCCACAAACACCTCAATTTCAACAGGCTCCGCAAAGAACGGTGAACCTGCAAGATCCTATGCCCCCGGCAGAAAGGCCGCAAGCACCGGAGCCTCATGTTAGGGATGCGGCTAAGCTTGAGAAGCTACTCGGAATATAGGAAGGAGGTAAAAGAATGCCTAACAAATATAACGTGCAAGATATAACTAAATTTTATCAAGCGGCCTTAGGCTATAGCCCATTGTCTCAACAGCAAAAGGATCACTATGGTTTAACCGCACAGCCAAACGTGCAGGATATAAATCGCATGATCAAAGAGATAGGACCACAACCGCAAACATCGGGTCCAAGCATTCCACAATCTCAAGGCGATAGTCCTATTCCAGACTCAGCACCACCTATGTGGACGCCTGCAAATAGGCAACCGTTTGAACCGACCATTCCTACTCCCGAGCCTATGAGTTTAGACGAGCAGATGGAGGTAATCAACCGTCGCTTAGACTTGAAAACTGATCCTAAAATATCTTCTGTTGAGCGTCAGATTGAGGAAGAGCGGATGTCAGGAATGCAACAAATGGGAGACGTTCGTCAGGCTTATGATGAAGGAATTGATCAGCTACACAGGCAGGGACGTTTGGGACAACAGCAACTTGCCGGTATAATGCAGGATAGAGGCATATATGATGCCGGTATGGGCGCAGACTTATCTACGAGGTTGATGAGTGGATTTAAAGGCGCGGGATTAGAGCTTGCGCAGGAGCAAGCAAGGCAACTGTCTGATATAGCCGAGTATATTAACTTAAGAACAAGGCATGGCCATGAACAGATTCAGGAAATTATGGGCCAAAGAGCAGACATGGCCGCAGATATGCTATCTGAAATGCACCTGCAACAGCAGGACAGGATGGACAGGTTAGCTCAAATGGAGTTTGAGCGTTATCTTGCTCAGGAAGCTCATGACATGGAAGTATGGAGATCCATTGTAGACGCTTATATGTGGGGAGAACAGTTCGACCAACAGGCCGCGAATCAAGCATGGCAACAGTATATGGGCGAAAGACAAATGCAGTTAGCAGAGGAGCAGTCCGCTTGGGATCGCATTAAGTGGATGAACGAGTTTGAGGCAATGCAGGAATTAGAACGGCTGAGGTATAATAATGAAATAGAACAGCAAACATTTAACAACTTGATGGCAATACTTCAACTGGAACAGCAATCAGCCGCGTATAAAGCAATGTATGGCTAAGGGGGAAACCAAATGCCGTTGTGGAGAGAGCGCAACACACAGCAGATGATAGACGAAGAGTTAAGGAGAAAGAAGGAGCTTGAGGAAAGGCGCAGGGCACAAATTGCACAGCAGATGGACTTAAGCCCACCTATGCCTTCTCCAACACAGCAGGGTCCGTTTACGAGACCGGAGTTTTCAACTCCACCTGCACAACAGGCCACTGTTAGAACTCCTCAACCGGCACGACAGGAACCTATTGATTCAGGATTGTTGGCAGAAATGAGGCGCATGGGTGGATTAGATCAGGCAGACCAAAGGCCGTTTCAGGCCGTTCATAGAGATCCCATTAAAGCTGAAACAGAGTTTGAAAAACCTCCGAAACAGCAATTGCCGGAAACTGACTTGAACTTTAACTTTAATGAATGGTGGCAAGGATTTCTATCGTCAAGCTTTATGAGGCCTGATAGAGAAGTGCCTGATGCATTCGCTGATATTAAAGGCGATGATTTAATAGACCGTTGGATGAGCCGGTATCCTGAAGGCCAGCTATCGAAAGAAAGAAAAGAAAGGCTCGAGTCCAACATTAGGGCAAACCCTGAATATTTCCAGAGACGGTTAGCAACTGAAGATATCTATGCACAAGAAGATCCTCAAGGTTTTATGGAACAGTCAGGTGCATTTTTGGCCCGCTTGATGCAGACTGGTTCGGCAACTATGGCAGGTAGCCTTCCGCTAGAGGCAGAGCTCCGAAGTACTGGTAATGACTTATTAGATGGTCTCGCAGATACAGCAGGGTTTTTGAGTTCACTTACAGTGCCTTCTGGTGTTCCGGGCACTGCATTTCGTATTGGTGACTTGGCAGGAATGTCGGTTGCGCCGGCAGTTGCAAGAAACCTTAACCTTAATTATAGTTTAGTAGAAAATGCTGTAAGAAGAGGTTCCGCATACGGTCTTCTTGGTGCAGTAAGAACAGACGATCCGGTCGATGCCGCGAAAGCAGGCTTGGCAGGTGCAATAGGTGGCGTTGCAGAACACTATGCCGGGCCGATGGTCAGGTTTGCCGCTAGAAAATTAGGGTTAAAAATACCTAAGATAACAGATTATCCGGGTCAACAGTTAGGAAGACCTACTCAGCCGGGCAGAATGCCACCTCCACCAGATCCAAGAGGGCTTGCAGGTCGGGTTGAGCACGATCTTCACCCACCAATGGATCCTTTTATCTTAAGGGTTGCAGAATCTATGCATAGAACTGGCACAATGTTTGGGACCATGACTGCTTCTATGGGAATAATGGATGGGGACGATCCAAAAGACATCGCGGCCAACACTATGGCCTCTTACTTTATGGGGACTATCTTGGGTGGATTGTCGCGCATTGCACCGGAAGTTAGGTATAAAGTTGGGAAGGAAAAGTTCCAGACTCAACAGTTAATGGCAGAGCTATCAAGGCTAGAGAGAGGTGGGGTAATAACTAAATATCAACTTCCGGGTGGTGGAAGGGCGATGCAGTTTGATGCATATGTGCGTAATGTGTTGGATGCCACCTTAAAGCCAGTGCCCGGTCGTTATCAGGTTAATCCCAAGTTTACTAAAAGCGGAAGACCTGAGACAGTAGAAGTAATGGTTGAATATAAAGGCAAGACGTATCCACTTAGTCAGTTGGTCGATAGAAGTGTTCTTCAGAAGATGGTAAGGCTTGACTTTGCAGAAATGCCGAGGGGAATGCAGTTTGCAGGATACGGAAGATATCTGCCAACTGGACAATTTGGCACTGGACAGCAACCGGCAGGGGCACCCGGGACACCGGGCACTGCACCACCGGGAGCTCAGCCTGCACCAACCGGCACGGCACAACAGTTGCCTCCCGGCACTACCACGACACCTATTTCAAGGCCGGCTATTGCCTATTCTAAGAAGACAGGCAAGCCTGCACCGTGGCAGATGACTTCCAGTGAGTTCACATCGGAATATCAGTCGTCACTTGAACAGCCCGGACAGTCTGCGCGTTTAAGAGAGTTAACTGGTCAAAGAATAGACCCGCAGACCGGAGAAGTCACTATGGAGGTTACTACCGAAATACAGGGTGGGCCTCAGGAAGTATGGTCTACTCAAGTGAGCGAGGCTATAAAGCGCGGAGAAGATGTTCCGTCAGAAGTAAAGGTAGATTATTATTCTACTACAAAGGATTTAATGAGAACTGCCAGTGACCCGACACAAGGGGTTACTGAAGCAAAAGCCGATGAGTATAGAGCTCAGAGGCAACAAGCCATGGAAACATTAATAGAGGAGGGTTTTACCGATGGCGATAAGATTAGACAGCGGGATTTCAATCGTCCCGAAACAAGCAAAAGAATACTTGAAAAAGCACTCCGAGAGCGAGTACCAGCAGTACCGAAAGGATTTGATGCGTTTGATGCCATCTGGACCAGAGGAACACAAACAGAAGATACTCGACTTAGCGTTGGAGGGGAAATTGCCCAAGCGTTCAACTTAGCTTATAACTATATAGATGTTGATCCTGTCTTTGATCAGTTTGAAGGAATTTATGTTCCCGGTCAGAGGTTTGCATTTTATAACACCAAGTATGATTCGCCACCAGTTTTCACTGCCATGCATGAAGTCGAACACAATATGGCAGATGTGGCACCGGGACTGCATGATGCTTTAGAGGGTGCATTATTAGAGCATGTTGAGGATGAGTATGACTTGGAGAGCATGAAGCACAATAGAGACTTTATGCATGAGCTTGTCGCAGACTATATGGGCGAGTTAGCTACATACCCGCATTTTTGGGAGCAAATGGGGGGTGTATTCCCTCAAGAAACGATAGACAAAATTCGCGAGACCGGTCAGTTAACCGAGAGAAACACATATAGGTCGCAATTTAAAGATGTAGACAAGCTTGATCAATTGTTTATTCGTACTCTTAAGAGATTTCAACCTCTTGCGAAGGAGCAGAACTTATTAGTTGCAACACCAAGAGAAAGGCTTGAGAGGGCAGTCTCTCAAATGACAGATCAGCAAAGGTCTAATATGCGCGAAGATATACAGATGCAAAAGAAGAGAGCGCAGGACTATACATTAAAGACGCGCAGAGCAATAGAAAAGATGGGTGAAAAACAAACCACTCAGCAGGTTAGAAAGCTACTTCAGAAAGAGGGCGTTAAGAAAGCTGAGATAGATCAGTTAGGAATAGAGTCCTATTTAAACTTTGCAGATGAGCGAGGAGAAACGCGACACATTCAAAGAGATATGCTACAAAAAGCAGAAGAGTTAGGTGTAAATATTACTGACCCTAATTATATGCTCAAGGTTCCTGAAGGTATGGTAACTAAAGATGAAATGAAAAGAGTTGTTGATTACGGCACACCTGTTATCATTCCGTCTCATCAGTGGGAAAAGGTTGGTGAGGATGAAGCGGTAGATCAGCAAAAGGAGCAAGATTGCTGAAATGCTAGCATCTGACAGCTTAGAGAATTATAGAACCTATAGAGACGCGCGAGCAATGTTTCAATCTGCGTTAAGGCTTATGAACTTAAGGGGATTAACGGTTGACGAGTCTGGAGCAAGGTTGACTGACAGTGAACTTGAGCGACTTCATGAAATGATAGAGGGTGCCGCAAAAGTTGATTCTGAACACGCATTAAATTTGGCAGATGTTGAAATAGACTATTCGGCTCCACTTCCACAGCCAAACGAGTGGGTGAATGAATTTAGGGAATATACCATGGCAACGTATAACTTAGATCAAGATGCAAGCTTGGATGAGATTAATCATGCCGTTCATAGAATGATAGGCATGAGAAGATCTGAAGTGCTTGAAAATGCGTTCAAAAAGTATATCACTGAAAATCTTGGGCCTCAACAAGATTCTGGTTGGTCATATAATCAATTATTTCAACGTGCTGTTGAGGTCCACACGACCGTCCAAGTTGACCCAGATGTAGAGCATGTTTTTTACAATCACCAGTTAAATAGTCCTGTGGTTGGAAGAAATCGCTTTAGCACATCGCAGATCATGGATGAGTTCATGATGCACAAACGTAGCGATTCAGTAAATCTGGCTACCATGGAAAACTATATNAGCTTTGCATATGCACTGTGTATGGCGAAAAACAGGGTCGGGAGT
>SL_3KL_010_SEDDRAFT_10001700_pt1 | contig 20130 bp, 14 predicted proteins | sample SodLakKL_010_SED_2_FD_10381 | JGI IMG/M metagenome (IMG submission 10381) | reverse complement strand
TAATCAATAATGATCAACCACCGTAATCAGCGGTGATCAACCCCCGTAGTTGGTGATCTTTTCGGTAAGCGCAAAGTCAAAATCCGGATATTCGTATATCGACATGCGTGGCTCGGTTTCCCCAATGGAGTAACCCCAAATGCTTTCATAGTCAGCAGGGTCTTCACCCATTTCTTCCAACTGGGCCAGGTATTGTGCAATGGATTTTGACTCAATGATCACAAACTTGCCAAGCTTATCAATCACAGGGCTGTGGACACGTGTGTGGTCATGGTCAAACTCCAGGATGCGGCGCCCGTCGTGTGTAATGCCAATGACCCTGTAGGTCATGCTTTTGCCCACGCCCGGAAGGTTCAACACATTCCTGTCGGTAGCCAGGAACGGGATATCGGCTTCCTGCCGCAAGGTGTCAATGTGTTCCACCATATTCTCCGCATCCAGTGGAAATGACCGGATCCGTTTTCGGTATTCCACGGGTATTTCTCCAACCCGTTTTTCTTCCATCTGTTCCTGGGCTGCCCTGGCATTGGTGGCAAACTTGAATGCATTCTCTTTGTACCCTTTTACCGAAAAGGTATAGTAAGGCAACACCCCGACGTCGTTGAGCACCTGGCGGAGTTTGCTGGTATGTCCCCGCCGGCTGGCCGGTGCGGTAAACACAAGCTGGTTGGTAACAGTCCACCCGGCAGCGGTCAGCCGCATAAGCCCCTGCCTGGCTTCCGGGGTCACCTCCATGGGCGATTGAAAGTGGGTCTGGATCACGAACTGCCTGACACCCACCTTTGAAGCTTTCTCCCTGAACGCAGCCAGGATCCTTGTCAGCTCTTCGGTAATGCGCTGCGGGAGGTAAACCGGCAAGCGTGTACCAAGCCTGATGCGTTGAATCTCTGCGTGTTTTTCACCATCCGGAAGGGTTTCGTTCTTTTTCTTTTTCCGGACAGCCATTTCATACACGGCATTCAGAATTTTATCCATGGACTTGTCGGAGCTCATCAGGGCATCCCCCCCGGTGATCAGGATGTCGCGGAGCTGGGAGTCGTCTTCCCAGTATTTCATGATCATGGCCAGTTTGTCGTTCCACGACTCTTTGGGTTTAAGCTTTTCGAGGTTGAAATTCAGGTTTCCGCGCTGAAAATCGTACATGCGCTGGCAGGATGCGCACAACCCGGCGCAGGCCCGCCCCATGGTGTCGGGGATCATGATGGCCACTTCGGGGTACCGGCGGTGAATGTTATGGCTGTTGGGTAACAGCCAGCCGGCGGCATTGGGTTTGCCCGGTTCCACGATGTCTTCTTTCTCCCAGGCCACGATATGACCGAATTCATCCACCAGTTCCTTGGAGTAGATCACGTAATACCTGATGGCCAGATCAGCCCCCCGGGCAAAATCCGGAACATCCACATTAAGCAGCGACAAATAATAGGGGTTGACAAAAAACGGGATGCCCCTTTCACGCGCCCTGTGCAGCAAGTCCATGGTTTGATCATTCAGCGAAAACCCAAGCATTTCGTTCAGGGTATCCGGGTCCCGCACCGCGAACTTCAGGTGAAACAGGTGGTTGTCCCACCATTCAATCATCAGGCGAAGTTTTTCCTCCATGGTGGCCCCTTCGGGAAAAACAAAACGCCGGCTCCGGAAAATGCCTTGATCAAGTTTGTCGATGATCACCCTGATAATGCGCTCCTTGTTTTTCCGGCGGATCTGTACGATCCGTGGGTCAAGACCTGAAGGATGGGCATCCATCCATTCCAATACCTGCCGGCGCGATGGGGCCTGCCGTGTTGCCCGGCCCCTGAACTGCCTGAAAAGGTGTAGCATATCCAGGAAAAATTCTTCCGTAGCCCCTGTTTCCTGGCCCCGGACTTCCTGCCAGATGATGCCAAATGCTTCGCTTTTTACTTTTTTTCCCCTGAGGTTCAGATCTGCGTAAGAGGATCCCTCGTGGTCGAGGTAATCGAGCATCCTGATCGCCGAAAAATCCTGCCATCCAAGTGCAGCCAAAGCCTCATGACCCTGCGTCTTAAAGCGGTAAAACCGGTATGCATCAGGATGGGCCTTCATATATTCCATGGCCATTTCACGAACACCCCCTGCGAACGCCGAAACATCTGTTGATTTATCTGCAAGCTGTTGCAATTGGGGATTTTCCTTCAGCAATTTCTGCAGGATTTGTGCTGCTTTTGACGAAGTTTTTTTCTTTTTGTGGGTATGACTGTTGATTGTTAAAGACATAATGCAATACGCTTATTTTTATAGCAAAGATAAGCATTTTCGGGCAAAAAGGAAAGCGGCCCGAAGCAGAAGGCTATGTAAGTGTCTTATTTATAGACCTTAAGGAGGGGTAAATACGCGCCGCCAACAGGGCAAACAAAAGCAGGAGGGCAAGGTGTGCAGGATACATCCACAGTGCAGGCAAACCGGCAGTAATATAACTGATAAAATAAACACCCAGGGCGGCCATGATCAGGAGGAAAATCCGGCCAATATCATAGGGAATTTTATAATGTCTTTGGCCAAACAGGTAAGACAGCGCTGCCAGGGAAAAATAGCACACCAGGGTGGCCCAGGCAGACCCGTGGTACCCGAACCGGGGGATCCACCAGATGTTCAGGATGATGGTGATGGCCGCACCAACCACGGCAAACCAGGCCCCGTAGGTGGTTTTTGAGGTCAGCTTATACCAGATGGATAAATTCCAGTAAATGCCCAGGAACATGTTTGCCAGCAGCAAGATGGGCACCACCGCCAGCCCTTCGTGGAAATGCGGGCCGATGAAATGTTTTACCACATCCATAAACAACATGATCCCAAGAAATATGCACAGGCAGGCCAGCACAAAATAATTCATCACCCGGGCGAACAAAACGCGTGCATTTTCCTGCGAGGCCTGCGCAAAAAAGAAGGGTTCGGCGGCAAAACGGAAGGCCTGTATAAAAATGGTCATCATGATCGACAGCTTATATACCGCCCCGTATATCCCCACCTGCGACATGGCGATGTCTTCGGGCAGAATGTATTTAAGCAGCAACTTGTCGAGGGCCTCATTGACCCAACCTGCCATGCCAGCCACAAGCAAGGGCAGGGCATAGATCAGCATCCGACGCCAGATCAAAGGATCAAACACCCATGTTGCCGCCAGCATCACGGGCGTCAGCATCAGCAAAGTAACCAGTGTTGCCACCAGGTTGGCAATAAACACATAACCCACCCCTATGCCGGGATCATAAATCATGTCTATCGCCGGCATCAGCCAGCGGGGACCATGTTCTGACAACCAGGGGCAAAGCAGAAGGAAGAAAAGGACCAGGACGATGTTAACGGCAATGCCCGTAAGCCGTGTAATGGCAAAACGCCAGGGTCTGTTTTCGGCGCGAAGTCGCGCATATGGGATGGCTGCCAGGGCATCCAGACCCACGATCGATCCCAGCAGCAGAATATATTCCACATTGTCGGGATATCGCATAATGTCAGCAATGGGCCTGCGAAACACCACCACAAGGAATATAAACACGGAAGAAGTGATCAGCACCGACAACAACGTGGTGCTGAAAATGTGGTCTTTTCTTTCGGGTTGTTCTTCGGAAAAACGGAAGAGTGCCGTTTCCATCCCATAGGTCAGCACGATCAACAGAAATGCCACATACACGTACATCTCCGTGACCACCCCATATTCGCCGGGATAAAAAACACGGGTATAGAGCGGCACGAGCAGGAAGTTGATCACCCGGCCTACGATGTTGCTCAATCCATAAATCGCCGTTTGCCCTGCCAGGCGCTTTAATGGGTTCACTCCTGCTGTTTTAGGTTTTACTGGTTGGACGCTTCCGTGGCACGGACTTTGGCCTTCCACTCCCTGTAAGTACTCTCAAAGAAATCGGGGTCGTTTACACGCAACCAGGTCCCGTATTTTACGTAATCAGGAATCCTGCCCCCCTGGGACTTCTTTTTCTCCTCCGGAATACCCATCTGGTTCAGGTGGCGCTCGTAGGAGATCTTGCTGGGTCTGTCTTCTTTTCTGTTCATGACGACTCGTTTTAAGCCTGCCTCCGGTAGTGGGCCGTTTGACCCTGTGACCATAACAGACGAAGCAGGTCGTTCAAAATAAAATTTGTAGCCCCGACAGGAATCGAACCTGTATCTAAAGTTTAGGAAACTTCTATTCTATCCGTTGAACTACGGGGCCTTATAAATCCCCACAAAGATAATCACATGATGGATTATTTACAAATTAAAAGGGCAAAAAAAGGACTAAGGAGCCAGGTTTTTAGATTAAGGCTAAGAAATGGGGCTTCCGTTTTCAAATCTTTCTTCGGGAATCACGAATGTCAGGGCACCCTCATTGTTTTCGGCCATCAACAACATGCCGTGCGATTCAATGCCCTTAATTTTGCGGGGTTCCAGGTTGGCCAGCAACAACACTTTTTTGCCGACCAGGGCTTCCGGTTCAAAATATTCGGCAATGCCCGACACCACAGTGCGCCGGTCAAGTCCCGAATCCACCCTGATTTTCATCAGTTTTTTTGTTTTGGGCACTTTTTCCGCTTCCAGGATGGTGGCCACACGGATATCCATTGCAGAAAACGCATCAAAACTGACCGGGGGCTTAACGGGCGGGGCGCTCTGCCCCTGGTTGTTGTTTTTCCGTGTCTCAAGCAATTTATCCACCTGTGCCCGGATCTGCACATCCTCAATCTTTTCAAACAAGAGTTCCGCCTTGTTGACGCGGTGGCCCGGGCCAAGAAGTTCCTGTTTCCCGGCCTGATCCCACGCGCGGGCCTCCAGGTTCAGCATCGCCTGAAGCTTTTTTGCGGTAAAGGGAAGGAATGGCTCAGCCAGCAAGGCCATGCCGGCACATAATTGCAGGCAGGTGTTCAAAACGGTTTGCACGCGTGCAGGATTCTCCTTGAATACCTTCCATGGTTCGGCCTCGGTCAGGTACCGGTTGCCAAGGCGGGCCAGGTTCATCATCTGGGCCAGTGCCTCCCGGAAGCGGTACTGTTCGATGTTTTTCCCGATGATACCCGGGAACCCTGCCAGGCTTTCGAGGGCTTCGCGGTCTGCATCCATCAGCTGGCCGGCTTTGGGCACACATCCGTCAAAATATTTGTGCGTCAGCACCAGGGTGCGGTTTACAAAATTCCCGAAAATGGCCAGCAGCTCATTGTTATTGCGTGCCTGAAAATCCTTCCAGGTAAAATCGTTGTCTTTGGTTTCGGGGGCGGCGGCGCACAATACATAGCGCAGCACATCCTGCTTGCCGGGGAAATCCTGCAGGTATTCATGCAACCAGACGGCCCAGTTGCGCGAGGTGGATATTTTATCCCCCTCCAGGTTCAGGAATTCGTTGGCGGGCACATTCTCCGGCAGAATGTAAGATCCTTCGGCATGCAACATCACGGGGAAAATGATGCAGTGAAACACAATGTTGTCTTTCCCGATAAAATGCACCAGCTTGCTTTCGGGATCTTTCCAGTATTTCTCCCAATCCTTTCCGTGGGTTTCTCCCCACTCCCGTGTGGCAGAAATATACCCGATGGGGGCATCAAACCACACATACAGCACCTTGCCCTCCGTATTCTCCAGGGGCAGTTTCACTCCCCAGTCGAGGTCGCGGGTAACCGCACGCGGCTGCAAGCCCTGGTCTATCCACGACTTGCACTGCCCGTACACATTGGGTTTCCAGTCGTGTTTGTGTGATTCCAGGATCCATTTGCGCAACATGGGTTCATGCTCATCCAGGGGCAGGTACCAGTGGCGTGTTTTTTTAAGCACCGGCTTGTTGCCGCTGAGCATCGACCGCGGGTTGATCAGGTCGGTCGGACTCAAGGAGGTGCCGCAATTTTCGCACTGGTCGCCGTATGCCTTTTCATAGCTGCAATGCGGGCAAATGCCGGTGATGTAGCGGTCAGCCAGAAACTGCCGGTTTTCCTCGTCATAATATTGTTCTGAATCCTTCTCTACAAATGCCCCTTTCTCATACATGGTCCTGAATACGCCGGCTGCTGTTTCGTGATGCACCGGATCAGAGGTCCGGCTGTACACGTCAAAGCTGATTCCGAACTCCATGAAGGACACCTTGATCAACTCGTGGTACTTGTCGACGATCTGCTGCGGGGAAACCCCTTCCTGCCGCGCCTTGATGGTAATGGGTACGCCATGTTCGTCGCTGCCGCATATGTAGATCACATCTTCGCCTTTCAGGCGCAGGTAACGGACATAAATGTCGGCAGGCACATATACCCCTGCCAGGTGCCCGACATGAATGGGTCCGTTTGCGTAAGGCAGGGCTGCGGTAACGGTATGGCGTTTGTATTTTTTGTTGTGTTGAATGCTCATTGTGATATGGCTTATGTGTTCATTGGATGACTGATGCCCTTTACTGATTTGCAGGGCGCCGGGTCGCGTTGATTCAGGTTGCAAAGGTAGTAAATGTTGGTGAGTTGGTATGGCATTTTGGCGCAACTGGAAAGAAAGCATTAACTTTGCATAAATAAACTGACGAAATGACATGGACATACAATCCATCAAACAACGTTTCGGCATCATAGGCTACTCACCCAGGCTCGACCAGGCGATTGACGTGGCCAGGCAGGTGGCCCCTACCGACATTACCGTATTGATTACCGGAGAAAGCGGAACAGGAAAAGAAGCTTTCCCGAAGATCATCCACCACCTGAGTGCCCGCAAACACGGCCCCTACATTGCCGTCAACTGCGGGGCCATCCCCGAAGGCACCATCGATTCGGAACTGTTCGGGCATGAGAAGGGGTCGTTTACCGGCGCCCACGAGGCCCGGAAAGGATATTTCGAAGTGGTAAACGGGGGCACCATTTTCCTCGACGAAGTGGCAGAGTTGCCGTTGCTGACCCAGGTAAGGCTTTTGCGCATCCTGGAATCCGGCGAATTCATCAAAGTGGGGGCCTCGAAGGTGCTGAAAACAGATGTCAGGGTGGTGGCCGCCACCAATATGGATTTGCAGCAAGCGGTCGGCACCGGCAAGTTTCGTGAAGACCTCTATTACCGTCTGAACACCGTTCCCATTAAAGTGCCCCCCTTGCGCGAACGCAAAGAAGACATCATCATGCTCTTTAAGAAATTTTCGGCCGATTTTGCCGAAAAATACCGGATACCCCCCCTGCAGCTCACACACGATGCGGAACAGCTTTTGATAAATCACCGGTGGCCGGGCAATGTGCGTCAGCTTAAGAACCTGGCAGAGCAACTGTCTGTGATCGAAAAAGACCGGCATATCGCGGGAGAGGCAATCAACAAATATTTGCCGCGCGAGCCTTACAACCCTCTGCCGGTGCTGTTCAATAACCGTCAGGACGACGTCAGCGGGCTAAACGAACGGGAGATCCTTTATAAGCTGCTGTTTGAAATGAAGCGCGACATTACCGACATGAAAAAGATCATCATGCAGATGCTTGAAGACGGACAGGTTTCCAGGAGCTTTCAGGAAGAACACGCCCACCTGATCGAAAAGTTGTCGAAAGACAGGGAGGTCCCGCAGGTATATCATGAAGACCCGGTACACATAAGCCGCGAAAGCGATCACGACGACCTGGTGGAAAGTTATGAAGAGGCGCCGCATGAATATGTTGAAGAAAGCCTTTCCATCCATGAAAAGGAAAAAGACCTCATTGAAAAGGCCTTGCAAAAGCATGGGGGGCGGCGCAAAAAAGCGGCCAAAGAACTGGGTATTTCAGAGCGCACATTGTACCGAAAGATCAAAGAATACCAAATCTGACAAAAATGCAAACACTCTTTATACGAAATATCCGCTGGACACTGGCTTTGCTGGCCGGCCTGTTGCTTGCGGGGTGCGGTGTCTACTCCTTTACCGGGGCCAGCATACCGCCGCAGGCACAGACCATTTCGGTGGATTATTTCCCGAACGATGCACCCCTGGTGCAGCCCACCCTGAGCCAGGTGTTCACCGAAGAGCTTCAAAACATATTTACCCGGCAAACCAACCTGCGCATGATCGAAGGAATTGGTCATTTGCATTTTGAAGGCAGCATTACAGACTACCGTACCGAGCCCATTGCCATTACCGGCGACGACCGTGCCGCCATGAACCGCCTGACAATAACCGTCAGGGTGTCATATTTTAATGAATTTGACGAAGAAGCTGAATTTCAGCGATCGTTTTCGCGCTATTACGACTATGACAGCAACCTGAGCCTGGCTCAGATCGAAAACGACGCCATTGAAGTCATCGTGAAAGAACTGGCCGAAGATATTTTCAACCAGGCCGTTGTGAATTGGTAACCCAAAGATTAAAACAATCAGTATGAGGCGTACTTTTTCTGACTATATCAGGAAACACAAGGAACTGGACAAAAAAGCGGTCCGTTTTTTCCAGCGTGCAGTAAAAAAATACCCTTATTCCCAGCCACTGCGGATGCTGTATGCAAAATCACTGCAAAACACAGGCCATGAGTCGGCCGCAAAAGAGATCCACAAAGCCGAGGCCTATGCCCCCGACCGGCATACTTACCGGACTTTTATATTGGGCGATGCCGGAAACAAGCACGAAAAACACATCAAAAAGCAAGGCCAGGAAGAGAATATGCAATCGACGGCTGATGCCGCAGAGAAGATCCTGGCCGAACTGAACTCCCCGAAAACCGAAGGCGCAAAAAAAGAGAACGGGGATCCCGCAGATCAACACCGGGATGATGAGAAACAAAACAAGGTGGTGCAGAAACGAGCCATCATCGATCGCTTTTTGTCTGACGAGCCACGCATAAAACCCAATCCTGATGATATTCCGGCAGGTCAGTTGTCGCCCGAAAGCATCGAAGACGATCCGGAGTTGGTGAGTGAAACCCTGGCGGAACTGCATGCAAAACAAGGAAGAACAGACCGGACGATCGCCATTTATGAAAAATTAAGTTTGATGTTTCCCGAAAAAAGCCGTTACTTTGCAAAAAAAATCGAATCTGTCAAAAAAGAAACCAATTAAATTCAATTTATAATGGGTGCATTTGTTTTAATATCTGTATTGATCCTGATTACCTGCGTCTTGCTGGTATTGATCGTGCTGGTTCAGAATTCCAAGGGGGGTGGGCTGGCATCTAACTTTTCGTCCAGCAACCAGATCATGGGCGTTCGGAAGACCACTGACTTCCTGGAAAAAGCCACCTGGACGCTGGCCATAGTACTGTTGGCCCTGACACTGACCTCCAACTTTGTCATCCCGCGGGGCCAGATCCAGGAAGCGGCGCAAAGCGAGGTACGCGACCTTGTACCCGCATCCGACCTTCCTTCGATGGACTTTTCACGGCCACCTGCACAAGCCATTCCCGATGACATTCAAGACCTGGAACCCGTTCCGGACATAGACAACTGATCAATATTACAAGTTTATAAGGGCCCCCGCAGAAAGTGTCAGAATGGCATACCGTTCTGACACTTTTTTTATACTTCTGGCAGATTTATGCAATTTTGACAAGCGCAACCCCCTTTTAAAGCTTTGGCACAGTATATGAGTTGTCGCTCATGGCAACAAAACAAGCAAACTCCAAATAAATCATCTTTGTCTAACTAATAAAACCAGAGAACATGACTAAAGTAAACATCAAACCTTTGGCTGACCGCGTTTTGGTTGAGCCTGCACCGGCCGAAGAAAAAACTTCAGGCGGCATCATCATTCCCGACACCGCCAAAGAAAAACCACAAATGGGTACCGTCATTGCAGTGGGGCAGGGTACCAAGGATAACCCCATCACCGTAAAAGTCGGTGACAAGGTGTTGTACGGCAAGTATGCCGGCACAGAACTGACATATGAAGGCAACGATTATCTGATCATGCGAGAATCAGACATTTACGCAGTTGTTTAATCAATTATTCATCATTACATAATCAAAAAAAGAAATCATCATGGCAAAAGACATAACGTTCAACCTGGAAGCAAGAAATGCCTTGAAGTCAGGCGTTGACAAATTATCGAATGCTGTCAGGATTACCCTCGGCCCCAAAGGGCGGAATGTGATCATAGACAAAAAATTCGGTGCACCTTACATTTCCAAAGACGGGGTAACCGTGGCAAAGGAAATTGAACTGGAAGACCCGGTAGAAAACATGGGCGCACAAATGGTCAAAGAAGTGGCCAGCAAAACTGCCGATGTGGCCGGTGACGGCACCACCACGGCTACGGTGCTTGCACAATCCATTATTCACAGCGGGCTTAAAAATGTGGCCGCAGGTGCCAACCCCATGGACCTCAAGCGCGGCATCGACAAAGCTGTGGTCGAAGTGATCAAGCATCTGCGCAAACAATCGATAGAAGTGGGCGACAGCATCGAAAAAATCGAGCAGGTGGCCACCATTTCAGCCAACAACGACCACTCCATTGGCAAGCTGATTGCCGAGGCCATGTCGAAAGTGAAAAAAGAGGGTGTGATCACCATCGAAGAAGCCAAGGGCACCGATACCAGCGTACAGGTGGTGGAAGGTATGCAGTTTGACCGTGGCTACATCAGCCCTTACTTTGTAACCGACACCGAAAAAATGGAAGCGGTGTTCGAAGATCCTTACATCCTGATCTACGACAAAAAGATCAGCACCATGAAAGACTTTTTGCCGGTACTGGAAAAAGTGGTCCAGACAGGCAAGCCCTTGCTGATCATTGCAGAAGATGTCGACGGTGAAGCGCTGGCCACCCTGGTGGTGAATAAACTGCGCGGTTCGCTGAAGATCGCTGCGGTAAAAGCCCCCGGTTTTGGCGACCGCCGCAAAGCCATGTTGGAAGACATCGCCATTTTGACCGGCGGTACGGTGATCAGCGAAGAACAAGGCTACAAGCTTGAAAACGCCGATCTGTCGCACATGGGAGCCGCAGAAAAAATTACCATCGACAAAGACAACACCACCATTGTCAGTGGCAAAGGCGACAAAGACAACATCAAGGCCCGCATCAACCAGATCAAGGCCCAGATTGAAAACACCACCAGCGACTACGACAAGGAGAAACTCCAGGAGCGTCTGGCCAAGCTGGCCGGCGGTGTGGCCGTACTCTATGTGGGTGCTGCCAGTGAGGTGGAGATGAAAGAAAAGAAAGACCGCTTCGACGATGCCCTGCACGCCACCCGTGCAGCCGTTGAGGAAGGCATCGTGCCCGGCGGCGGCATCGGGTATATCCGTGCCCTGGAAGCACTGGAGAAATTCAAAGGAGACAATGCCGATGAAAACACTGGCATTGCCATTGTCCGCAGGGCGCTGGAAGAACCTTTACGCATGATCGTGGAGAACGCCGGTGTGGAAGGATCGATTGTGGTACAGCGCGTAAAGCAAGGAAAAGAAGATTTTGGATACAACGCACGTACCGAAACCTATGAAAACCTGTATGAATCAGGCGTGATCGACCCCACCAAGGTAACCCGCGTGGCTCTCGAGAATGCCGCCTCCATTGCCGGCATGTTGCTCACCACCGAATGTGTGCTGGCCGACATCCCGGAAGAAAAGCCTGACATGCCCCCGATGAATCCGGGTATGGGCGGAATGGGCGGAATGATGTAATCAACCAACCCGCTATATATTCTTAAAACGGACTGGCGTATTGCCGGTCCGCTTTTTTTGTGTCTCAACAAACGCACATTGTGCGTTCCGATCGCAAACTCCAGTTTATTCTTTCAGGGTCATCTCGGCCCGCAGGCGGTCAAAGAAATCTGAACCTTCCTGTACGGACGTTACCGTATAATCCATGATGATGATGCTGCCGCTGAGGTGCCCGGTGCCTTCGAATTCAAAGATGTTGTGCACCTGCGGGTAGATCTCCAGATCATTGCCCTCCACCGCGGCCGTCACATCCACATCGTAATTGTAAAAATTGCTGATGATCACCATGTGTTCCGTGGCCAGGTCCTTTCGAATCCTCACCTCGTAATCTTCGCGTGGGGCAAAGGTCTCCAGGCTCTGCTCCTCAACCTCATAGCGGCCAAGGAACTTGTTGCGTTCGTCCCCATTGTCGCCGTCGCAACCGGCAAAAATAAAAGCTGTCATCAGCAACAGAAAAGGAATGGTGCTAAAATGGTTCATCATTGCGGCTCAATGTTTAGCCAAAAGTAATGAATTAATTGCAAAATGACCCGGTAGAATGATGGAGGGTGGGGAATTCCGAACAGTGGACGGGGGAACGCTTTGCGCCGGCAATAAGGCCAGGGCCGGCGGGGGTGCTGGCAGGCGACGAGGTCCGGGGCGGCGGGGGTAATGCGGGGCGGCGGGAACGCTTTGTGCGGGCGGCAGGTCAAGGCTGGTGGGCGGTCAGGGCTGGGGCACAAAAGAGTCCAGGTCGTGGCGAAGCCCCCTGAAACCTTCCAGGTCGAAACGGGCATTGCCCACCACCATGCCGGACTCCATACGGACGGGGATCCGGTTCCGGTCGTCCGACAACCACAATGTCATGGGGTAACGCTGTTCAAAGGTGGTTCCTTTTTGCATTTCGGGGATGAAACGCATGGTATTGAAAGTACCCAGACTGGTGGTGACCTGTTCCCTTCCTTCAAACATTACCCGGCTCACATACACCGAATCTCTCAGGTAAAAATCAACCATGAAATATTCTCCGGGCGACAGGGTATCCATGTCGAAGGTGCGGAAATAATAAAAGATCGACAGCACATCCTGGATATACGGGCCGGTGGTGATGGTGTCGCGCTCGCTGGCGGCCCGGCCGCTTTGGTGGTCAAACACCACATTGTCTTCGCGCCGGTAACGGCCTTCGCGAATATTCCTTGAAAAACGCACAGGAGCCAGGGCTTCTTTGCTGATGAATGTTTCGTATATGTTTTCCACTTTATAGAAAAAGTTGAATACCCCGCGCGTGTGGGCCTGACCCACCACATGCATGCATTCCTGACCCTCCACGACCACCGTTTCGGGCCGTATTTCAAAACTGACGTCGCCGGCCGGCACATTGCCGGTCAGCCGGCTGTAATACACCGCCCGGAACACCAACAGTTCCCCCTGTTTAAATGCAAGACCTTCTGCATTGCGCGGGTGGGAAGTCCCGTCGGGAGTAATGGTTTTGGTAAGGGCAGTGGCAATGGCCATGAACACGGCCAGGAAGCCCATGAGGGTTACAACCGGCACCAGGGTCCGAAAACCGGAGGAAACATACCATCTGTTAAGCAGGGGGCGCATGGTTATACCACGATGTTGACAATTTTTCCAGGGACCACAATCACCTTTTTGGGTGGGCCCTGCAACCATTTTTGTGCTTCCGGGGCTGCCAGCACAGCCTGTTCCACCTCTTCCCTGGAGCTGCCGGCCGGCAACTCCATCTTAAAGCGGGTCTTGCCATTGAATGAAACCGGGTAAAGCACCATGTTGTCCCTGACAAGCTGTTCATCCCATACAGGGAATGCTGCCACCGCAACACTCTTCCGGTGCCCGAGCAGGTGCCACAGCTCCTCGCCAATGTGGGGGGCAAAGGACGCCACCATGATGCTCAGTGGTTCGAGGACCTCCCGCTTGTTACACTTTTTTTCTGTAAGTTCGTTCACACACACCATAAAGGCACTTACCGCGGTATTGAATGAAAAGCGTTCGATGTCTTCGCTTACCTTTTTAATGCATTTATGCAGCACCTTTTGTTCAGCTTTGCCGGCAGGCGCATCTGATATATCGAGCGTGTTGCCGGGACCATGGAACAGGCGCCAGAGTTTTCGGATAAAACGGAACACCCCTTCTATCCCTTTGGTATCCCACGGTTTTGCCTGTTCGATCGGACCCAGGAACATCTCGTACAAACGCAGGGTATCGGCCCCGTATTTTTCGATCAGATCGTCGGGGTTCACCACATTGTGGAACGATTTGGACATTTTTTCCACCTCCCAGCCACACACATATTGCCCCTCTTCCAGTACGAATTCCGCATCCTTGTATTCAGGATTCCACTGTTTAAAGGCCTCCACATCCAACACGTCATTGTCCACAATATTCACATCCACATGAATGGGGATGGTATTGTACAGGTCTTTGAGACCATAAGAAACAAACCGGTTGGAGCCTTTGACACGGTATACAAAATTCGAGCGGCCCTGGATCATCCCCTGGTTGATCAGTTTTTTAAAAGGTTCGTCCCTGACCACCACCCCGATGTCGTACAAAAACTTGTTCCAGAAACGGGAATATACCAGGTGTCCGGTGGCATGTTCGGCGCCACCAACGTACAGGTCTACATTTTCCCAGTACGATACCGCCTCTTTTGAAACAAGTTGCTGACTATTGTACGGATCCATGTACCGTATGTAGTATGCACTGGAGCCGGCAAAGCCAGGCATGGTATTGCATTCGAGCGGATATCCCTCTTTGGTTTGCCAGTTTTTGGCACGGGCCAGGGGCGGTTCACCTGTTTCGGTGGGCAGGTATTTGTCTACCGCCGGCAACTTCAGGGGCAATTCCGACTCATCAAGCACATAGGGAATGTCCTCTTTGTAATATACCGGAAAAGGTTCTCCCCAGTATCGCTGGCGGCTGAAAATGGCATCGCGCAGCCGGTAATTCACCCGGGCCTCTCCAATGTCTTTTTCCTCAAGCCTTTGTGTTATCGTCCGGATGGCTGTGGGCACATCCATCCCGTTGATGAATTCGCTGTTGACCAGGGTGCCCTCTTTGTCATCGTGCGACGATTCTGTTATGTCGCCTCCCGTGACCACTTCCACAATGGGCAGGTCAAAATGCCTGGCAAAAGCGTGGTCGCGGCTGTCGTGTCCGGGTACGGCCATGATGGCCCCGGTGCCATAACCCGCCAGCACATATTCGGCGATATATACGGGAATGTCTTTCCCGGTAAACGGGTGCACCGCGTACCCCCCGGTAAACTGGCCGGACACTGTTTTTACCTCAGCCATCCGTTCGCGGTCCGATTTGCTGCCTGCCTTTTTTACATAGTCCTCCACCTGTTTCCGGTATTCTGCTGTGGTAATGCGTCCGGTAAGTTCGTGCTCTGGAGCCAGCACCATGAAGGTGGCCCCGAACACTGTGTCGGGCCTTGTGGTAAATACCTCTATGCTTTTGTCGTGGTCTTTCAGTTTAAAAAAAATGGTGGCCCCTTCGGAGCGCCCGATCCAGTTTTTCTGGATCTCCTTCAGCGAATCGCTCCAATCTATCCGATCCAGGCCTTCGAGCAAACGTTCCGCGTAGGCTGTAATACGCAAAAACCACTGCTTCATTCGTTTACGCTCCACCGGATGACCACCGCGCACAGAATACCCTTCCCTGACCTCATCGTTGGCCAGCACCGTGCCCAATTGGGGGCACCAGTTCACAAAGGTGTCGGCAAGATAAGCCAGGCGGTAATGCATCAGGGTGTCCCTGCGTTGCCGCTCATCCATTTTCAGCCACTCAACGGCTGTAAACACCTGCACTTCTCCACAGGCAGCGTCCACATCCATGTTGCCGCTTCGTGCAAATATCGTTTCCAGTTCGCTGATGGGCTCGGCACGCCTGGTTTTGTTGTTGTAATAATGTTTAAAAAGCTGGATAAACGTCCACTGGGTCCATTTATAGTAATCCGGGTCGCAGGTGCGCACCTCACGGTCCCAGTCAAATGAAAAACCGATTTTGTCGAGTTGCTCACGGTAGCGTTTGATATTGTCTTCGGTGGTGATGGCCGGGTGTTGCCCGGTTTGGATGGCATATTGTTCGGCCGGCAGACCATAGGCATCATATCCCATGGGATGCAACACATTGAAGCCCTGCTGCCGCTTATAGCGGGCATAAATATCCGAGGCAATATAGCCCAGGGGATGCCCCACATGCAAGCCGGCACCCGAAGGATACGGGAACATGTCAAGCACATAATATTTGGGCTTGTCATGGTCTGTATATACGCGGTAGTTTTTGTGCTTCTTCCAATGGGCCTGCCATTTTCTTTCCACCGCCCTGAAATTGTATTCCATTGTATGATTTTTTTGTTGGCTTTTGGCTGTTGGCTTTTGGCTGTTGGCTGTTGGCTTTTGGCTGTTGGCTTTTGGCTTTTAGACCATTAGACATTTAGACATTTTGACATTTTGACATTTTGACATTTTGACCTTCATTCCAGCCTGCGAATTTAGTAAATGTTCCCTTTTTATTGTAATTTTGCCGCGTTTTTAGGACATAATTAGCAGGGAGTAAAAAAATTATACTTATGGATCAGGAAAAGCAGCCCGGATTGTTCGGGGAGTTTCCTCCGGTATCCACACAGGCGTGGGAAGAAAAAATTCAGGCCGACCTCAAGGGGGCCGATTACGAAAAACGCCTGGTCTGGAAAACACCCGAAGGCCTGAAGGTCAGGCCATATTATCGTGCCGAACACCTGGAAGATCTGCCTCACATGGGCATTTTGCCCGGCGAAGCACCCTTTGTGCGCGGAAATAAAACACAGGGCAACCACTGGGTGATCCGGCAGGATTTTGAAGAAACCGACCCGTCCAGGGCCAACACCCTGGTAAAAGAAGCCATTGCCAAAGGGGCCGAGGCCGTGGGCCTGAATGTCAGCGAAATAGATTCAGCAGCCGGCATGAGTGCTCTGCTGGATGGCATTGATGCGGAAAAAACAGGCATTCACCTGATCAGGTCGAAACATTATCCATCCTCGTTCACATACCTGACAGAATCTTTGGGGAATGCAAAAGCCAGGGGTTCGCTGAATTTTGATCCCCTTGGATATTACCTGTTGTATTCCAGGTTTTACAATGGACAGGAAGCAGACCTGGAACAAGGCAAAGACCTGATCGAACAGGCCAAAGCACAGCTGCCACATTTTCATGTTATTACGGTCAACGGACAGCACTGCCAAAATGCCGGGGCCGGGATTGTACAGGAACTGGCCTTTGCCCTGGCCCAGGGCAACGAATACCTGGTGCATCTGACCGGGCTGGGACTGAAAGCCGATGACATTGCCCCGCGTATCCAGTTTACCCTGGCCACGGGATCAGCCTATTTTATGGAAATAGCCAAGTTCAGGGCTGCCAGGATGTTATGGACAAAGATCGTGGAACAGTATGGGCTGAGCGACCCAAAAAACAGCTACATGTACATCCACGCAGTCACCTCCAACTGGAACAAAAGCGTATACGACCCCTATGTAAACATGTTGCGTACCACCACCGAAGCCATGGCAGCCTCCATCGGTGGGGCCGACAGCATGACGGTCAATCCCTTTGACAAACCATTTAAAAAACCGGATGCGTTTTCCTATCGCATGGCCCGCAACCAGCAAATCATCCTGCGCGAAGAAGCCTATTTCGGCAAGGTGGCCGATCCGGCTGCCGGTTCCTATTATGTTGAACAACTTACCCACGACATTGCAAGCGCTGCATGGGGCCTCTTTCTTGACATTGAGGAGCAGGGTGGTTTTCTGAAAACCGCCCAAAACGGGTTTATCCGGGCATCGATCGAAGACACCTGTCAGAAACGCGACATGGACATTGCCATGCGCAAACAGGTGTTTGTCGGCACCAACCTGTATCCAAATACCGAAGAAACCGTGCTCGACAAGATACAGCCCGCCGCCGAATTGACTGCCCTGGCCGGATTACGCCAATATCGTGGCACACAGGCCTTCGAAGCCCTGCGCATGGCTGTGGAAAACCATGTCGGCAAAGGTTTTGAAGCCCCCAAAGTGTTTCTGTTAACTTACGGGAACCTGGCCATGCGCAAAGCCAGGGCCGGATTTAGCGGCAATTTCTTTGGCGTGGCCGGTTACCGGATCGTCGACAATCTGGGCTTTCCGGATGTGGATTCCGGGGTGAAAGCCGCTTTGGATTCGAAGGCGGAAATTGTTGTGTTGTGCAGCAGCGACGAGGAGTATGCCGAATTGGCCGCTGCCCCTATCGCCATCAAAAAAGCGGCCCCAGGCACCCGTGTGGTGGTGGCCGGCAATCCTAAAGAAATCAAAGACACCCTGGTGGAGGCCGGNGTGGATGATTTCATTCACCTGCGGACNAATGTACTGGAATCACTTTCGGGGTTCAATGCGTTTTTGGGAATTGCCTGAAGAGTTAATTGGTAATATATAATGAGTAATCAGTGATATATGCGCCCAGATTTTAAACATATTTCATTTCAGCGTAGTCCGGAAAAAACCGGCAAGCAACATGCGTGGGAAAAAGCGCATGGCTTGCACAAACATTGGCAAACAGCCGAAAAGATCGCCGTGAAACCAGTGTACGGCCCCGGCGACCTGTCCGGCATGGAGCATCTCAACTATGCAGCCGGCCTGTCGCCATTTCTGCGTGGGCCTTACAGCACCATGTATGTGTTGCGTCCCTGGACCATTCGGCAATACGCCGGGTTTTCGACCGCCGAAGAATCCAACGCCTTTTATCGCCGCAACCTGGCCGCTGGCCAGAAAGGCCTTTCGGTAGCTTTCGACCTGGCCACACACAGGGGGTATGATTCCGACCACGAACGGGTGGTGGGCGATGTGGGAAAAGCCGGGGTGGCCATCGACTCCATCCTCGACATGAAAATCCTCTTCGACGACATCCCCCTGGACAAGATGTCGGTTTCGATGACCATGAACGGCGCCGTACTGCCGGTGATGGCCTTCTATATCGTTGCCGCCGAAGAACAGGGCGTGTCGATGGATCAGCTTAGCGGCACCATCCAGAACGACATCCTGAAAGAATTCATGGTCCGCAACACATACATATATCCTCCCCTGCCGTCGATGAAGATCATCGCCGACATCTTCGAGTTCACCTCGAAAAACATGCCCCGCTTCAATTCCATTTCCATCAGCGGGTACCATATGCAGGAAGCGGGTGCCACCTGCGACATTGAGCTTGCCTACACCCTGGCCGACGGACTGGAATACCTCCGTACGGGGGTGAATGCCGGCATGGATATCGACAGCTTTGCACCCCGCCTTTCGTTTTTCTGGGCCATCGGGATGAATCATTTTATGGAGATCGCCAAGATGCGGGCTGCCCGCATGCTCTGGGCCAAACTGGTGAAACAATTCAACCCGAAGAATCCCAAGTCGCTTGCGCTGCGCACCCACTCACAAACTTCCGGGTGGAGCCTGACCGAGCAGGATCCATTCAACAACGTGACACGGACCTGCGTGGAAGCCATGGGGGCCGTTCTGGGACATACCCAATCGCTGCATACAAATGCACTGGATGAAGCCATCGCCCTGCCCACCGATTTCTCCGCGCGCATTGCACGCAACACCCAGCTTTACATCATGGAAGAAACCAACGTGACCAGGGCGATTGATCCCTGGGCCGGTTCTTATTATGTGGAAGCGCTCACCCATGACATTGCCCACCGGGCCTGGGAACACATCCAGGAGATTGAAGGATTGGGCGGCATGGCCAAAGCCATCGAAACCGGCGTGCCCAAAATGCGCATCGAAGAAGCCTCCGCCCGCAAGCAGGCGCGCATTGACAGCGGCAAGGATATTATCGTCGGGGTAAACAAGTACCGCCGGGAACAAGAAGACCCCATCGACATCCTGGATGTAGACAATACCGCTGTCCGCGCGTCGCAAATCAAGCGGCTGGAAAAACTGCGCGCCGGGCGCAACGACCAGGACGTGCAGGAAGCGTTAAACGCCCTGACCAAAGCCTGTGAAACCGGCCGGGGGAACCTGCTGGAACTTTCGGTAGATGCCGCCCGCAAACGGGCCAGCCTGGGAGAGATCTCCCTGGCGTGCGAAAAAATATTTGGCCGTTATCAAGCCGTCATCCGTTCAGTATCAGGAGTATATTCTATGGAAATCGAAAACAACGACAGCTTTGTCAAAGCCCGGGCCATGGCCGACGATTTTGCCAGGCTCGAGGGCCGTCGCCCACGCATCATGATTGCCAAAATGGGCCAGGACGGACACGACCGCGGCGCCAAGGTGGTGGCCACGGCCTATGCCGACATTGGCTTCGATGTGGATATGGGGCCTTTGTTCCAGACACCCAGGGAGGCAGCCCGCCAGGCCGTGGAAAACGACGTTCACATTGTCGGGGTATCGAGCCTGGCCGCCGGACACAAAGTCCTGGCACCCCAGATCATCGAAGAACTGAAAAAGCTCGGACGCGACGACATCATGGTGATCGTCGGCGGGGTGATCCCGCCACAGGATTATCAGTTCCTTTACGATGCCGGTGTGGTGGGCATTTTTGGTCCCGGCACGG
>SL_3KL_010_SEDDRAFT_10001699_pt1 | contig 20132 bp, 14 predicted proteins | sample SodLakKL_010_SED_2_FD_10381 | JGI IMG/M metagenome (IMG submission 10381) | reverse complement strand
GGATTTTTCTATTTCAAATTCTTAAAGTTAAGAATTCCCACCGATTTTAGACTACTTTTGAGAATCTATGCCAAGTTCCTCCATCTTCCGGTAGAGTGAAGAAACACTGATACCAAGTGTACGTGCAGCTTCTTCCTTCATGAACTTCAAACGTTCCAATTCCTGACGAATATATATCTTTTCGAACTCTTTCACTGCATCCTTAAGGGTTTTCGTATCCTGTACGTTCTGGGTATCGGTGCCCGCACGAATAAAATCCGGTAAATCTTGTAGTGTAATATAGTCTCCCTCGCAAAAGATGACTGCTCTTTCAATAATATTTTCGAGCTCACGTACCTCACCTTTCCAATTATAATGTAATAAGGTCTGGATAACCTGATTATCTAAACCTTTGATATTTTTATTCATTTCGAGGCGGTACTTTTCAAGAAAATGTTGTGTAAGAAGCGGAATATCTTCTTTACGGTCGGCAAGCGGAGGCAAATGGATCTCGACAACATTAAGCCGATAATAGAGATCTTCCCGGAATTTCCCTTTTTCCACCTCTTTTTTAAGATCGCGGTTAGTAGAGGCAATTATTCGTATATCAACTTTTATCGGAAAATTCGTACCGACCGGTATAACTTCCCGCTGTTCAATTGCCCGGAGAAGTTTAACCTGGAGATGGAACGGAATTTCCGATATTTCATCCAGATAAATGGATCCTCCGGACGCTGTTTTGAAAATTCCCTCTTTGTCATTTGTTGCCCCGGTAAACGACCCGCGTTTGTGTCCGAATAATTCACTTTCGAATAAATTTTCGACAATGGCACCGGTATTTATTGCCATGAAATAATTATCTTTTCGTTTTGAATTATAGTGAATAGCTCGTGCGATGAGCTCCTTGCCCGTCCCGCTCTTTCCGGTTATTAAAACCGTTCCATCAGTCTGAGCTACTTTCTTTATCGTATTATAGATTCGGGCCATAGCGGGACTTTTTCCGATGATCTGCTCAAAATCGTATGTATGATGAAGTTCCTGTCGAAGTAATTTATTTTCGCGTTCAAGTTTACGATGTTGGAGCAGTCTGTTTATACGAAAGATAATATCGTCAAACTCAAGCGGTTTGATGATGTAATCGGAGGCGCCTTTGCGTAATGCGGAAATAGCAGTCTCGATCGACGCATACGCAGTAATAATCAATACGAATGTTTCCGGTGTTATCTGTTGTAATTTTTCAAGCAGTTCAATCCCTTTCAGTTCGGGCATTTCGAGATCGGTGATAACGATATCAAACGGCTTTTTCTCGGCTTTCTTCAATGCCTCCAGACCGTTTTGGGCTATTTCTACATCGTGTCCCTCCTTTTCGAGGATATAGCTCATCGAATCGCGTATTATCTCTTCGTCGTCAACAACAAGAATTCGTGCCGTCATAGTATGTCTGCATCTTTTTGTTTAATTGGTAATGAAATAGTTACTGATGTTCCTCTGCCCGGTATACTATCAACGGTAATATTTCCACCAAAGTTCTTGATAATGCCATAGCTCACCCAGAGCCCGAGTCCGGTGCCTTCTCCGACTTTTTTGGTTGTATAAAAAGGATCGAATATCTTATCTAATTCATCTTCATGTATTCCCTTTCCGGTATCCTTAATCACACAATAAATATATTTTGAATCGGTACGGGATATAAGAGTGATATCGCCTGTATTTGTCTCGATCGCATCGAGAGCATTTATAATAATATTTATAAATACCTGAATGAGTTGGTCGGGTACAGCTGATATTTGGGGTAAAGAATCCTGAAGTTCGAGTTTAAAATTGACATGGCGCGCCTTCTTTCCATATCGGGTAATATTGACGGCTTCCCGAATTATTTTATTTAGATCGACCGGCTTAATTTCAAAATGCGATGGGCGCGCGAAATCGACAAGTTCACGAATAATTTTTGCTATCCGGTTGATCTGATTCTTTACAAGCTCGAGTTTATCCTTCGCAAAAGAATCATCGGTTGTCCGTTGTATGACCTGTACCAGTGATGAGATTGATGTCAGAGGATTACCCACTTCGTGAGCAATACCGGCTGCCAGCGTACCGATATTTTCCATTTTTTGTGAACGAATTAATTGTTCTTCAAGATGACGTTTCTCGGTAATATCGCGATGGGAGCCCAGGTAACCCGCAACACGTCCCGAAGGATCGATAATCGGAGATATGATAAGCTCGATGTACATGAGCTCACCTTTCTTATTTCTGTTAACGATCTCACCCTTCCAGATATCGCCCCCGGATATGGATTGCCATACTTTCTGCCAGAATCTTTTTGAATGTTTTCCGCTGCTGACGATGTTGGGATTCTGACCGATCAACTCATCCTTGCTGAACCCGAATACACGTTCATAGGCGGGGTTCACATAGATAATCTTTCCCTCGGCATCTGTAATTTGCAGTGGATTGACGGCATAGTGAATCGCATTTGCAAACCTTAAGAGCTGCATCTCAGTCCGCCGCTGTTCGGTAATATCTCTGATAAAAATAATCAAGGACGTTGAATCATCGTCATCCGATCCGATGCGGGTCAGATAAAAGACACCGGTCAATGTCCCCTTATCGAAAAGCTTTAATTGCATTTCTACATCTCCGTAATACCCATTGGCAAACGCTACCTTCCGGACCTTATCGAACACGGGGACAAATTCATCTGTAATAAATGTGCGTAGCTTCTCTCCGATAAGATTTGCATCGATTTTTCGCACAGATACCTTGTTTGCGAAATGAATGGTATTTTTCGAATCGATGATAAACACCAAATCAGGCGATGCATCGAGGATGTCAGGATAAACAGCCGTAGACACCGATTGATCCCTTTCGCCGGTTATTTGTTTAATTTTTTGCGTCACTTGTTTTTGACTGGGTATATATTAAAGCACACTACCTTATTTTAACCATCTAACAGTTTTTTAACGTTATCAATTATTTCTGCGGGTTTGTAGGGCTTTTGAATGAACATATTGACACCGTCTTTATATAATTCATCAACAGTTTCCCGTTTTCCCCAACCGCTCATTGCGATTATCTTCACATCGGGTTGCTGTGCTCTTATTTTCTTGAACACTTCAACACCGGTCATTTTGGGTAAACCGAGATCGAGCAGTAATAATCCAATTACGTCGCTGTTTTTTTCGTATAATTCTATCGCTTTTTCACCGTCCTCGGCATCAAATATTGTATACCCCGCACCGCCTAATATCGCGACGAGCAGCATACGCAGTTGTACGTCATCTTCCGCGAGGAGAATACCTTTTTTCGTCAAAATAGTTATCCCCATTGAATGAATGTTTAAAATTACAAGGTATAATATAAGATAACGGAAAGTTTTATTTTTTCAAAGGAAAGGTTGCACAAAAGCCGGATCTTTTGTAACTTTATGGTAATTGTTGATATAAAGCAGTATAAAAAAGTCCGGAGAGGTGGCCGAGTGGCTGAAGGCGGCGGTTTGCTAAACCGTTATAGGGCTAACACTCTATCGGGGGTTCGAATCCCCCCCTCTCCGCGGAACGAATCCCTATTCGAGTCATACTAATAGTGACCGTACAGTAGGGATTTTTTATTGCGTTCATGCAGATATATTCCGCAGATCAAAATTTTGGCATTATACACGTTTTATTCGTATTTTACTCTGTTATTTTTTTATAAATATATTTTGCTTCATGAGAATTGCAGTCATATCAGACATTCACGGTAATTTACAGGCTCTTACCAAATCACTCTCCATTATACGGAATCTTCGGGTAGATAAGATATATTGCCTCGGTGATATTGTCGGTTATGGTGCTAACCCAAACGAGTGTGTCGAACTGGTGCGACAATATGCCGACCACACGGTACTCGGGAATCACGATCACGCAGTATTATTCCCCGATTACGCCAGGTATCTTCCTTCGGATGGAAAAACCGTTGCATTATGGACTGCAAAAATCCTATCATCTGAAAACAGAGAATACCTGATGAACCTGAAATACCGGGTCGAAACGGATCTCTGTACGCTTGTGCATGCGAGTCCGGATAAACCGGAACACTGGAATTACATTAATTCTCTCGAGGAGGCCGGCAACCAATTTGAGCACTTCGATAAGACCATTTGCTTTGCCGGTCATACTCATATTCCGTTTATATGCAGAGACGATCTGCAATCCTTCAAGTTCGATAAGGAGGGGAGGTATCTCATTAACCCCGGAAGTATCGGGCAACCGCGTGACGGTCGCTCACAGTTGAGTTTCGGGTTCCTGGATACCGATGCCCGGGAATATAAAAACTTTCGCTTCAGCTACGATATCGACGGCGCAGCTGAAGCGATTCGAAAAAGTAAATTACCGAAAGCACTCGGAAAAAGATTATACAACGGTTATTAATCTAAACTGCCGCCTGGCACAGCGGGTACAGTTCCCTGATCAATAATCTGCTCAAGATAATTCCGCAGTGTACGGAGCTCCTCCTCGTATCGTGCAAGGTTACCCTGGCGCAGAAAACCCTGAGCACGTTCATATATAGCAAGAGCCTCGCGTGCAAGTTCCCGTACGTCCTGTGTAGGAACTATGAATCTATCCATTAATTCAGGCGGAACATCAATATCAAAATCTGCTACCGGAACCGGGCGGTCGCTCAGTAATCTCTCGAGCGATACGTCAAGTCCTATTTCCATAACAACACGATTGCCGTCGGATGCAAGTACCCTTCGAAGTTCAGGAAGGCGTCCCTCCACGGCACGCAGAAATAGCGGCTTGACATAGAGTATCGAATTTGCAATAGGTATCACAAGTTGACTACCTCTCAGAACGCGGGTTCCAGCCTGATCCCACAGAGCAAGTTGTTGAGCAATATCAGCCGTCTGATCGATACGTGCTTCGATTTGCATCGGTCCGAATACCAACTCACCGCGCGGGAACCTGAACAGTAGTAATTTACCGTAATTCTCACCATCCGAACGGCCCGATAGCCAGGCGATCATATTGTCCCGATTTGCCGGGGTGAACGGTATCATGAGCATAAACTCTTCAACGGTTTCCTCGGGTAACCGAAGGATCGTGTAGTAGCTTTCCATGACCTGAGACGCTCCGAATACCCGTTCACGCGGGAATTCCCACATATCCTCACGGTTATAGAACATAACGGCATCCTGCATATGATAGAGGCGGAACATCGATGCCTGTACATCGAATAAATCCTGCGGATACCGGATCTGATCGCGTAATCCCTGATCCATTTCCTCGATCGGTACAAACAGGTCGGGAAACACTCCCATATATGCACGGATCAACGGGTCACGGTCTTCATCGATCGTATAAAATGTCGTTTCCCCGTTATACGCATCTATGACAACCTTAACCGAATTGCGCATAAAATTTATATTCCTCGAATACGGCCGGGAATAAGGATATCGTGGAGTCGTTGTGTACGCATCGTATATCCAGTAGAGGCGTCCGTTCACAATCGTTATATAAGGATCGTGATCGAACGTTAAAAACGGTGCGAGTTTACGTACCCTTTCGTGGATATTCCGGTAATATACGATCTGACTCTCGGGTTGTATATATTGTGTAATCAGATAATTAATACTGCCGAAATGAATCGCAAATATTAACTGTCTGAACTTCGATGATATATTGACACCGGTCTCTTCCAGATAGGTTGTAAACACATTCGTCTCGCCGTACGGATAGTCAAATTCCTGAATGGAAGCGCGAACAACAATTGGTTCATTGGTACGCTCACCGTAGTATATTTCAGGACGATCGAGATCTATATCGATTGTCATTCGCGGAGGAATATCACGAATGAATAGTTCGGGAAGTCCTTCTTCGGTAAATACATTCACCGGATTAGCAACCACGCCGTATCCATGCGTATAGATAAAGGTTTTGTTCACCCACGTTTGTGAATCTCCGGGTAAGCGCCGCTGATCAAGTTCACGCGGTGCAAGCATAATCTGACGATAATCACCGTCGAAATTATACCGGGCAATATCAATGTCGTTGAATTCATAGTATGGACGAATCGCCTGAATTTGCTGGTAAGTTTCAAGCAGCGGGCGGTAATCCCAAAGCGGAATATTTTCTATGGTGAGACGGTTGTCCCGCAGATCGCGGGTCGTGAGTGAATAATCAACGGGGTATGGTTTTTCGATTATTTCATTCAAGCCATAAGCATCACGGGTAGATTGAATATGATAATTCAGATATGGAAGTTCTCGTTCCAGCTCGTTCGGATCTACCGAGAAGCGCTGTACGAATCCGGGAACGATACCATTCATGATTATCGCAAAAACAATCAACAATCCGAGACCTATTGTCGGTTGCTTGAGATTCCGGCGGATAAAACCAATCACCGCGAGAACGATTCCGGCAGCGCATACAGCTATCATGACGTTATAGGAAAAGACGCGGATGTTCTCATCGACATAGGTCATACCGTAGACGATACCGTCTGCAGAGAACATCAATTCATACCGGCTCAACCAGTAATCGAAAATCTGGATGGCAAAAAATAACGCAATGAATATTGCCGCGTGCGATTTCACCCTTGATGAGACATGAACTGCCTGTGGCGCTACCAATATCCCTTCACGGAAGAAATAGACAACCGCGGTTGCAAGCAACGAGACCACGAGCGTCGCCATCAGAAAATTACGAACCATCTCATAGACAGGCATCGAAAACACATAGAATGATATATCACGTCCGAATACCGGGTCGGTCGATCCGAAAGGAGATTGTTGCAGATACATCAATACCGGAAGCCAGTTCGATGCGGGATACATACTGATGAACCAACCGATTAACAGCAGAAACAACATAAAAATCCACCGGATAACCGAGAGCGAAATTCCAAGCTGACCGATATCAAGCCCACGGTTCACATAAGACGATGATCGATACGCAATGAAAACATTCACTCCCGCAATGAGAATAAATAAAATAAAGAATACTATCTGCACTATATATTGCGTGGTAAGATATGTCCAGAAAACAGACGCGACATCAAGTGAGCTGAAGAAATAGTAATCGACGAATGCATCGATAAGACTACCGAAGATTGCCGATAAAAAGACAAAGGCAATAAAAAGAATAGCGATAATGCGAACAGCTTTTGGCATAATAACACCTCAATAATTGATAGAAATGATAGAATTACGTACCCGTATGACAGGTATGACAAGCGACATGTTTCCACGAATCACCGATATCTACCGGATGTTCGAAATCCAATCCATCGATGGTTAACACTCTTCGGGGAGGTCCCTCACCCTGCGCCATGATAATATGGCAATCGTTACAATCCGATGATATCGCCTGACCCTCGGGGCTGAACATATTGTTTGCGTGACATCTGAAGCATCCCGGATATTCTAAATGACCTATCTGATTTGGATACACTCTCCAGTTTACATTCATCGTCGGGAAAAAATTGCGTGAGAATATTCTTTGTACTTCACGAACAGCCTGCTCAACCGATGATTGGCGTTGGGCATATACTCCAGGATAGGTAGTCCTGTAATAATCGGTTATATAGTCTTCTATGTAGAGTAATGCCTCATCTTTCGTCTCATAGTCACGTAACATTGCATCGACGGCAACGCGACGCAGATACGGAAGTGAACGATCCATTTGATTGAGGGCGAGCGAGTAATTTACCGAGCGGGCAGGGGGTTCAAAAACGTGCGTTGGCCGGTTATGACAATCCATACAGTCCATAACCCGAGTCTCAAGATTCGCAAGTTCATCTCCGGGAACTGAATACTCAGAGGAGAAATATTCGGTACTATTACCTTCCCGATCCTCCACCCGGACCCACGCAATCTGCTCTCTTTGTTGATCGATGTAAGCATATTCAATGGTATTGGCGATATTCATATGCCAATGTATACCTTCGGCCGGACCTGTTTCGCTCATACCGCCGCCGGTACGCATCAACAAACTTACAGACCATCTTGTATTATCTCGATCGGACAAAAAATAGTTTTCTACGCGTTTTTTATCTCCGTAAAAGTGAAGAGGCCAGTGACACGTTTCGCACGTCTCCTGTGCAGGTCGCAGGTTCTGGATAGGTGTCGGAATGGGTCGGGGGTAAATATCAAGCAGTGTGGCATAGACCTGATACGCACCATCCAGTTTCGAGCGTACAAACCACGTAGCACCCGCACCCACATGGCAATCAACACATCGAACCCGTGCATGCGGAGAGTCGAGATACGTCACATATTCGGGCTCCATAACTTCATGACATAACGCTCCGCAGAATTCCGTCCGGTCGGTATACTCATAAGCCCGGTAACTACCGATAGCGGTCAGTAATAACAAAAGAACAGTACCGAGAGAAAAAATTGAAAAAGCTAAGCGATGACGCGGTTCATTAAGATCGATACGCGGAAGCATATGCTCTCTTTTTCCATGTTTCTTCTCACGACGACGCTCAAGGTACGCCCCGATCGGTATAAGCAACAAACCGACAATCATAATACTCGGTAGAATAATATAAGTTATGATACCGACATAGATCGCAGTCTTATCAGATAACAAATCGATGAAAAACAGAAACAATATCGTACCCAGGCTGATAATTGCAATAGCACTGCCTATCATGCTCATAGGATTATAATAAATATCGGGAAGGCGTTTCTTCATACAACTATACTCCGGACAATATTAGGTTGTTGTGGCATAATGATAATTATATAAGTAAATCAAATTTCTCATAATACGCAAGAAGTTTATGGTAAATATCCTGATGGGGTATTGACAATCATCTGAAAAAATGTAGATTTACATGTACACAGAGGGAAAATTATGGACCAATTTCTTGTTGCATTTGAAGATATAACGACATTTTCCTGCGCGCATTGTTTCGAGGAAAATGACGTCGTCGTTGATCTGAGCGAAGGGCTTCACCAGATATTTGTGGAGGATTGTTGGGTCTGCTGCCATCCGAACGTCGTGCATGTCGATATTGACATTGACAACAGAAGGGCTGTTGCTTACTCAGAGGCGGAATGATCAAAAGTACTGTCTCGGTTTAAACGTTACACCCACTTCATCTTCAACAAACTTTCTTGCTCTTTCAACATCGACCTCACCTGTATCGACGACGGTCATCGTGACATCGGCAATATGTTTCTTTGCTTCGCGTGCAAAACGTATCATTGCCGTATGGAAACGTTCCCCACCGATACGCATTATTTTTCCGTATTGTTCGGGGTCGATCGAATTCAGACTGATCGACACCGAATCAATGAGTCCAACCAGTTCGGGAATGATATTCCGTTTATTGATAATCTCGCCGTGACCGTCAGTGTTCAAACGTACCTTTCCGCCGTGTTCTTTTATCCATCGCGCCACTTCTTTCACAGCGTCGATTCGTATCGTTGGTTCTCCGTAGCCACAAAACACAATTTCGTCAAATTCCTTAGGGTCTCCGATGGATGAAATAATTTCGGGGACAGAGGGTTCTTTCTCGATACGGAGATTGTGCCCTTTCACGACAGCTTCACCTTTGCGGTCGCAAAAATAGCAATCGGCATTACAGCGCCTGGTAATGTTCAGATAAAGAGAATTCCTGATTTTGTACGCGATCTTCGGCGGTTCCAACTCACCGATCCCGAATACCCGGAAAACCGTATGGGATGTTGACCTGGCAATATCCTCAGCCGAGAGGTGGTGCAGTTCGGCAAGGCGTTCGGCAACCAACCGGACATACGACGGCTCATTTCTCTTCCCGCGATGGGGAACCGGCGCCATGTATGGTGCGTCCGTCTCAAGCATCATATGTTCTATTGATAAGGATGAGGCAATGTGCACCGCCTCTTTCGCGTTTTTGAAGGTGAGAATGCCGGGAAATGAGATTTGAAAATTCATCGAGAGCATAGCCCGGGCATCTTCAAGCGTACCGTCGAAACAATGGAGAACACCCTTCGGTGCGGTATCCCGGCTGTGAGGAGTGGGAGGGAAATCACGCCATGCGGGATACTTTTCGACGGCTTCACGAAGCAGCATGCGGGTATCGGCCACCGCTTCCCTGTTGTGAATAATAACGGGAAGATTCCGGTCGCTTGCTACCCGTAACTGTCTGCGGAAAATATCCTGTTGCTGATCCCTGGGACTGAAATCATAATGGTAATCGAGGCCGATTTCTCCGATCGCGACAACCTTTTCATGATGCGATAATTTCTCTATGGTCTCAATATCATCCGGCGATCGATCAGCCGATTCGTGCGGATGTATCCCGACTGCAGCAAATACTTCATCGTATTTTTCACTGAGAGCAATCGCTTGTTTACTGGTCTCAATATCTATCCCGGGGACAATGAAAGCGTGAACACCCTTTTCTACGGCACGACGTATAACTGCATCTCTGTCATCATCGAATTGTTTGTCGTATAAATGTACGTGTGTATCTATATACATGTTTTTATCTCTCAATTAGAGTACTACTTGCAATGATGCAACATACTGACGGATCGGTTGTATATTCGCTACAAACTCAACGTAGTGGTATTGCAACACATTTTTTGCGCTGAGTGAAAAGTTAAGCGGAATACCGCCGATGTTTATTCCGATTCCCGTCGATATATCGACAACATGAACGGGTACCTGATTATCGGGTTTATCGATAATGAATGCAAGCTCATCATCGATATTTTCGACTTTGCTGTGATATCGGTAATCGATTTCAATCCAGGCTGTTTTATATCTCGCCAACAGCCCGGTCACGACCATGTGCTTATGCCGGTATTTCAACGGTTCGTCAAGATTCATATCGCGACCATCAATAAATGTATACGCAACCCGGGGTAAAAGTGTGCGGTCGAATAATGATACCGTAAGACCTGCTTCAAACCCGCGGACCCGCGCTTTGACAACATTTTTAAATTGTGCCTTTATCTCACCGGTCGGTTCAATCGATGTGATCACCGGTTCAATCATATCTGAGAACTCGTTATGAAAAACAGCCGCATCGATGTTCATCCAGTCTGTTACATTGATGTTTGCACCCCCCTCGTAAGACCAGCTCCGTTCAGCACCCAGGTCGGGGTTCGGCTGAACAATCAGACCGGAAGCGGCAGTCGTTGCAAACGCTTCGGCCGCGGCAGGTGCCCGAAAGCCCGCACCGACCGATGCTCTTAACGAGAGTCCCGGTAATACGGAATACACAACACCGGCCCGCGGGCTGATATTCGTAAAGGTATCGATTGTATCCAATCGTGTTACATCGAATCGTATACCTCCCGTTAGCCGCAACGGGGGCACAACACTCCACTCGTCCTGTATGTATGCTGCAATCACATAACCATTACGCACCCCGAATATATCGGAATCAACAGTCTGGTACGACACGTCGATACCTGACACTAAAAAGTGAGATCCCGACATTGCGTGATTAAACTGAACCTCGGATCCGTACACATTCGACCGGCTCGCATTCCCCGTGACACCTATATTATCCCTCCAATCCGAGTGATACCATGATATCCTTGCCGTGAGAAACGATTCGCTGCCGAATACATGACGATACTGAATATTCGATTGTATACGAAGCGATTCGACTTCCTCGCCCACCTGTTCCTCGAATGGTTCGAGTGCGTTATCAAAAGATTTCCAGTATAAAAAATTATGACGTGTCTGATCTATGAAAAAACCCGATAGCGTAAGGGATTGATATGGCGAGAGCGTGTATTTACTTTTCAGATAGCCCATTATTCTCCGGCGTGAATCGTTCATCCGGTAACTGTCGTCGTATAACGTACCGAGCGATCCGGCCACCTGCAGGGCTCCGATCCTTATGCCATGCGAAAGGTGAAGACTATGCTTGAACCGCGATCTTTCACTCCAGCGCCATTGTGAATAATACGGTTTGTCATAAAACCCGCCCTGTAAACGGACTGCAGTTGCAGACCGGTCAGGCAATTCTTTCGTGATGATATTCACCACTCCCCCGAGGGCACTTGAGCCATACAGTGTAGAACCTGCACCTTTCACGACCTCGACCCGTTCAATCTGGTCAACCGGTATAAGTTCCCAGGTGATTTCACCCGAATCTCCCGACAGTATCGGTGTTCCGTCGACGAGCAGCAACACCCTGCTGCCTGCGCCATGACTATATCCGCTTGAACCGCGGATATTTATCTGTGAGAGATTAAAATGCACTCCCGGAATGGTCCGTAATGCTTCGTCAATAGAGAAAATATTCCGTCGCTCAATTTCCATTGCCTGCATAACGGAAACACTCGTTGGGATGTCACGAAGCGACCGTTCGGTCTTCGTTGCGGTAATGACAACAGGAGCCGTCTCGATAACAGTAGGTTGGAGTTGAATGGTAAATGTCCGGGTTTCGCCGGCTGGGACCCGAATATCGGTTTGTGTAAACTTTCCGTAGCCGATCATGGTAACAACGAGTGTCATACGTTCATCAGGAACGTTTATTATGCGAAAAAATCCATCCGTGTCGGTTACGGAGCCGATCACCGTCCCCTGCAGATACACGTTTGCACCCGGAAGCGGTTGTCGCGTCTCCCCGTCGATCACGGTACCGCTGATAGTGCCTTGCGCAACGACGTATGCGGGCAACAGAAAAATCTGTATGATGATTGCCGCACAAACATATGTAAACGTATACCTACGCACCTAACTATCCTTTCGAATTATTAAAAAGGTAACGGAAGCGTGTATCTTACCGATGCCATCATATCGATATTTGTAATTCTCTCTGATTCGGATATGGTTACCGGGGACGGGTCAAAGGGGTTGTTTGTCACCGTGTAAATACCAGTAAGCACCCAGTTCGCTACGTTGAAAAACAGATCGCCCCGCACACCGATACAGGCAACAAGTTGGTATGTCCCCGGATCAAGATCAAACGAATAAGAGTATACGCTTTCATGAGGCGGGGTTAACTCCACGAACTTGATAGCACCGCTAAAGAACTGATTGACAGCATCTGCCGAGTCTTGCGGAATACTTTTAAAGACTACAACATAGATCCCCCGTATAGCGCTATCCGAAGTCCAGTCATCAACAACAGTCACCGTCCCGTCAATTCCGGGGAGGGAAGACTCGGCTTCGGGATCAAGGCCGTGATCACAGCTAAAAAGCGACGGGATCAATAGTATGAGTGCAAAAAAGGTTATCGATTGTATGGTTCTCATACTACGTAAACATTTTTTTGTTTCGATAAATTCACCGGACCGTGCTTCCGGGAGAGACATCGGAAGCCGGCATAAGCAGAACGGGGTTACCATTCTCCCCGATTGCAGCCAATACCATTCCGTTCGACTCAACACCCATTAATCTGGCAGGCTTCAGATTTGCAACGATGATGACAGTTTTCCCGAGTAAATCCTCGGGCTGATATTGTTCCGCAATGCCGGCCACAACTGTTCGCTTTTCGAATCCCAGATCGATGGATACCTTGAGTAATTTTTTCGATTTTTTAACTTTTTCACATTCTATAACCTTCGCAGTTCGAAGATCCACTTTCATAAAATCTTCGATATCGATCGTCTGTTTCAGGGGTGCGGCATCCATGGACCGTGGTACATCGGCTTTCCGTGAGTCGTCACTCAACCGATCGAGCAACCGTTCGATCTGCTTATCTTCGATACGATTGAATAATAGTTCGCTCTCGCCCAATTCGTGACCATCGGAAAGAGCGGGTAATCCTGCCTCATCCCAGGCCGTAGTATGTTGTGATGTCAGGCGAAGCATGGTCCGGATTTTTTGTGCGGTATTCGGAAGAATTGGTTCGATAAGAATCGCAAGCGAACAAACCGTTTGCATACAAATGTTTATGGTCGTCCGGCAACGATCCGGATTTTCTTTCAGGGTTTTCCATGGCGCCGTATCATTAAAATATTTATTCGCGGCCCGGGCAACATTCATAACGGAGAGCAAACCGTCTCGGAATCTGTACCGCTCAAAGCACTCCCCGATCTCGGCAGGTGCTTTCCTCAGGTATTCCAACTGAGCCTGATCAATATCGTCCAACGTACCCTGCGGCGGTACTGCATTATTGAAATTATTTTTGACAAAGGTCATTGTCCTGTTAACAAAATTGCCGAGGATTGACGCAAGCTCGTTATTATTCCGCGCCTGAAAATCTTTCAGATAAAAATCGCTGTCATGGTATTCCGGCAGATTGACTGCAATCGCATACCGGAGCGAGTCCGCATTGGGAAATTCATCAAGGAAATCTTTCAGGTCAATTCCCCATCCCCGGCTTTTGGAAAATTTTTGTCCCTCGAAATTCAGGAATTCATTTGCAGGTACATTCTCCGGCAATAAGTAGCCCCCCTTTGCCATAAGCATCGCGGGAAACACAATACAGTGAAATACAATGTTATCTTTCCCTATAAAAGCAACATACTTCGTATCATCTTTTTGCCAGTAGGGTTTCCATGCATCGGGATCACCCTTCTGCAAAGCCCATTCTTTTGCTGAGGAGATATAACCGAGCACCGCATCAAACCAGACATACAGGACTTTTTTCGGATATCCCTCCAGCGGTACCGGGACACCCCACGTCAGATCCCTCGTCACTGCCCGATCCTGGAGTCCCTCTTTGAACCAGCTCCTGCAGTATTGAAGCACATTCTCTTTCCATCCATCGCGTTCATTTCGCTGATCGACATAGTGTTCAAGCTCCTGCTGAAAATCGCCGAGGGGAAAATACCAATGTTTTGTTTCACGCACAACGGGGATATTTCCGCAAATTTTACATTTTGGTTCGATCAGGTCTTCCTGATTGAGCCAGTTTCCGCAATGTTCACATTGGTCGCCGCGCGCACCGGGGTCTTTACAGTTTGGACATGTCCCTTCAACATACCGGTCTGCAAGAAACATCCCATCGTGTTCACAAAAAAGCTGTTTCTCTGTTTTTTCTTTAAGGATCCCCTTGTTATAAAAATCGAGGAAGAATTCCTTAGCCGTCTCGTGATGGAGTGCCAGGGAAGTCCGCGAATAATTATCAAAGCTCATACCGAAGCGATCAAAAGCATGCTTGTTTGCCTCGTGATAGCGATCGACAACTGCTTTCGGAGTGACTTTCTCTTTCTCGGCCGTAATGGTAATCGGTACACCATGTTCATCTGACCCGCAAAAGAACACGATATCTCTTCGTTTCAATCTTTGGAAGCGCACATATATATCTGCAGGCAGATATGCGCCTGCGAGGTGGCCAAGATGAAGATGCCCGTTCGCATACGGTAATGCAGCCGTTACCAATATTCTTTTATATTGCATTGATTCCAATGATACCCCTTTTATTGATCGCACAGGAAAAGAAATCCCGACACGACAGTGAGTCGGTATTCAGATTTCGAATTTGAACATATCGCCATCCGGTTCATTTATTGTCTGAGGATGGCTTGTCGTAATTCAAAAGCAAGATTTATAAGAACAAGTGAAAGGTAGATATTTTTTCCCACAAGAGCAATTGCACGCTCTATTGACCTGACAACCGCTGTGAGGTCTGCTTTATTAAAATGGTCGATGAATTTAGCGATTGATTCCTGTTGATCGAGATTAATGATCCCCTCTCGGTTGTTGTGCTGCAAGACCAGTGCATCGCGCACCCACAGATTCAGCAACATTAACGACCTGACAACGGCATATCGATCTTTCGGTCCGAGAAATTCCTCGATCTCTCTCATCCACATCGAGGGTGAGCGCACAAGAATATTCCGCAATACATCTATCATTTGTTCCCGTTGAGCAACCAGGTCTGTTCCGACCAACTCCTGCGCACGGTGAAAGCTCCCGTTTGCCATTTTTGCTATAAGGATTGCCTGTTGCTCATCGATGGATTCGTTCATTTCAAGTATACCGTTTTTAATTTCCTCCTCACGCAATAACTCGAAACGCACCATCTGGCATCGCGATATAATCGTAGGCAGTAATGCATCGTGATGCGAAGTTGTTACTATAATCACCGTATTGGGTGCGGGTTCCTCGAGTGTCTTGAGGAGTGAATTTGCCGAACTATCGTTCATGGTATCCGCTTCCGAGATAATGATAACTTTTTTCCCCCGCTCCGCGCGCGCGAGATTGATAGTTCTGCGAATATCCCGGATCGAGTTAATTTTTATCTTATTCGCATCTGAAAGATTGATCCGATAGTATGGATTTGACGCTTTTTCGGCCATAGCCTGCCGGTATTCGGCAATCATTTTTGGTTCGAGCTTCTGAAACGGATCGTCCCCTTCTTTTTCATTCTTTCCGACCGGCATCCGGATAATGATTTTCAGATTTGGATGTTGCAGCGATACAATTCGATGACAGTGTGTACACGTATTGCAGGCCTCGCCGTGATCGGGCTGCTCACAATTCAATACTTTTGCAAATTCGATTGCAGCCGCATCTTTGCCCGTGCCCTCGGGTCCGTGAAAAAGATAGGCGTGCGATATTTTATCGGCTATAAAAGATCTCCGGAGTATCTTTTTTACCCGTTTCTGTCCTATGACCAAATTCCAGCCCATTAAAATGCGTGTCCGATTCCAAAATGAAATGCCATATCCTTAAAAAAGGGTCTGTTAAATAACCATTGTCGGTTTGCCTGTTGATCCGGATCATATAATTTGAAACCGAAGTCAATCCGTATGGGCCCGATGAGGGTGTTATACCGTATCCCGAATCCGGTGGCTAGAGCGATTTCTTCGAACCGGACGTCCGAACCGTGTTCCCAGACGTTACCAAAATCGAGGAAGAGCACCAGCCATAATTTTCTGAAGTCGATCGGGACCTCTCCGAGGTTACGCAATATGTTGATCCGTGACTCAATATTACCTTCTATAGTTGCCATACCGCCGATTGGACGGTTACGGTCATCCACCGGTCCGAGCTGGCGGCTTTTCCAGCCACGGACACTTCCGCTTCCGCCCCCGAAGAAACGACGGTGAAGCGGGACAGGAGTATCGTTACCTTTCGCGTACAGTGTTGCATATCCGCCTTTCAATTTTAAACCAATCACATGATTGTGCCGTGTATCCATCGGGAAATACCACCGACCGGTAAGTGTCGTTTTCACATATTGTGAATACGGTAAGTGATCGCCAAGGTACGAAATAAGTACCGGAAGTAAACCACCTTCCTCAATGGTTCCCGAATGAAAGAACCCCTGCGTCGGCGAAAAGACATCGTTGGTACGATCCCGTTGCAGAGTAAACGCAATAATCGAGTTTAATTGCGGTTCTTCGAAACGGCGGTCCCTCGGCAATTGCTGATCGATTTCATCGGGAGATATTCTATCATCAAGTGCCCGGGGTGAAATACGTTCGAGTGTCCATTCTAAAATGCCATAGGTTGTAGTGGCAAATTGGTGGTTGATCCCGATACGGTTTCTCAGGAGCGTATACTGAACATAGGGATGTTTTTCGAGCATATATGACACACCCCAACGGCCGCTTGTTCTCGTTGTAAAAATATATGGCTGAATCACCTCAACACCGATATCGATTGCACCGAGCAGGGATGGATCTCTCCATCCGTTTTCATTGAGAACACGGACGAGTTGTAATTCCTGAACGGACTGGATGCGGGATCTGTTTCTTAATGTGAGAGTTCGCGCACCGCCGAGGAAATTTCTATTTGAATATCCTATCCCGATACCGATATTGAACGCATTATTTTCATCGTTGACGAGAATCTCTGGTGTTATCTCATGTTTTGCACGCGGTCGTACATTTACCGTGCTCGGTACGACGCGGGACGTATCGTCTGAAGATGGAATACGGATATCGATTTTTGCCGATTCAAATATGCCGAGACGGTTTAAATTCCGTTCACTTCTCGTTCTGCCCGCAAGACTATATATTTGTCCGGCATCATATTCGAGCATCCTGTAAATGATACCGGGATGTATTCTGTAACCCCGATCCTCTTCGAAATGTATCTGAATATCACCGAATGAAAACCGATTGCCGGGTTCAAATATCATGACAACGAAAGCTTCCGGTTCACGAAGAGAATATTGTACCTGTACATCCGTTATTGCCGCTTTCGCATAGCCGTTGTTATATAATATATTCAGGATCCGTTGATACTCCTGTTCGACAAGCTCAATCTGGTAGGGAGTACCGGCCTCGATTTCCGGTTTTTCGTAAATCTCCTGTAAGACCAACGAATCTATCTCTGCAAGGCCTGCATACTCGATATTTTGAACTATCCATCTTTCCCCTTCCTGTATAGAAAAGACAAGGCGAACCCTGCGGTTATCGAACGAGATGGTAAGTGAAGTATCGACCGAGATGTTAAAAAAACCATTTCCCTCGTAGTAGTTTTTTAACCGATTCATGTCTTCCCCCACCTGAAAAACATCGAAGTAATTGGCTGGCCTTCCGAGTCTGCTGCTTACTCTGGTATGCAACCAGTTCATAAAACGGGAGGGAGAACGTTCGGTTTCGATAACATCGAGGAGACGGGTATCGGAGAAGGTAGTATTTCCGGTAAATTGAACGTTACGGATAATAAATTCATCCTCGGCGTAGACGTAAATATCCCCGGCCGTTACCGAATTACCAAGCATAAAAAGCAATGTAATAACAGTAACAAACAAGCGGGAGATGGTATATGGGGTCGTTACCATCTCTCCGCAGTTTATATACGTACCCCGGCAGTCATAGCCACCGGTAGAATTGTGATGCTGCATGTGTTCGAGCTACCCTTATCTTTGATCCCCTGCTATCGTACCGCTGTAAAACCCGCGATCATTGACGGTTATAGCTTTAGAGGTCTGAATCATCTTCAAAGAAGAAATCTTCGTCTGTCGGATAATCAGGCCAGATTTCTTCAATGCTTTCATACGGTTCTTCAGAATCTTCAAGTTCTTGAAGATTCTCTATTACTTCTACCGGTGCACCTGTCCGTATTGCATAATCTATGAGCTCATCTTTCGTTGCAGGCCACGGAGCTTCTTCCAGATATGATGCTAACTCCATTGTCCAGATCATTCACATCCCTCCTTAATAATCAATTTTTTAAAGTCATTTTTTCGATTTTGTGGTAATATACATCTTTCTAACATAAAAAAAAACCACTGATTAGACAAAAAAATCAGTGGTCGGGATTGAGGATTTAGACTCTCATCAAAGGTAATAAAACGTTTATTTTCTTTCCTGCAAAACCGCGGTAAATTCCCTCATAGCCTCATGGTAGTCAATATCATCGAAGAAATAATCAACGGGGTTTTGTTTTATGCCGTTATGGATAACTTCATAATGGAGGTGCGGTCCGGTAACAAGCCCTGACCGTCCGCTTAATGCTATTACATCCCCTCGTTTCACCCGGTCACCGCGTTTGACGTTGATCGTTGATGAAAGATGGGCATAGAGTGTCTTATAACCATAACCGTGGTTGATAACAATCATTCTTCCGTATCCGCCGCTTGACCTACCGGCCAATTCAATGACACCGTCTGCTGTCGCATACACTGGCGTGCCGACATCGCATGCAATATCGAGACCCCCGTGTACGTGGTTATGTCCCAGGACCGGATGTCGTCGTCGCCCGAACCCATTCGGGTTATAGCGTCCGTCTACCGGTTTAATGGCTGGTAAATGACGGAAAAAATCATTATTGAACTCATATTTTTTCTCTATATCAGCGAACGAATCACGCTGTATCTGCAGTTCCCGTTCAAGCCTATCGAGCCAGCGATGAGTCCGGTTTAAAAGATCGCGTGAATTTCCGGCCGCGATTCCGAAATCGTTGGTTGCACCGCCAATTCCCACCATTCGCGTATCCTCATCAATTACGGGTAAATCTACTCTTAACCGTAATTCGGTATCTCGCGAAGCAAATTCCTCAAGAGTGAGTTCGATCTGGTTTAATTTTCCTTCAAATGATCTTACTTGTTCCCGTAAGATTTTATTCTCTGTTTGAAGAAATGCTGCTTGTCGATAACCTAAGTCAAGGTAATTATAGTAGATATGATTAGTGAGGAGGATTGTAGAAATTGCAAATAGTAATGAACCAATGAATAGGGATATACCCTTTATTCGAAACCCGGAAATTTCTTTGAGTGTACCGGTGTCATCTGAATAGTAGAACAGTTTGTACTTCTTTTTCATATTTCCGGTCTATTTAGTGAATATTATCCTGATTTACCCCCCC
>SL_3KL_010_SEDDRAFT_10001698_pt1 | contig 20138 bp, 27 predicted proteins | sample SodLakKL_010_SED_2_FD_10381 | JGI IMG/M metagenome (IMG submission 10381) | reverse complement strand
AGTCCATTTAAAAGATCCCTGTAAGCCCTCCAGATTCCTTTCAACGGTTTTATACAGATCAATACAAAAGGTCTTTAATCTGCGCCTTGATTTCATTAGTCTCTTTTTCTATTTCTTTTCTTATTCCTTCCCATTTGTCTTCGCCTGCTTCTTTCATTGCGTCCAGCTTTTCTCTTTGCCGCTCTACTCTCTGTTCCAGTTCTTTGATCCGATCCTTGTATTCTATTTTACTTTCAGCGCCTTTTTTCTGGGCCTGCGCTTTCAGCTTTTCTACTTCTGCCTGCCATTCTTTGATTTGCGCTTCCAGTTTATCCTGGTATTCTTTTTTGTTCATCATCTTTCACCTCCCCGTGGCTGGTAAAGCATATATGGGTAAAAACTAGACTTTACATTTTTATCCAAACATCCTCTATATTCGACTTTAAGTTTATTCTAACATTATTTAAGGATATTGGCAAATAATCCTACAGTGAAACGGGCTGCTTTTTCTTTTGACCCGGTGAAAAAAGCTCTTCCAGGCTTCTCAAAAAACAATCCCTGATCCTGTTTATGCGCCACAGCACTTCCTGGGGGGGCAAAACCGTGCGGGGCCTGGACAGCAGATAAAGGGAACGGTTAAACTCCACCTGGACCCAGGGTATACGGCCCGTTCTGCCTTGTTTTTCTATAATATATCCACCCTTGAAGGGCTTGTTCAAGGAAACAAGCGGCCCTTCCTGATCATAACCAAGATCCCTCAGGCGCCGCTCCAGTATTGCAGCCAAACTTCGGAGCAGTGCAGGGGGTGCGGTTACCGGTTCATCAAGCGCTTCTCCCTTTTCATCACCCCGGTTACTGAGGCAGACCAGGGGCCTGCTGCTCCCGGTTACTCCTCCCCCTTTAAGGCGCGGCGTTATTTCCAGCATGCTGTGGCAGTCCAGGCCCAGCAGGATGTGGCGGCTGCGGACCGCCGCTTCAAGGTAACCATGATAGGGGTAGTAGTGGCTCTGCAGGAGCAGTTCTGTCAGCCGGTCAGGAAGGCCGGCAGGATCCTTCCAGATCGGATTATAATCAACCGTCAAGCTTTTGACTACACCGTCGGGGTTTTCAGGGGCCCGGTCATCCGGGGCCCGGTTAACATCGATCACGGCCCGGGCCACCGGAAAACAGTGGCAGGCGAAAACCCGGCTTTCCAGGTCATACAAATAACCGGCCCAGGTGTCGCCGTCTCTAAGGATCTCGGGCAGTTTCAACCGGCAGAGGCTTTTAACCTCCGGCGGAATCCGGAGCCCGCCGTGAGGAACAGAAATCACTACCGGTAACCGGGCTTCCTGAGCCATGGTTTCAGTCCTCCAGCAAAAACTGGGTTAGAAGCAAAATCCTCTGCAACAGTTCTCCCCGGTGGATCCACTCATGGGGGGGTAAACATATCCCGGCTGGCCGGTCCGAAGCCGCAGATGACCGGGATTTCTGGCGGGATCTCGCCAGCCGCCGAAGGCAGCAGGCTGGACTCTACCCCAAAGGGCAGTTTCCAGTCTTCGCTGATCCTTTTTAACTGCTTCACCAGGCTGTCTGCCGAGGAAGAACGGTTTAAAGGCGGCCGCCACCGCCGCATCGACGGCGTTACCTCCCTTTTCAAGGATACCGACGCCGGCCATGGTAGCAGTGTCAGAAGCCGTGGATACCATGCCGTAGGGGCTGCGGGCCGTCCCCGATTTATTGCGTTTTTTTTGCAGCGATTTAGCCATCTTGCGCCTGCTTCCTTAATAATATACCGATCTAAAAACAAAACCGGTAAGTTGTCAAGAATTTTTTACCAGGCCATGAAAAACTGCAGCACTTTTAAAAAACCGCGCTGCAGTTTCAAAACCGGTCACCCCGAAGGGTGGGCCATGCGGGCCCGGGATAAGGTTATTTGGGGCCCATGGCGATGCCGCCCCGGCGGGCGGTAATCCAACCCAGGAAAAAGAGGACTGCAGCGGCAGCGAGCCAGGCCACAATGGTGAGGATGATAATATCAGTGCCGTGGCGCACCCCGATCCCGACCAGGGCCCAGATAAAAACGGCCGCATAGATATAGTCCTGGCGCAGGTAGAAAACAGCCAGGGCCACAAACGCGGCAATAATCAGCATCAGGATCGTAAAAAAGACCCCGCCTGCTCCGGTCCCCAACCAGCCGATATTATAAAGCCAGACATTTAAATTGACGATAGTGGCTGCCGAAAGCCAGCCCAGGTAAAGGCTAAAAGGATACTTAACCAGGAGACGGTCATAAATATTCCTTTCTGCCGTCACCCCGCCCAGGCGGAGGTAAATGACAACCAGGGTGGCCAGAAACAGGAGTATGACTATAAAGGACCAGCCCACATGCTGGTAATGCCAGAGGAAAATCCAGAGCACGTTGAACAGGCAGCTTACAGCGAACAAGATGCCCACCGCTTTGACCGAGGGGCTTTCGCGGTAGCCGGGCAAAGCCTGGTAAACGGTGAAAGCAATCAGGCCCAGGTAAATCAGACCCCAGATAGCAAAGACGTACGGGGCCGGTGTAATCAGGACCGGATTCAAGGCTGACAGTTCCTCCTGGGTCAGGTTGTTGAGCGGTAAAGCGTTGGACAGGATATTAACCACCAGCACCACAACCAGGGCCCCGATGTTTATATAAGCCCTGATGTCGCTTCTGATCATAAGAAACACTCTCCTTTAGCAAAATTATGGTCTATCTATTATAAGGATGGAAATACCAGTTCCGGGTTAAGCCGGGACATCCAAACCGGCCGGCTGCGGGTTAACCGCTATTTCCTTTTAGAGTAAGTATTTCTATAACAAGACCAGATTTCCTGTATTTTTTAATGGATTTCTTGATCTCCATTACGGGGCCGGAAGCAGCATTGTCCCGGGACCGTTGACTGATCACTCCTCTTATCGCTATAATGAGCGCAGTTGCAATTTTATGGCGGTGATCCAATGAAAGATGAAAACCGGAACAATCAAGCTCCCCTGCTCAACAATTTTGCCAACGAACAAAAAAGGCAAAAGGCCCTGGCAGAGATGCGAAGAGTACAGGGAGCGGCTGAAAAATAGGGAGCCCCAGGAAGTTGCCTCCCTGGCGGCGGTAAGTCTCTTAAAGGGCCGGGAGGGCAAACTTTTTTTAAGCGGCAACCACCTGCTTGAAACTTATACCATCACCTGGCCCGGGCTGGCCGTGACCGACAGCTCAGACAGGCCGGCCGATCAGAACAAAGAAGCGCTCTGGCTGCATTACCTCGATCGCGCCGACGGCAGCCCCTTGACCCGGCGCTGGGTCAATTTGAGCGAAATCGGGGGGCTCTTTTACCAGCAGGCCTTCCAGGGCTACTGTGGAGACGAACTGGCCGCGGCCTGGGGGGAAAACCTGCAAAGGCTGCGCGAAAAAGCCCTGGCCCTGGGAGGCTGGGAACTGGACGGGCCCGGCGACCTGGCTGTGGAATGGCGGGTCCTGCCCCGCCTGCCGCTCTGCCTCTGTTACCGCCTGCCCGCCGGGACGGGCCAGGCCTGGGCAACAATGCTTTTTGACGCCGCCGCCGGCCACTACGTGGCTGCCGATGTAGCCGCCATCACTGCCAAAGACCTGGCCGACCGGATCAAGCCTTAACCCGGCTAATCAGCGCTTAAAAGACGACCAGACTGACAGGTGCATTCAGGACATGCAGATCAGACAAGATCACTATCAGCAAACCGGCCCTTTTATCAGCGGCCCTTTAAACTGGGCTCTTTTTTTTGGATCGGTCTTCTTTTTTGTGCTCAACCTCTTTGCTTCGGTATCCATATTCCCCAGTTACAGCCTGGCCATTGGCAGCAGCCCCTTTCAGGCCGGCCTGCAGAATACAATATTTTCTCTCATGGCAGTAGTGCTGCGCTTTTTCTTTGGCCCGGTTATGGACCGCAAGGGGCCCCGGCCTCCTATGCTTTTGGGAATTTTCGCTTTTGCCACCGCTCCGCTTTTGTTGATGCTCAGCCCTACCTATTCTATGCTCCTGGCGGCCAGGATCTATCAGTCGATCGGACTTGCCGTCTACCTGCCGGGCGTCTCCACCCTGGCGGCCGATATGTCTCCCCCGGGGAAAATCGGCACCTACCTGGGCGCTTCCCGGATCTTTATCAACCTTGGCCTGCTGGCCGGCCCCGCGGCTGCTCTTTTTGTAATCGGAGAATTTAATTATGAAAGCTGGTTTATAATCAGCGCCGCTACCTGTGTTATTTCTTTCATCCTACTATATGCGGTTAAAACCCCGGACCTATCGCACCGGTCCGTCCGGGTGGCCGGTTCGCTGGGCCAGATCATGACAGCTCTGACAGAAAAGCAGATCTATCCGGTGCTGGGAGGGATTCTCCTTTATTCATTCACTTACAGTGCGGTGGTCTCTTTTGCGGCGGTTTACATCGAGGCAACCTTTCCTAATTCCCAGGCGCCCTACTTTTTTATCGCCCTGGGAATTGCCGGGGTGGCGGGCTGTTTGGGAGCGGGAGCGCTCTCGGATCTTTTCAGCCGCCAGAAGCTGGCCTGGCCCCTTTTGATTCTTCTCGGCGCCGGAGCCCTGGCCTTTTCTTTCATTTACCTTTCTCCGGCCCTGGTTATCGTTTGCGCCGTTATCCTGGGCCTGGGCATCCAGGGCAGCTCCCTGGTTTTTGCCGCCTGGCTGATCGATTTAAGCAAACCTGAACTGCGGGCCACTACCATGAGCCTGCAGGAAAATTCGATTGACATCATGTTTGCCCTGGGGGCCCTGGTCTTCGGGCTGGCTGCCCAGGGACCGGGCCTGGGCACCGCTTTTGCTGCCGCCGGGATCCTTACCATCGCCGCCGTCCTGCCCCTGGCCCGAATCAGCGGAAACATTATTGCCGGGAAAAATCAATAATCAAAAGGCACCAGGTAAACCTGGTTCCCTTCTTTGCGGCCTTTGACCAGTTCGCAGTGCCTCAGGATGGCAACCTGCTTATCAAGCTCCAGCTCCGATATATCAAGATCTTCCATAACCTGCCGGCGGGTCGCCTTTTCGTTCTCTTTCAGATACTCGTAGATCCGTTTCTGGATCTCCAGTAAACCTTCGGTGCCGGTCTGACCGGCGGCCCGGCGGTGTTTTTTAGCCATCTGGGTAGCCGCCACATCGCAGGTTTTAGGGCGCTGGAGCACCTCCATATAACAGTCCTCGCAGAGCTGCTGATTGTTATGGTAATGAAGATCCTCCCCGGAAACTTCGTTTTGACATCTTTCGCAGATTATAGCCATGGCAAACCCTCCTTTGAGTGTTATTTTGCCTGCTCTTTGGAAGCTTCTTTTTTCTTTTTGTGCTTCTGCAGGTAGTCAACAATGGCCTGCCGCAGCGCCGCCACCCCGATGTTGGAGCAGTGGGCTTTGGATTCCGGAAGGCCGGACAGGGCCCTGAGCACATCTTCCTCGGTAATGGCAATCGCCTCGCGAAGCGATTTTCCGGTTGCCATCTCAGTCAGAACGCTGGAAGTGGCGATAGAAGCCGGGCACCCGCATATTTCAAAGCTTACTTCCTTGAGGCGGTCTGCCCTGACCCTGATATAGATCCGGACAAAATCGCCGCAATCGGGATCACCGACCGTCCCAATACCGTCTGCACCGGGGATAATCCCAACATTTCTCGGGTTTTGGAAATGCTCGATCACCATTGTATTATACATATTTGCTTCACCTGCCGGGATGAATTTTAAGCTCGGATATTATTATAACATAGCTAAAAGACCGGAATAGTTACGATTTTACTGAAATATTCTTGCTTCAAAATATAAGGTTTGCTATTATATTAGTATAAATACAAGGTTAATAAATAATCTAAAAGGAGGATTTTGCAATGAGTTCTTTAGCCGACCACATCCAGTCAGCCGACTGGAAAGCAGAAAAGCATGTTCCCGTGATCGAGGTTAAAGGTGCGGCCAAGAAAGGGGAACCATTTGAGGTTACCCTGAGTGTGGGCAAAGAGATTCCCCATCCCCACACCACTGAGCATCATATTCGTGATATCCAGCTTTATTTTAAACCCGAGGATGAAAAATTTATAGTGCACCTGGGCACTTTCCAGTTTGCCGCGCACGCTGAGTCTGTGCAGGGAGCAAACGAAGGAAGCGCCAAATGCGAACCGATCGTAACCACCACCATTACCCTGGAAAAACCGGGTCAGCTGGTGGCCTTGAGTTACTGCAACATCCACGGCCTGTGGGATAACGCCCAGAAAGTGGAAGTGAGCTAAAGAGGGCCTTTGAAGGAGGCCTGAAACCGAAATAGATAAAGCAAGTGCAAACAGCTGTAGTAATCTGCGCTGCAGGTTGCTACAGCTTGCTTTTAAGGGCCCGATCCGGGTCGAAGATGAAATTTTCTATGGAAAGTGTGATCTTTGATGAGCTGGCTTGAGATAGGTTTACTGGGAATGCTTGCCGGGGTCGTCGGGACCGGAGCGGGGGGGCTGGTATCCGTTTTTATGGGTAAACCTTCTTCCCGTTTTACCGGCACGATCCTGGCTTTTGCGGCCGGGGTAATGCTATCTATTGTATTTTTGGAACTGATCGAAGAAGCAATTGATTTCAGCGGTTACCTGGCCGCCATTATCGGCCTGAGCCTGGGCATGGGTGTTTTTTACCTGCTGGATCATTACCTGCCCCATCATCATCCGGTTACGCCGGAAGACATTCACCTTGGCGGGTACCTGAAAAAAGGCACCCTCCTGGCCCTGGGGATTGGCCTGCATAACTTTCCGGAAGGGCTGGCCATCGGTTCCGGGTTTATCGGCTCCACGGAGCTGGGGATCACCCTGGCCGTTTTAATCGGACTGCATAATATCCCTGAAGGCATGGCCGTAGCCGCCCCGCTCCGGGCAGGAGGTTACAGTTACCTGAAGGTGGTTGCTATTACAGCCCTGGCCGGAGCCCCGATGGGAGTAGGCGCTTTTATCGGGGCTGCGATCAGCAGTATATCACCCCTGGTCCTGGGTCTGTCTCTCGGGTTTGCGGCCGGGGCCATGCTCTATATTGTCTGTGATGAATTAATCCCCGACGCTTATAAGAGCGCCGGGGCCCACCTTTCTATCCTGGGCATTTTTTGCGGCACCGTGCTGGGTATCCTTTTTACGGCCTGGTTCTAAATAAGCCCGTTATAAAAGTTAAGGGGGGCTTTAATTTTTAATACCCCAGGCCGGGGGGACGGTCCCATCTTATTTCCTGCAGATCCCTGGACTGTTACAGTGACAGGGCAGGGGGACATTTTTAAAAGAAGTGTAGTGCCTGAGCTGTTTTTCCGTCCCACCGGGCCGACCGGAGGGCGGTGCACCTGTATTGTGACCTGAAATGCTAATATTTTCTATTTAATTACTTGACCTTTTAACCATAACAATATATGATCAGCCTTAGGAAAAAATGATAAAGGATTGATGTGAACACCATGATCAAGCACAAGTACAAGCGCAGCCGGCAACGGGAAGAGATTTTAAAAATCCTCAGAAATACCGATACCCATCCCACGGCGAGCTGGATTTACGATGAACTGAAAAAAAAAATTTAACAACCTGAGCATGGGGACTGTATATCGCAACGTCAATATATTGATCGATCAGAACCTGGTTACCAAAATTGAATCGGGCAGCAGTTTCGATCGATTTGACGGCAACGTTTCCCCCCATTACCATTTCATCTGCCGGGAATGCGATTCCATTCATGATCTGCCTATGGCGGTTATGGAAGAAATAAATGAACAAGCCGATTCAATCACGGGCCACGACATTAAGGAGCACCGGATCAATTTTTACGGGCTTTGCGAAGACTGCAAGAACCACTAACATTCCTTAAAAACCCTGCCCAAGGTGAACCCTTTTGCCTACCAGAGAAAATATAACCGCATACCTGGAAACTTTTACTTACAACCGGGAATTTCAGCTAACTATAACAGAAGAAGCCCCGGGCTGTACGGTAATAGAAAAGCGGGACCTGGGTGAGGCGGCGATCCCTTTTTTTATTAACGAATACTGGACTTCCCGGCAGAGACAAACCTCCTCCATCCAGGAAATATCATACCGGGCCTGCTTTAAACCGCAGCTGCCCCGTTTTTTTATTGAGCTTTTAACCGCCCCCGGCCAAACCGTTTACGATCCTTTCGCCGGCCGGGGGACAACAGTCCTGGAAGCCGCCCTGATGGGCCGCCGGGTGGTAGCCAACGATATAAACTCGATCCCCCGGAGCCGGGTGAGGTGGAAAAACGCCTGCATGAAATACCCTTTGCAGAAAGTGAAGACAACGAAGTGGACCTTTCCATGTTCTATCATCCCCGGACCGAGGCAGAACTGCTCGCCCTGCGCAGCTATCTGCGCGATAAACAGGCTGCCGGGATTGAAGACTCTGTCGACCGCTGGATCAGGATGGTGGCCACCAACCGTCTGACCGGCCACTCCAGGGGGTTCTTTTCCGTCTATACCATGCCGCCCAACCAGGCGGTATCAGCTGAGCGCCAGCGAAAAATCAACCTCAAACGGGATCAGAAACCGGACTACCGCAATGTAAAGGAGCTCATCAGCAAGAAAAGCAGACAGCTGATGCGCAATATGACCGCAGAACAAATCGCCCGCCTGAAGGAAGCATCTGAAAGCGCTGTTTTCCTGACTAAAGAGGCCTCACAGACTTCCGAAATCAAGGCCGAAAGCATCAACTTGACCGTTACCTCTCCGCCTTTCCTGGATATTGTCCAGTATTCGGCAGATAACTGGCTCCGGTGCTGGTTTAACCGGATTGCCGCCGATGAAATCGATAAAAAAATTACCATGGCTCCAAACCTTGAAAAATGGGCAGAAGTAATGAGGGCCGTCTTAAAAGAACTTTACCGGATCACCACCCCCGGAGGCTGGGTTGCTTTTGAAGTAGGGGAGGTCAGGAACGGAACCATTAACCTGGAGGATGCGGTGGTCCCGCTGGGCCTGCAGAGCGGCTTTCAGTGTGCCGGAGTGGTCGTCAACCGGCAGGAGTTTACCAAAACATCAAATATCTGGGGAGTACATAATAACCGGGCCGGCACCAACAGCAACCGTATCGTGCTCTTCACCAGGCCCGGATAAAATAAATGTTTTTTTAGGCCCTTTGATCAGGGCCGCTCCATGGTCCTTTTGGGAGGCTCGTAATCGCCGCGGTTCATCGCCTGCGCCTGGCGGGCAGAATCGTACATAACCCAGAGATATACAGCGATCAAACCGAGACCGCGGGCTAAAAACCAGGCTCCGACCGCGATCAAGAACCACATCAGCCCCTTACTAAAATAGCCCAGGTACATATAACCAGCCCCCGGGAAAAGCAGGTTCAAAAGACTGGTTAAAATGGGATCTTTCCTGAATTCAAGGCCGGCCCGGGGGGCTGCCTGCTTCGTTTCCTCTTGCCCTCTTTTTTCCGGGGCCAGTAATGACGATCGGCAGTAGCGGCACTTAACGGCAAAGTTGACGATTTTTTCTCCACAGAAAGGGCATCGTTTATAGGTCACTTCCTCCTGCTCGCCGCCGAGTTCCGGCTTTCCGGTACAGCCCCAGCTGGTGCAGCCTCCGGCTTTTTCCCAACACCGGGCATGGTAATTGCACATGCACAAACGGCAGCGGACAGTCAATTCCTTGGACTTAAATTCCTGTCCACACGCGCTGCAATAGTTTTCTTTCATCAGTCCCTACCTCCACCTTAATTATACCATAATTTTAGAAAGGCCCATTAAAATCAGAGCCGGTTGATAAATTTTCCTTGCCCTTCGGAAATCTATCAGGGATCATTAAACAGGCGCTACGGGGGAACCATTTACCCGGCCCGGCGGTCTTTTTTTTAAAGGAGAGTGACAGCAATGACCTTTAAAAGAATAGTCCTGCTTGCCGCCATTATTTTGCTGGCCGGGGTGATGGGGTTAGCCCTGGCTTCATGCAGCCCCGTAGCCGACTACAGCCGGCTGGAAATGCCGGCCGATGAAGTGGAAATGGCTCCGGGCCGACCGGTGGAAGAATACATGACAGATGATTGGGATATGGCCAGGGGCGAACCCGCCGGTCCGGATCATGAAATCACCGGGCCTGTGCTTGGCGATTCTGCTCCGAGACATGTAATCCGCCGGGGCTCCATTGATCTTACAGTTTCCGATACCAGGGCAAAAATTCAAGAGGTCCAAAAAATAGCCAGGGACGCTGAAGGAATCATCGGCAGCTCTTATATATATGAAATCAGGGAAGGGCAGTACGCCGCCAGCATGACCCTGCGCATTCCGGAGCAGCGTTTTGACAACGTCCTTGAACAGCTGGAGAACCTGGGCAAGGCAACCAATATCTCTACCGAACTTGAAGATGTTACCATGCAATATGTTGATCTCCAATCGCGCCTCAACAACCAGAAAGCCCAGGAAGAAAGGCTGACCGAAATCCTGGAAATGGCTGAAACGGTGGAAGAAGTCCTGGAAGTCGAAAAGGAACTAAACCGGGTCAGGGGCGAAATCGAAGCGATGACAGCCAGGCTGATCCGCCTCGAGGATCAAATCACCTATGCCACGATTCATGTTTCCCTGCGGGATGAAGCCATCCCCACCGGCACAGTTTCTCCGCAGCCTTTTCACAACCTCGGCAGGCGCATCTCGGAAACCTTCATCGGCAGCATCAACTTTATTCTCAATGCTGCTTCGGGCTTGCTGGTCTTAATGGCGGCCCTCATCCCGGCCCTGATTGTGCTGATCATAATTGGCATCATTGTCTGGCTGATTATCCGCAGAAGTTTAAGAGGAAAAGCGGCCCCAAGAGAACATAATGAAGAGCCGGCCGCGCTGGATGAATAAATATTGTAAAGCCGGGCCGGGCACTAACGGCCCCGGCCCGGTTCTTCGTCTAAGATGTCTCCCTGCAGGATATCTTCACGCTCGAACAAGTCCGATGCTTCGCGCAAAAGGTCAAGCAGCTGCTGCCTTTTGCCTTCGGGCACGTGAGAAAGATAAACCGCCAGCAGTAAATTGCGCCTTTCTTCCACGTCCGCTAAGACCTGGAGCCCCTTTGGGGTTATCGATATCCAGACCTGGCGCCGATCTTTTTCCTGCCTTTCCCTGTTGACCAGCCCCATTTTATACAGGCGGTTGATTAAGGCGGTGATAGCGCTAAGGGTCACCCCGAGCATATGAGCGAGGAAAGATGTATTGCAGGGGCCTTTCCGCAGCGACCGCAGGACTATAAACTGGGTGTCTGTTATTTCATCTGCCGTATAGCGGTTGTGCAGAACCCTGACCCGGTATATTAAACGGCTGAAAACGTGGTCCAGTTCTTTAATATATTCGAGCAAACTGTCCCTTTTTATGGCCATAGCTCTCTCCCCGGGTTTATTTAAAATAAGCAATTGTTAACTGGTTTAAGTATTAGTTCAGTATCTATTTTATATCATCAGGCACCTTTAAAATCAAGGCATGCGGTTCTTTTATTTAACCTCCTCAGCTGCTGTGGTAAAATATTAATTAAAACGAGGAAAGAAAGGTGTTTTATGAGCAGGACCCAGCAACTTAAAAAGTTAGAAACCGGCCCCTATTTCCACCTGCTGCTGCCCCTGCTTTCCGGGCTTATGATCATTTTGGCCTTCCCGCCTTTCGAGCAGGGTTATGCGGCCTGGTTCGCCCTCCTCCCCCTGCTCTGGGTCTGCCTGAAGTCGCCTCCCTGGAAAGGCTTCAAGGCCGGTTTCATATTCAGCCTCCCTTTTACCCTCTATGTAAACTTTTACCTGGCTCACGTTCTCTATCCCTATCTTTCCGACTTCCTGGCCACGGTGGCCATGATCGGCCTGGTCCTTTTTATCAGCCTTTTTTATGGCGCTTTCGGCCTGGCCGCCAGTTTAACCACCCTGCCGGGCCGGGCCTGGTTTACGGCCCTGGCCGTCCCTTCCCTCTGGCTGATCATGGAATATCTGCGTTCGGTAACATTCCTGGCCTATAATGTGGGTTACCTGGGGTACACCCAGTGGAGTTATCCTGCCCTGCTTAACATCGCCTCAGTTTACGGCTACTGGGGGCTTCCTTTCCTGATCGTCTTTTTTCAGGTCATCATAGTCCTGTTCTGGCTGAACGAACTGCGGGGCAGGGCCCTGGGGGGAATAGTATTTGCCTTCGTGATCGCCCTGGCCCTGGGCCTGGGCGGGGCGGAATTCCAAAAGGTGGAAAAAGAAGCCCGGCCCTTATGGACCGCCCTGATCCAGGGCAATGTCCAGCCGGATCTGGTTGTGGAAAGAGACCGGCAGGAAGTCCTTGAACATTACCTTAAGCTAACCCGCCTGGCCCTGGAAGAAGAGCCTGCCGTAGAGCTGGCGGTCTGGCCCGAGACGGTGGCCAGGCTTGATTTCGGGACGGAAAAAATACATCCGGAAGCCCTGGTTCAAATGGGCCGGGAATACGGGGTGGACCTGCTTTATGGGGCCCGGGTCCGGAAACCCGGCCACCTCTATAACTCGATCACCCTGTTTTCCGAAGGACAGGAAGAGATTCCAATCTATCATAAACACCGGCTGGTGCCTTTTGTAGAATTTTTTCCGGCCGAACAGGTTTTAAACCGGATTTTACAGCTCGACCTGCTGCTGGGGAGCTATACCCCGGGCGAAGATATAACCGTTTTTGATCTTAACGGCCGGCCGGTGGCCGGGGTAGTCTGTTTTGAATCGTATTTCGGAGATCATATGCGCCGGTTTGCGGCAGCGGGGTCCGTCCATCAATTTGTGGTTACCAACGATGCCTGGTTCGGAGAATCAATCGGGCTGGAACAGCACGCCCAGGCCGCGGCAATCAGGGCCGCGGAGACCGGAACCGGGGTAACCCAGGTAGCGAACAGCGGAATTACCATTTCTTTCGATTACCGGGGCAGGGAACTGTTCAGGTCTGGCAAAAGCGAAACCGCGATTATCACCGTGCCTTTGGAGATGACCCGCAGGGAGACCTTCTATACCCGCTTCGGCAATTATTTCCCGGCCATGTGGGCCGCTTTTCTGGTTATAACTATCCCCTGTTTTATCCTCAAAGCTAGGCGAGAAAGTTTTTAATAACCACTACCGGGGTCCCGGCATCGGCGGAACCGCTGACTAAGTCGGCCAGACTGGCTAGAACGTCTTCCATACGCCTGGGAGTTGTGCCTTCTCTTTCCACGCAGTCCCGGTCCATCTTGCGGCCGGCCCTTTCGGAGAGGATGGCCTCAATTTCTGCAGCGCTCTTTTGCTCTTCATGATAACACTGATCAGCAAGGTACTTGTACTTAAAGCCTTCCCGCAGGCAGTTTAAGCCTTCCGTTGCCGCAAAAGCGGCCCGGGGGTCGGCCAGCTCATAAATACCGCTGGTCGGATCGAGATAAGCGCCGTCCCCATAAATCATCACCTGGACCTGGTGGCCAAACTTTTCCCTGACTCTGGACTGAAGGGTTTTAACGACCGTTTTTCCCTCCCGCGGGGCCAGTTTAAGCCTTTCTCCCGAGGACATATTGCTGCCCAGCAGCCCCCATTCCGAGTAGGCTTCTCCTTCTGTGCAGACCTGGTCCAGGGTGATACAGTTTTCAGAATGCCCGCTCAGGGCTTTTTTCGTAGCAGTCCGGGTGTGGATATCGGCGGCAATCACTCCCTGCGGTTTATAATCGAGGGCCCGGAGCGGATTATTAGATAAAATAATCACCGGCCTGGCGCCCTCTTCTTCCACGATCTGCCGGTAGAGGTTGATATAATCGACCCCGGTAACGGGGTGCTTGAAAGTGTAATCGCCCAGATCGTTTAAGGTAATGGTCTCCTTACCCAGCCGCTCGATAAACTCCGGTTCAATGATCCGGTTTCCTACCTCATCAGCGGGATAAGAAAGCTGGATTACCACTTCTCCCCGGGGCACGGCCCGGGCCAGCCCCTTCAGGATCATGGAAAAGCGGTTGCGGCTGGCGATCGGGAAAACCACGGCCAGCCTGCTGTCCCTGGAAAGTCCCATCTTTTCTTTTATTTCCCGGGCAATATCGTCAACGGTAATGTAATTGTTTTGAGCGCGGGCCACCACAGACTCGGTGATGCAAATCACGTCGTTATCTCCCAGCAGGCCGTCGCGGCTGCAGGGTGCCAGGGCGGTAAGGACTTCTTCCACGATATCCATTCCCGGTAATATGACGCCCATTTTCAGGCCATAGGCCAGCGATCCTACATAATCAGGCAGCTTCATATTAATTTATTCCTCCTTCAGTCAACCGGTTTCTCCTCTGCCTGCCATTATTGCCAGAGCTTTTTCATAATCTTCCCAGGTGTTAATATTGATAAATGATTCCTGCCCGGGATCAAAACGGATAATTTCCGGCAATGTGATAAACCTGATCTGCAGGTTCTCATAAAATTCGCTTACCTTGTAACGCCCAAGGCCTACCTGCCTTTCGATTATATCAATACAGGAGCGTTTGTAAAAGGCGTGCAGAGGTTGATAGTATTGTCCTAATGTGCAGGGGACGACGGCATCATTAGAAGCGGCAAACCGGGCCATGTATTTGATCAGATCCAGGTTCAAAAAAGGCATGTCGCAGGCAGCAACAAACTGATAAGGGTGGGAAGATGAGCTGAGGCCGGCATGAATGCCCCGCAGGGGGCTTTTATCTTTGTGCTCCAGCAGATCGCCGATTATACGGACAGGCAGCTCGGGGTAGAGCTCAGGGCGGTCGGTAACCAGGGTGATTTCCGAGAACAGTTTGCCCAGGCGGTCCACCATAATCTCGATCAGGGACCGGCCGTGAAAATCAAGCAGGGCCTTGGGCCGGCCCAGGCGTTTGCTGTCGCCGCCGGCAAGGATGATGGCCCCCTTTAATTGCTCGCTGCTATGATTAGTCCCGGCCTGCAACATAACACCCCGCCTGTCTTTTTATAATTATCATTCTTCCTGTACCTTCAAACGTTTCTTTTCGCTGATCATAACCATGATGATACCCAGTTCATACAACAATAAAAGCGGCAAAATCATAACCAGCTGAGAAATAATATCGGGAGGAGTAATGACCGCCGATAAGACCAGCATAATTAAAAGGGCGATTTTCCTGTGGCGCCGCAGGAATTGCGATGTTAACAAACCCAGCTTCCCCAGCGCCCAGGTCAGAAGAGGCAGCTGAAATACGGCACCGAAAGCAAAATGAAAAGAAATCACAAATCCAATATACTCACTGATCGTAAACTGGGGATCGAGCCGGGCATCGGCAAACTGCAGAAAAAAGCGCAGGGTAAAAGGAAACACAACCTGGTAAGCAAAAAATACCCCGCCGCTGAAAAGGAATATAATACCGAATAAAACCGCCACATAAAACTTTTTTTCGCCCCTGGTCAGGCCGGGAAAAATATAGGCCGACAGCTGATGCAGGATAATCGGCAGGGATACCACCAGGCCGCTGAACAGGGCCAGCCTCAGATTGGCCATAAAAGCTTCGGGGGGTGAAAGATATATAAGCTGCTTGCCCTCCAGGGGCAGGGTCAGTATGGCGCGGATGCGCTCGATGTAAGTAAAGCAGATCCCTGCAGCAACAAGCAAAGCGCCTGCCGATATGGCCAGGCGCAGGCGCAATTCTGAAAGATGTTCAAGGACGGGCATGGTGCCGTCTTTATTATTGACCACTTTTGTCGAATACCTCCCGGCATCCCCGGCGCTATTTAAATATCCCCCCTGTTTCAGTAAACCCCTTTTTTAGGCCGGCACCCTATTTATCGGATTCGGAGTTCGGGGTGGTCGATTCATCAGATCCCGAGTTGCTCTTTAATCCTTCTTTCAGCTCAGTAACGCTTTTCCCGATCGCCTTAGCGAGCTCGGGAAGTTTTTTAGAACCGAATATCAAAAGGATTACAGCCAAAACAAGGATGATCTCTGTAGTCCCGATCCTACCTAACATGACAAATCCTCCTCAATAGACAATCACTATATTTTATGTATACCCAAGACATTGTAGCATATAATCTTTCAATTGAAAAATTGAAGCGCTAACTTTTTGTGTTTGTTTCATTATCATCTAAATTATCCAAGCTAATGCTATCCTTAAGTTCCTTTGTCGCCTTCCTGAATTCTTTTAAGCCGTTGCCTATTGAACGTCCCATCTCAGGCAGTTTATTCGGTCCAAAAATAATCAGGGCGACGACTAGAACCAGTAATATCTCCCACAGGCCGATCCTTCCGCCTATCAATTAATTCACCTCCATTTTAAAACCCACTTCCAACCCATATTATAACGCATCTTTTCGGTAAATGCGATATTTAAGGGCAATTTATTTTTATCTCCTCTTTCAGGGGCTCTCTTTCGAGGAGAGCTTAAGGTAAACAAATAGAAGCGGCGCTCCCAGGGTTACCCACACCCCACCCAGGGCGTAGCGGATAAAGCCGAGATAGGTTACTGCAGAAGGCAGCAATCATCCAAACCGGGCACCGCACGCCACTGCTGAAGAGCGATAATAAAATCAACGCTGCGCGTAAACTGCCAGGCAAAAATCATGATCAGCCCCGACAGGATCGTTACCGCCCACAAAAATTTAATCCAAAACCATTCGCGTTTGGGATCATCCGAAAAATAGGGCTTCCTTACAGGAAAATTCAAGACTATTACCTCCCGCCTTGTACTGTTATTAACTGTCGCCGATTTCCAGATCCGGATCGATTTCCAGCAAAAACTGCGCCGCCTGTTCCAGGAAAGACTTGGGAACCAAAACCTGGACTTCCACAGCCTGGCCGCCGATAACCCGCATGGCGCCGGTATAGGGGCTGCTGTCCGCTTTTCGGGCCGGAATCCCTTTCTCCTGCAGGAAACCGCAAATTATATCCGCTTCCACATCATTGCTGGCTTCAACCAATATTTCCCATTCGTTATGCATCACAATCGAAACAGCACCTGCCTCTAAAAAACTAACTGCTGCCTGTCCGGCTGTTTTTGTTTTTATTCTTTTCCGGTAAACACTACTCCTGCCTGCCGGGACGGTTTTTAAGCCCTTTGAACCGGGGATCCGTTTGCCTCCGGCTGGCCCGGTCATAGGGCCGCCCTGCTGGTTGAAAGTAAAAATTTATACCCGGAAGCGGGCAGGGTTTGATATAATGCTTCCAAACCAGTATAAGGGAGAAACCGGTAATATGCAATTCTCAACTCTACGGACAAAAGTGGCTTAAATCTATAAATAGCTGCGCCGGCAGGATGTTACCGCTGCTTTCGCTGTAGCGCTATGATACTTCCCCCTTACAGGCTGTTAAACTGCCCGGAAAAAGGAGATTTACTTTAAGTGGCCATTAGCAGAGACATTTTAAAAGAGCTGGCCCTGGAAGCAGGGGTGGATCAGGCCGGGGTTACTACGGCCAAACCGCTCACCTATATGAAAGAACGCCTGGAAAAGCGCAAAAAAGAAAACCGGGTCACTCCTTTTGAAGAAAGCGATGCCAGCCTCCGCCTTGACCCCGGACGCCAGCTGAAAAAGGCCCGGAGTATAATAACCGTCGCCGTCCCTTATGCGCCTCCCGATCACCCTGCTCCAAATGGAAGATCTGAACCGGCCGGGGAAGTGGCCCGCTGCGCCAGGGGTCTCGATTATCATATCCTGGTGGAAGAACTAAGCCGCAAAGTAGTGGAAAAATTAAAACAAGAAATCAACCCGACCTTCGCATACAGGATTCTATGTGATCGCAGCCCCCTGCTGGAAAGGGAACTGACCCGTAATTCCGGCCTGGGATTGATCGGTGAAAACTGCACTTTAATTAACCCCATCTACGGCTCTTATACAGCCCTGGGCACAATCCTGGTTGATATGGACATAGAACCTGATCAACCAGAAGATGGCTTCTGTCAAAAATGCGGCAAATGCCGGGAAGCCTGCCCCACCGGCGCTCTGGCAGCACCTTACATCATCAACCCCAATTTATGCCTTTCTTACCTGACCCAGGCCCCCGGTATTTTCCCCAGGGAACTGCGGCCCCTGCTGGGAAGGCAGGTCTACGGCTGCGACATCTGCCAGGAAAGCTGCCCTCTCAACCGGGATATTACAAGTTCTCCTTTTCCGGAAATGGCCTTTTCCTATTTTCCGGCCGAACCGCTTTTAATGCCCTTGCTGCGCATTACCCAGAAGGAATATAAAAGCACCATCGGCCTTACTTCGGCCGGCTGGAGAGGGAAAACCACCCTGCAGCGCAACGCCGTAATCGCCATGGGCAATATTAAAGATCCCTCTTCAGTCCGGAGCCTGACCGCGCTGCTGGAAAACGACCCCCGGCCGGTGATCAGGGCCCATGCCGCCTGGGCCCTGGGCCGGATCAGGACTGAAAAAGCGCTCTTTGCCCTGGAGAAATCTGATCAAAACGAGCCCGAAGCCGATGTAAGGGCCGAAACGAAGGCGGCCCTGGAAGGAAGGTAAAATAAAGCCCGGACAATTGTCCATAAGGGCAGGAATAAAGGTTCAAACAGTCAAACTATTAAGGATAAAGGCAAGATGATCAAGATAAAGGAGCGCATAAAAAATGAACCACTCCTTCCGCCTAATGCAGATCAGGGGCATACCGATTGAGATACATTTTAGCTGGCTTTTGATCTTTTTCCTGTTCAGTATCAGCCTGGCCCAGGGTTATTTTCCCCTGATGGTCGAAGATTTAAGCAGCCAGGTTTACTGGATTGCCGGCATCCTAACAACCCTGCTTATCTTTGGCTCCGTACTGACTCATGAGCTGGGGCACTCTTTTGTGGCCCTCAATGACGGCATCCCGATCAAAAAAATTACTCTTTTCATTTTCGGCGGAGTAGCCCAGATGGAAGCTGAGCCCAAAAACCCCAAGTCTGAGTTCCGGATCACAGCAGCGGGACCCTTAACCAGCCTGGCCCTGGCAGTTATTACGGGGGGAATATATTATCTCTTCCTGACCCCGGGTCAGATTATCAGCGAGGCCATCTTCTTTGTGGCCAGGGTAAACCTGATCATGGCCGTTTTTAACCTGATCCCGGCTTTCCCGCTCGACGGGGGACGCCTGTTTCGCTCAATAATATGGCTTTTCGGTAAAAATATGCTAAGGGCCACCCGCATAGCGGTTACTATCGGCAGTATTCTTTCTTTTTTCGCCATGGGGTTGGGCTTCGTAATCATTTTCTTCCAGGGAGACCTGTGGGGCCTCTGGCTGATCTTCCTGGGCTGGATGATTTACCAGGCCGGACAGTCGAGCTATTCACAGCTGGTTTTCAAAGAAACATTTGCCGGTATGGAAGTCTCTAAAATTATGAGCACCGATTTGCAGACCATCTCCCCCGATGCAACCCTGGAGGAGCTGGCTGATCACTTCCTTCATTACCGCTACGGCGCTTTTCCCGTTGTCTATGGCTCAACTACCCATGGACTAGTAACCCTGCAGGATATGAAAGAAGTGCCCCGCGAAAAGTGGCCTTATACCACGGTAGTCCATATTATGACGCCGCTCAAAGAAACCATGGTTGCCAGACCCGCCAGCGACGCCGCCGATGTAATGATGAAGATGGCCACCCAGAATGTAGGCCGGGCCCTGGTCATGACAGAGAACGGTGAACTGGTCGGCCTGCTCAGCCGGACCGATATGATGCGTTTTATCCAGATGCATATGGTTTTGGGAGATGAATAGAAGGGGAAATAGTGATGACCGCTCTGGCAGTGCCCATCAAGAAAGGTTTACAAAAAAGCCTGAATTTGCTCTGGCTCCTCGTTAAAATTATTATCCCCGTTTCCTGCCTGGTGGCTTTGCTTAACCACTTTGGGATCATGGAATCCATCGCCGGTTTCTTCGCTCCGGCGATGGCCCTGTTCGGGCTGCCCGGCGAAGCGACCGTCGCTTTGCTGCTGAGTTTTTTCGTTAACTTTTACGCCGCCCTGGGCGCTATAACCACCATGAGCCTGGATTCCCAGCAAATAACGGTTTTGGCCGTAATGATCGGTATCTGCCATGAACTGCCCATAGAAACCGCGGTCAGCAGTTACACCGGCCTGCGGATCCCGGCGGCAGCCACCCTGCGTATTTTCACTGCTCTCGGGGCCGGCCTGCTGCTAAACCTGATCTATACCCTGGCTGGAGGAGGGTAGGCTCATGGAGATCATGACCCTGCTTTTTAACACCATCACCGACAGCCTGTTCAGCATCGCCCGCCTGGCCTTGATCCTGGTCCCGATTT
>SL_3KL_010_SEDDRAFT_10001697_pt1 | contig 20140 bp, 18 predicted proteins | sample SodLakKL_010_SED_2_FD_10381 | JGI IMG/M metagenome (IMG submission 10381) | reverse complement strand
CGTGGTGATGCCGTCGCGCCGACCCTCCCGACCGACTTCGAACCAGTCGGGCGGCGTGCCGCCGCCGAAGGGGCCGGTGCCGTCGAAGAGGAAGCCGTCGGACAGCACGATCACGTGCTTGATCGCCGCGTCCACGTCGCGCAGCGCCTCGAGCGCCATGCGGTAGCCGGGCAACAGGATCGTGCCGCCCTGCGCTTCGATGGACAGGATCGCGTCGCGCATCTCGAGCTTCCCGCGATCGGTGGCGGGGCGGAGCTCGAACGCCCAGCGCGTCAGGGCCGGGTCGCTGAACACGACGAGTCCGACGAGGTCGTCCTGGTACGCCAGGTCGACGACGTCGAGGGCGCCGCGCTTGGCGATCTCCAGGCGGCTCGGGTTCCCCGCCACCATCGACATCGAGATGTCGAGGACGATCACCATCGCCACCTGTGGCAGCGTCACGTCGGTGCGGACGTCCGACGCTACGGGCAGGACGGCGTCGAGCGGCGTGCGATACCAACCACCGAGTCCGAAGCCGTCGGGACCACCGGTCTTGAGGAGGCCGCCGCCCTGCTCGACGTAGCGAGCGAGCAGGTCGAGCTGACCGCTCGAGAAGTCGTCCACGCCGCCGCGAACGACGATGGCGCCGTAATCGAGGGGCGTCTGCACGATCTCGGGTCCTCCCTCGACCACGTCGATGCCCTGCGCACGGAGCAGCGCGGCGGTCGCCGCGTCACCGATCACGAGCACCGGGGCGTCCTGGCTCACGACCACCTCCGCCGCTTGGCGGTCGTCTGCGGTCGGCTGGTCGAAGTCGACCTCGATGGTCGCTTCTACACGCAGCACTCCGGCGGCGCCAGCCACGACCTCGAAAGGCAGCGCATGCCGGCCAGGCTGCAGCGCGTGGGTCGTTCCGGGCAATGCAGCGCCGTCGACGCTCGGCCGCAACGTGAGCTCTGCGGCACGGTCGAGTTCGACCACGGCGACGGCCTCGAGCGTCGCCCCCGGCGGCGCCCGGTCAGGCACCAGCAGGGCGCTCAGGCGCGCGTTCGGCGCCGAATCGACGTGGAGCACGTCGACCGGCACGGTGGGGAGGGCCGCGCTCACGTCGCCGCGCGACGCGACTCCGTCGCTGACCAGCACGATGCGCGCCGGTGCGTCGGCGCTGGCGACCTGCAGTGCGCGCGCGATGTCGGTCGCGCCACGGTTCAACACGGTCGGGACGTCCGCCATGGGACCCGGCACGCGTACCGTGTCGGCAGCGAAGTACAGGGTGGTGGTCTCGTCGCCCCAGGTGTCGAGCGCGAACTCGCGCGTCGCCTCGAGTGCTCCAGCGCGGACGCTGTCCGAGACGTCCACGACCAAGACGGTGCGGTCCTGGTCACGAGGCAGTTGCGGCTGCGCCAACGCGATCACCAGCAGCGCGAGCGTGAGGCCGCGCCACACCCTGCGGTGGCCGAGCGGGAGCAGCGGCAGGGCCAGCAGGGCGAGGAGCACCCAGGGCGCCGCGAAGAGCTGCGAGGCAACTTCCATACCCCGAGGCTACCGCGCGCGAGCCGACTGATATGATGGCCAGGTGCCGGAGACGCGAGCGCCGTATGTGTTGATCGCGATGGCGACCGAGGACCGAGGGGCAGGGATGTCGTCGGTCGTCACGGGTCTCGACCTCGCGGTCGAGGTCTTCACGGACGTCGAGAAGTTGCTCTACCACACGCGTGTCGCCGTCCCCGAGGCGGTCGTGCTCGAGCATGCGCTCGTCGCCAAGGTGCCGCAACTCGACCTGATCGGGCTGCTGCGCCGTCGACCGTCCCTCGCCGACGTGCCGTTCGTCTACCTGGGTCCCGACAGCGCCGAGGCGCAAGCGGGCATCGTCGAGTCCGGGGTCGACGTGTACGTCACGCTGCCGACGTCGCCGAGCGTGGTGCGCTCGTACCTGCAGCGGCTCCTCGGCCGACGCCAGTCGGAGCGGGGCCTGCGGGCCGCGTTGGAGCAGTCGCGTCGGTTCGAACAGGCCTACAAGGAGTCGGAGCGCGTCAAGGACGATCTGATCCACATGCTCGTGCACGACCTCAAGAGCCCGATCTCGAGCGTGATGGGTCTGCTGGACCACAGCATGGAGATGCTGAAGGGCAGCGGCCGCGAGGACGCGGGACTCGACGAGTTGCTGTCGCTGGCGCGGAGCGAATCGCAGCACCTGCTCAACCTCGCAGCCAACATCCTCGACGTGCGGCGGATGAAGGACGGGCACATGCCCTACGCTCCTACGAGCGTCGCGAGCCTCACCGACCTCGCCAAGGAGTCCCTCGGCGACGTCTCCGGTGGGCCGCGCGACCGACACTTCGGCTTCCTCGTGCGTCCCGAGGCCGAGCAACTGGTGGCCGACTCCGGCCTCCTGCGCCGCATCTTGGCCAACCTGATGGCCAACGCGATCAAGCACACGCGGCGCGGCGGCTACATCGACTTCCGCGCGTGGAAGCAAGACGACGCGTTCGTGCTGTCGGTGCGCGACGACGGTGAGGGCATCCCCGAGGTCGACCAGAAGCGCATCTTCAACGCCTTCGAGCAGTCGCGCCACACCGTCCACGACCGCTACGACACGGGCATGGGGCTCACGTTCTGCAAGCTCGCCGTCGAGAAGCATGGNGGCAAGATCTGGGTCGAGTCCAAGGTCGGTCGTGGNAGCACCTTCTACTTCACGATCCCCGTCGANGTCGCGGCGCCGCTCGCCGATGCCGACGTGATGATCGCGGGTGCCTGAGCACCCAGCTAACGACCACCCCACACCGGGGTGGCACTTCGAGTCCGAGTTGTGGAGCGAAGGGTTCTGTGCGGTGGCCGGCGTCGACGAGGCGGGCCGCGGCGCGTGGGCGGGTCCGGTCGTCGTGGGCGTGGTGCTGCTCCCCGTCTCCGTGTATCCGTTCGTCGACTCCAAGACCGTCGCAGCGCCGCGGCGCGAGGCGCTCGCCGCCGAAGTTCGCGCGCGCGCTCTGGCCTGGGCCATCGTGGAGGCGGACGCGGGCGAGGTCGACGCCGTGGGCGTGTTGAACGCCACCCTGGCCGCCGCCGAGCGCGGGCTGCGGGCGCTGGCCGGTCACCCGGTCGCCGTGGCCGAGCTCGGTCGCCGCGTCGCTGGAACGATCGACGCGCTGGTCACCGATTACCTGCGGCTGCCGACCCAGCGCTGGGGCGCCTGGGATGGCCCGCGCGGCATCCGGCACCCGGCGCGCGCCGACGCACGCTCGTACCAGGTCGCAGCCGCCAGCCTGCTCGCCAAGACGCACCGCGACGACGTCATGCGCGCCGCAGCGGTACGCTGGCCGGAGTACGGCTTCGAACGCCACAAGGGGTACGGGGCGCCCGAGCACAGAGCGGCGCTCGCTCGCCTGGGACCCTGCACGTGGCATCGTCAAACATTCCGCCCCGTCGCGGCGCTCGCGCCCCGGCGTGGGTTCGATCCGCCGGAGGACAACGCGTGCCAAACGCTATCGGAGTGACGTTCGACAACGGCCCGAAGCTCCACTACGTGGAGGCGCCCCCGCAGCCGCCGATCGTCGGCACGCGCGGCGTCGTCGCCACGCGTCGCGGTCTCGAGGTCGCCTTGGTCCGCACCGAGGTGCGTGACGAGGGTCGCACCAGCGGGCATTACGTGCGGGATGCGGAGGCCGACGACTTGCAGGCCTTCGAGCTCCTCCAGACGAAGGGGGAGGAGCTCACCTGGTTGCTCCGCGCACGCGCTCGCCAAGCCGGCGCCGACATCAAGGTCGTCGCCTGCGAGTTCACGCTCGACGAGTCCGTGCTGGTCGTGTCGTACACGGCCGAGGGGCAGGCGCCGCTGCGCGTGTTGGCGCAAGAGCTCATGCGCTACACCCAGGCGCGCCTCGAGTTCGTGAACGTCGGACCGCGCGACCAGGCGCGCATGCTCGGCACGCTCGGCGCCTGCGGCACGGGCTCGTGCAGCTCGACCTGGCTCCAGTCGTTCAGCGCCGTGTCGATCCGGATGGCGCGCGACCAGCAGCTGCCGCTGAACCCGGAGAAGATCACCGGTCCTTGCGGGCGCCTGATGTGCTGCTTGCAGTACGAGCACGACATGTACCGAGAGCTGCTCAAGGGGATGCCGAAGAAGGGCGTCAAGGCGTGCCACGAGGAGAGCGGCGTGTGCGGCCGGGTCGTGAAGCTCAATCCGCTCGCCCGCACCGTCGACCTGCGCACCGATGAGGGTGCGTTCCACGAGTTCCCCGCCGACNAGNTGCCGTGCCGCACGGAGGCGGCTAGCTGCCGTGCCGCACGGAGGCGGCTAGCTGCCGTGCCGCACGGAGGCGGCTAGCTGCCGTGCGCTTCAGCTTGGGTCTGCGTCGCCCCACACGCTTCGCAGGGTCAAGGCGAGGCGCTTCAGGGTCAACGCCCGGTGGACGTACTGCGCTGTGGCGGTCTCGGCCGCCTCGAGGGCGGCGTCGCAGGCCACGTACACGGCCGCCCCGCGAGCGCGTGCGGACTCGCGCAGCAGGCCCGGCACGAGCTCGGCGTCCGCCTCCCAGGCGTCGTGAAGGTCGCGCAGGGCCGCGAACGTCGCGCCCAGCGACGTCGGTAACGCCGTGGTGAAGGCGGCGACGGCGCGCCGAGCGGCGTCCGTCGTCTCGTCGTCGCGCAGCCTTGCAGGGCGTCCCAGGCGAAGTGCCGGATGCGGATGATGGCGCCGCCACGTCTCGGCGTCGGGGGTGACCGGTGCGAACCGCACGACGGTGCAGCGCGACGCCACCGTCGGCAGGAGCGCGTCGGGTCCGGGCGCAACGAGCACGATGACGGCCCTCGATGGGGGCTCCTCGAGCGTCTTGAGGAATGCGTTGGCCGCCGCCTCGCCGAGTTCCTCCGCCGCCTCCACGACCCCGACCCGCACGCGCTCCGTGGGTGCTCGCGCGAGCCACGGTCCGAGCGGATCAGGATCGCCGTCCGGACGGTCGACGAGCTGATCGATCCCGATGACCCGACGCCTGGTCAGGCGCCCGTCACGCGTCGTCGCTGGCGCTGCCACCTCGCGGTAGTCCTGCAACGACACCATGCCGTCGTCGACGTCGCGCCACGTCAGGCAGGGTGCGCACGCCCCGCAGGGCTCGTCGAGCCCGGTGCGGCAGTTCAGGTAGGCCGCGAACCAGCGCGCCGCGACACGCCGGCCGACACCGTCCGGCCCGGCGAACAAGAACGTGCGAGCGCCACCTGCGGCGAGCTGGCGCAACGCCACCAGGGCCGCGTCCTGACCGATCGGGCGCGGCAGGCTCATCGGCCCAACGGCAGGCGCAGCGCGAGGCTGGCGGGGTAGCCCGCCTCCTTCAAGGCTTTCTGCACGCGGTTGACGTCGTACGGGACCCGTCTCACTTCGAAGCGGCGCAAGGAGCCGTCGTACAGGCCGTACGACGCCAGCGGGATGCCGTCACGCGGTTGACCCACGGCACCCGGGTTCAAGAACGCGCGCGCGGCCGGGGGGACCCGGTAGCGCTCGCCCGTCGCTCGGAAGGCGACCGAGCGCCACAACTCGCCGTCGTTCGTCCGGACGGAGGCGAAGACCTTGGGGACGTGCGTGTGGCCGACCAAGCCGACTGGCTCGTGTAGGTAGGGGAGGTTGGCCTGGGCGTTGGCGACCGTCGAGAGGTACTCGAATCGGTGGCGGAACGCCCCGTGAGCGGCCTGCCAACCGGTACCGGACGCCTCGTCCTGCATCGCCCGAAGCAGTGCGACCGTCGCTGGTTCGAGCCCTTCGAGTTGACGCTTCAACACGTCCGCGACGAGCGACTCCTCGAGGCTCTCGTAGGCGTCGTCACCATCGATGAGTGCGAGCATCAAGGCGTCGTGGTTGCCGAGCAGCGTCGCGACGGGAGCGAGGCGCTCGAGCAGCGCGGCGCACTCGTTCGGGAACGGGTGATAGCCGACCAAGTCGCCCAGGAAGACGGCTTCGTCGAACCCGTGCTTCGCGGCGTCGCGCACCACCGCTTCGAACGCGGGTGCGTTGGCGTGCACGTCGCTGACGACCAAGAGCCGCATCACTGGCAGCGTACCACCGTGTCGCCGGGTGGCGAGACCGGCGCCACGGCTATACTGACGGGCGATGCGAGAAGCGATGGCCACGGCACGAGCGCCGCTCGGTGCCCACCAATGCGACCGGGGCGCCACGACGCTGCGCCGCGCTGTGATGGTGCTCTTGGCGCTCCTGCTCGGGACGGCGTGGGCGGCGGATCGCGTGGCGGTGCCGACGTTCCCCGCCCGGGCTGGGGTGCCGGTCGACCTCGGGGAGCGCTTCAGCGAGGCCTTGCGCAGCGAGCTCAGCGAAGCGGGCATCAGCGTCGCAGCGGCCCCGCTCATCACGCCCGGCATCGCCGGGAGCCTCGAGGTCGAGTTCGTGCGGCTCATCGCCGAACTCGAGGGGGCACGCTACGCGCTGTCGGGCGAGGTGGTGGCGCGGCCCGGCGTACCCGGCGCTCCGTTCGCGGTCAACGTCCTGATCGTCGACAGTGCGCAAGGCAGGAGCAGCGACGTGCTCTCGCAGTCGCTCGCCATCGCGACGCTCCCGCGCGTGGCCACCGAGATGGCCGCGCTGGTGCTGCGTTTCGTGGATGCGGCGCCCGAGCTTCCCGGTGGCGACGCGGCGTTGTTCGTGTCCACGGAGCCGAGGGAAGCCGAGGTCCGGATCGATGGCGTCCCCGTGGGCGTCAGCGGCGTCCTAGACGTGATCAGCCTGCAACCAGGCCGCTACGAGCTCGAGGTCCGCCTCGACGGCTACCTGCCCGAGGTGCGCACCGTCGACCTGCGCTCGCGCGACACGCGCTTCGTGCACGTCGTCCTGACCGAAGTCGCGGGTGGCAGCATCCGCGTGACGAGCGTTCCCGACGCCCTCGTGTACCTCGACGGTGCCTACGCCGGCTCGAGTCCGGTGACGCTCACCTCGTTGCCGGGCGATCGGGCGGTTCGGGTGGAACGACCGGGCTTCGAGGGTGTGAGCTTCAGCGTGGGGGTGCGAAACTTCCGCGTGCACCGCATCGATGCGGTCCTCGAACCGCTGTCGCCGACGATGTTGGTGTGGTCCTTGGATGCGCCGGGCAGCGTGATCGTGGGCGGCGTCCTGCAGCGACACGGGTACGCGCCCGTGGAGGTCGGCCTGGTGTCGATCGAACGCATACGCGACGGTGCCGTGCAGCGAGTGCTGCGAGCGGTACCGGCGCGCGGCGTGTACCGACTGGACCTCGACACGCTCGAGATCGCACCGCTCGTGCCCTGAGCACCGTTCGCGGCTCCGATCCGTGGTCGGTCCTACCAGGGACGCCCCCAGCGTACGGCCGCCGTCCAGCGCGTCGCCCCGTCTGGAGCGCCGTCGATACCGACGCTCCAGCGCACGTCGCCCGTCGCCAGGTCGTGACGGTACTCGAGCGCTGCCGCCCAAGCGTTCGCCGCGAGCCAGGGACGCCACGAGCCCTGGACCGCCAGCTCACCGGGGACCGCTCGCGTCACCCAGCGCCCCTCCAGGCCGGGTCGGACGCCTTCCGGCCCGACACCCAGCCAGCCCTGCAGCCACGACGTCGGACCGCGCCGCGGGGCATGCACCAGCGCAGCTCCCGCCGCTCCGCTCACGACGCCTGCGAGGCGTTCGACTCGAACACCGAGCCGCGCGTCGACGTCGCTGGCGACCCCGGCACTGCGCAGGTCGAGCGAACCCACGAGCGCGGCCGCGCCGGCCACGGACCGCCCGCTCACGTCGACGCTCAGGGTGGTCGTGCGATCGAGGCGGTACACGACGCCGAAGCGCGCCCCGAGGTCCCAGTCGCCACGCTCCGCGCGGGCTCTGTCGCGCTGGTCGTCGAGGGCTCGCAGCGCCGCCTGGCCCGCGGCATCGGGTGGCGCCGGCCGGACGGGGTCCACGCTTCGCGGCGTCGCGTTCCCCGCTTCGAGGGCGAGGTTGAGCGCGACGGTGGCGATGGTTCCGCGAGCACCGAGCCACACGCGTCCACCGAGCGGCACGGGAGCGTCGGCCAGCAGCGCCAGCGAGCCGCCACCTTCCACGGTGACGTTGCCGAGCTGACCGAAGGTGGTGACGCGGCGCCACACGGTACCGACGCCGAAGGTGCTCGCGGTGCGCTCTGGCGCCCTCGCGCCCGTCAGCGTCGAAGGGTCGGCAACGCGCACACCGAACCGGACCCAACCGTCGAGGTCGACGCTGCCCACGCGGAACGACGTGACGGCCAGCGTGCTCGCCGTCACGGTCGCCGAGGCATCCGAATCGGCGTGGAGCCACACGCTCAACCGTTGCGCCTGTGCGCTCGCGGCTGCGAGCACGCAGACGATGACGACCATGCCGACGAAGAGCGGCACCGGTGGCCGCCGTCCGCGCCGCTGCGCTGCTGATTGGGTCGTGTGGTCCATGGCGACAAGGCTACCCGGTGGTACCATCCTCAAGCTGAACGCAAGGAGGATCGAACATGCACATCCTCGGTCGCATGACCGTGACGCCCACGATTCCGACCCCGATCGCGCGCCTTCGCGAACTGGTCGACAACCTCTTCTGGACCTGGGATCCTGAGTCGCGGCGCCTCTTCCGTCGGCTCGACAACGAGTTGTGGGAGAGTGTCGGACACAACCCGGTCGTCTTCTTGCGCGACGTCGCCCAGGAGCGCCTCGACGCATGCGCCGCGGACGAGGACTTCGTCCGGCACCTGGACGCCGTGATGGCACGCTTCGATGCCGACGTCGGCGCGGGATCGTGGCGCGACGAGGCTTTGGTGGGGCAGGACGCCAGCCGCCTGTACGCGTACTTCTGCGCCGAGTACGGCTGGCATGAAGCGGTCGCGCTCTACTCCGGTGGCCTCGGCATCCTCGCGGGCGATCACACCAAGGCGGCCTCCGACCTCGGCGTGCCGCTGGTGGGTGTCGGACTGTGGTACCCGGAGGGGTACTTCCATCAACGCGTCGCTGCCGACGGTAGGCAAGAGGCGGTCTACGAACGGCGTTCTCCCCTCGAGCTGCCGCTCGCAGCCGTGACGGACGCCGCCGGGGAGCACGTTCGGGTTCACGTCAACGTCTTCGGCCGCGACGTGGCGATCCAAGCCTGGCGCGTCGCCGTCGGGCGTGTGTCGGTGTACCTGCTCGACGTCGACGTCGAGGGCAACCATCCCGACGACCGCGCGCTCCTGCGCCGTCTCTACGGCGGTGATCAGCGCACGCGCATCGCGCACGAGATCATCCTCGGCGTCGGTGGCGTCCGAATGCTGCGCGCACTCGACCTTGCCCCTGACGCCTGGCACATGAACGAGGGGCACAGCGCGTTCATGGCGCTGGAGCGCTGCCGCGAGCTGGTCGCGCAAGGCATACCGTTCGCGGAGGCCCGCGAGATCGTCGCAGCGTCCACGGTCTTCACCGTCCACACGCCGGTCGCGGCCGGCAACGACGCCTTCCCGTTCGACCTCGTGGGCCAGGCGTTCGGTTCGTTCCATGGGGCGCTCGGCCTGCGTCCGCACGAGTTCTTCGACCTCGGGCGGTCCGACCACGGCTGGGGTCCGGTCTTCTCGATGCCGGCGCTGGCGCTCAGGTTCACGAGCGCCCGCAACGGCGTCGCAGAGCTGCACGGTGACACCAGCCGGCGTATCTGGTCGGACCTGTGGCCCGACGTCCCGGTCGAGGAGGTCCCGATCGGGCACGTCACGAACGGCGTGCACGTCAAGTCGTGGATGGCGCCCGAGATCCAGCGCCTGATGGCGACCGTCTTGCCGGACGACTGGACCCAGCGCTTGGGCGACGCCGAGATGTGGCGCGCCGCGGAGGACGTCGACCCAGGCGAGTTGTGGCTGGCCCGGCAGGCCGTGAAGGCGCAGAGCGTGCGTTTCCTCAGGCGCCGCGTCCGACGGCAACTCGACCGCCAGGAGGCCTCACCGACCGCGCTGCACGATGCGGACGCCCTGTTCGACCCAGCGGCCCTGACGATCGGTTTCGCGCGCCGCTTCGCGACCTACAAGCGCGCGACGCTGATCTTCCGCGACCTCGATCGGCTGGCTGCGCTGCTCGCCGACGCGGAGCGTCCGGTGCAGCTGGTGTTCGCCGGCAAGGCGCACCCCGCCGACCAAGAGGGGCAGGCCTTGATCGCCACCATCCAACGCCTCTCGCGCGACGAGCGCTTCACCGGCAAGGTCTTGTTCGTCGAGGACTACGACATGGCGATCGGGCGGGCGTTGACGCGCGGCGTCGACGTGTGGCTGAACAACCCGCGGCGGCCGCTCGAGGCGTCGGGCACGTCGGGGCAGAAGGCGGCGATGAACGGCGTGCTCAACCTGTCCGTCTTGGACGGCTGGTGGCCCGAGGGGTACGACGGTCGCAATGGCTGGGCGATCGGTGCCCCCCGCGCCTACGACGACGAGGAGCGGGCCGATGCCGCGGATGCGGACGCGCTCTACTCGTTGCTCGAGAGCGACGTGGTGCCGACGTACTACGACCGCGACGCGCACGGCGTGCCGACGGCGTGGATGCGGCGTTCGGCCGCCGCCATCGCGACGGTCACGCCCCGGTTCAACGCCCAACGCATGGTGCGTGACTACGTCGAGCACTTCTACCGACCGGCAGCGCTGCGCTCCGAGGCGTTCGCCGCCGACGACGGCTTGGCCGCCGACCTGGCGGCTTGGCGCAGCGAGGTGGCGGAGCACTGGTCGACCGTGCAGCTCCACGCCAAGGCGCCCGAAGAGACGGCTCATCACGTCGGGGAGTCCGTCACGATCGAGGCCACGCTGTACCCGCATGGGCTGGCGCAGCGCGACATGTTGGTCGAGGTCGTCTACGGCCCCGAGGGGGATGGCCTGCAGCGCAACCTCCACCGCGTCCCGATGACGGTCGTCGATCGGCAACCCGACGGCGGCGTTCGCTATCGCGCGCGTTTCGAGCCGACCATCAGTGGGCGACTCGACTACGGTGTGCGGGCGATCGCCACGCACCGCGGCCTGGCGTCACCCTTCGACGCCCACGCCATCCGCTGGGCCTGAGGACCCCGCCGCGGCCGCTTCGTCGACCAGGATGACGAAGCGGCCCGCCGGGTGCAGCGCCGTCAGCGGGAGCGCGTCCGGCGGTTCGTCGGCCCGCAGCGTGCGCTGGAGCGCCTCGCGCTTGTCGGCTCCCGACACCACCACCAGCACCTCGTCGGCGTTTCCGAGCGCCGCGGCGGTCAGGCTCAGCCTCACGCCGCCTCCCGCCGGGCGCACCACCGTCGTCAGCCCGCCGGCGTGCACCGCTCCCGTTCCGGGGAAGAGGCTCGCCGTGTGCGCGTCGGCACCGAGGCCCAAGAGCACCAGGTCGAACCTGGGCGGGTCGCCCAGGCTGTCAGCGAGGAGGTCGGCGTGCGCCCGGGCACACGCGGCGGGATCGGCTGCGTCCGGCCAACCCAGCACCTGATCGGGTGGGATCGGCACGTGATCGAGGAGCGCTCCGCGGGCGGCCCGCTCGTTGCGGTCGGGATCATCGCGGGGCACCCAGCGCTCGTCGCCCCACGTGACGACGACGCGTTCCCAAGGCAGGTCGGAGCGCTCGGCGAGCGAGCGGTACGCGGCGAGCGGCGTGCGACCGCCCGCGAGGGCGACGACGAAGCGACCATGCGTCGCTACGGCGTGATGGCAGGCTGCGACGATCCGCGACACGAGTGCCGTCGTGAGGGCGTCTGCATCGGCGACGACCTCGAGCGTGGGAGCGGTCATGCCGAAGTGTAGCAGTGGCTCGGCGACCGTCCGAGCGCAGCCGCGGCCTGGGGCGCGACAGGCGGAGCGGGCCGCGGCGGTTGGTAGGCTCCGGCATGACCATCGACCGTGACACCGCCTACGCACTGATGACGGAGTGGACCCAGAGCCCGAGCCTGCGGACGCACATGCTCGCCGTCGAGGCGGCCGTCGCCGCCTACGCCGAGCGCGACGGAGAGGACGTCGAGTTGTGGTCGGCGACCGCGCTCCTGCACGACTTCGACTACGAGCGTCATCCGGATCTCGGACCCGCTGGTCACCCCTTCGTCGGCGTGGCCCACCTTCGCTCGCTCGGGGCGCCCGAGACCATGTGTGAGGCGATCCTGGGGCACGCGGATCACACCGGCGTCCCGCGTGAATCCCGGCTCGCGAAGGTGCTCTACGCCTGCGACGAGATCACCGGGCTGGTCACCGCTGCGGTCCTGGTGCGGCCCGACAAGGNCATCGCCGCGCTCGAGGTGAAGAGCCTGAAGAAGAAGTTCAAGGACAAGGCGTTCGCGCGAGGCGTCGCCCGCGACGATGTGCGCCGAGGAGCCGAGGAGCTCGGCGTGGAGTTGTGGGAACACGTGGCGTTCGTGCTCGCGGCGATGCAGGGTCGAGCCGCAGCGCTCGGCCTAGACGGCAGCAGCGACCGCGGTCGCTGACGGGCAGCGGCGCTGCGCTGGGACGCGACGGCGGGCCCTGCGCAGCCGCGGGACGCGACGGACGTTCCAGGCCCAGCNACCGTCCGGTGTCGGGCGCAGCGGCGGCCAGATCACCCACGCCGCGCGGCCTGCCACGTCGTCGGCCGGCACGGTGCCGAACGCGCGCGAGTCGCGTGAGGCCAAGGGTGTGCGGTTGTCGCCGAGGACGTACACGTGCTCGGCAGGCACCGGCGTCGGTGTCATGCTGAAGCTTCCGAAGGGCGCATCGCCGACGACGTGGTCGCTCGGCTCGCCGTCGACGAGCAGGCGGCCGTGCTCGAGCGCGACGGTCTGGCCACCGACGGCGACGATTCGCTTGATCACGAACGGACCACCGAGCACGCGCTCGAGCACGTTCCTCGGCGTGTCGCCCGGTGCGCGGAAGTAGACGACGTCGCCGCTGCGCCACACGTGCGCGCCCAGGCGCACCGCCCACGTCTCGTAGCGCGGCACGAGCGCTCGCTCACCGTCGCGCAGGCTCGGCTCCATCGAGCGGCCCTCGATGCCGACGGTGGTCACGACGAACGTGACGATGAGGAACGCGACGACGAGCGCCTCGCCCCAGCGCCGCAGCGTGCCGGGCTGGTGGGGTTCAGGCGCACGCGTCTCGTGCGCAGGCTCGGACGGCTGGGCTCGCTCGTCCGGTGGGGCGCCCTCACTCGCCACGGGGATCGGGGACGTCGTCGAACGCTGTCGGCGGGCTCAACCGCCGCCAGTTCCACTCGCCATCGCGCTGCGGGGGCCAGATGACGGCGGTCGCCTTGCCTGCGATGGTGATGCTCCGGACCGGCCCGAACACGCGCGAGTCCTCGCTGCCGCCGCGGGCGCGCTGGCGGTTGTCGCCCATGATCCAGTAGTGTCCAGCGGGCAGGATGATGTCGTGCACGAACGGTTCGCCCTCGGGCGCGTCGGCCGGGAGCGGCGCGAGGGCGTCGAGCGTCGCACCGTAGTAGAGCTGCACGCGTGGATCGGTGATGGGCACGCTCGGGAGCGAGGCGTTGCTGGCCAAGGGAAGATCGGGGAAGGCCGTACCTCGCGGCGTCGATCCGAAGCGCACCACCACGCCCTCGACGCTGCCGCCTCGCTGGACGATCATCGGGAAGTCCTGCGGATCGGGCGTGATCTCGCCCGTGGCGGTGATGAAGCCCTGGTCGACCGGATGGCCGTTGACGATCACCTGGCCGCCTTCGATGCGCAGACTGTCGCCTGGGATGGCCACCACACGCTTGATGAAGAACGGTCGCGAACCTGTCTCGATCGCAGATGGCGAGTTGGGTGGGTCCCGTACCACCACGATGTCGCCTCGTTGGTACGGCCCCATGATGCCGATGCGCCTCAGCCACGTCTCGTACTTCGGGATGAACACACGGTCGCCGGTCAGGAGCGATTGCAGCACGTTGCTGGAGCCGACCCCGCCGTCGAGGTTGGGGCGCATCGACGAGCCGACGACGCCGACGGTGTTGAACACGAACGTCACCACCAGGTACGCGATGACGAGTGCTTCGGCGTAACCGCGGACCTCGCGCCAGAAGCGCGAGCGCCGCGTGTCGGGGGACCCTTCGGTGCGTGGGCGCCGTTCGCGGCGCGGGGTGGGGTCGGGCATGGGCGTCAGTGTACCGCCCCACCGGCGCTCGGCTCGCGCTGGACGACGCGCTGCAGCCAGTCCTGATTCGCGCTCAACACGCGCTCGGCCTCCGCCTCACCGGCCTCGACGACAGCTTCGAGGTCCCAGAACGACTCGACGCGCACGGTCGGCAGCGCATGCACGATACGTAGATCGGCGGGATGGTGCACGTACTGTGCGTCGGTCAACAACCGCATCATGATGTCGGTCGCCCGCAGCGACACCGCTGCCATCGGCGTGCGCTGCTCCAGCGTGACGGTCGCGACCACTCGTTCCCACCATGAACGCGGGTCGTCGGTGGGGGCATGGTAGGCCGCGCGGCGCGGCGGCGTGACGTCGCTGGCGATGGTGACGTCGGCGTTGAGCGTCGCGAGAGCGTCGACCGGCAGGTTGTTGCAGATCCCGCCGTCAGCGAGCGTGCGACCGAGGTACTGCACTGGCTCGAACGCGCCTGGGAAGCAGGCCGAGGCCCTCACGGCCTTGATGAGGTCGCCGCTGGTGAGCACGATCTCCTCACCCGACTCGATGTCGGTGCACGTCACCGCGAGGCGCGCATCGAGGTCCTCGAAGCGTGTTGGCAAGTGCTCTGCGAGCAGCGCGTGGAGCTTGTCGCCCTTGATCATCCCCGCTCGCAGGGAGAGGTCGAACACGTCGCGCCACGAGACCGAGCGCGCCAGCGCGAGGAGGTCGTCCGCCCGGTAGCCGGCCGCGGCGAGGGCTCCGATGACCGCACCGATCGAGGTACCCGCCCACACCTGGACCTCGAGCCCATGGCGCTCCAAGGCCCGCAGGGTGCCGATGTGGGCGAAGCCCCGGGCGCCACCCCCGGAGAGCACCATGCCGACGACCGGCGCCGCACGCTCGTCGTGCGGTGTGAACCGTGCGCTCACGTGCCGCCCCCGTCGTCCGTCAGCCAGCGCGCGTCGCTCACGAGGGTGCGTCCACTGCGCGGCGCCAGGGTGCAGCGCAGCACGTCGCCGGAAGGCAGGACGTCGCCGCTGAGGGCGTCGGTCCAGGGCCCGTCGATACCCGTCACCCAGGTCGGCAGCTCGACGTCGACCGGGGCCACGCCGCGATGCTGGACGGTGAGCACGGCGCCCCCCTCGAGGACCCGCGCGAACGCGTGGACGTCGCCCTCGGCGAGCAAGGTGCGGACGTCGCCGCGCGCCAGTGGCGGGGCACGGCGTCGGAGCCGCGCCAGGCGCTGTACGGTCGCGCGCAGCACGTGGTCCCAACGCTCCGGGTCCCACGGGAAGGGCCGCCTGCAGTCGGGATCGCCGCCCCCCTCGAGGCCGATCTCGTCGCCGTAGTACACGCAGGGCACCCCGAGGTAGCCGAACAAAGCGTGCATCGCCGCGGCGACGGCCGCCGTGTCGCCGCCGACCCGCGTCCGGAAGCGCGGCACGTCGTGCGAGCCGAGCAGGTTGAGCTGCGACAGGGCCAACGCGAAGGGGATTCGGGCGCGGGCGTCCACCAGCCAGGCCTCGAGACCGGCAGCGTCGAGCGGCAGCGCTTCTCCGCGTTGGTCTAGGCCGGCCCAGAACGCGAGCATGGGACGCTGGAAGCCGTAGTAGTTCATCGCACCGTCCTCTTGGTCGCCTTGGAGCCAGGCGGTCGCCTCGAAGAAGTGCTCGCCGAGGACGTAGGCGTCGGGGCGTTCCTCGCGTATCGCCCGACGGATCGCCCGCACGTGGCGACGGTTGCGCTCCGCGCCGGGGCCCTCTCCGAGCATGTGGATCACGTCGAGGCGCCACCCGTCGATCGACCACGGTGGCCGCAGCCAGCGACGCACCACGGCGTCGTCGCCCGCGTAGACGTCGCGTTGCACGGCGCTCGACGCGAAGTCCAGGACCGGTAGCGTGCGCGTGCCGAGCCAGCCACGGTAGCTGTCCGAATCGCCCTGATCGTCGAACACGTAGCGCTCGCGGTCGGGTGATTCGGGATCGCCGTATGCACCCGAGCCGTGCTCGACGTCCCGGTCGAACCAGGGGTGCCGCTCGGACGTGTGGTTGACGACCGCATCGAGCACGACCCTGACACCGCTGGCACGGGCAGCGTCCAAGAGCCGCAGCAACGCCTCGTCGCCGCCGAGATGCGGATCGACGCGCGTGTAGTCGATGGTGTCGTACTTGTGGCTGCTCGGCGACGCGAAGATCGGGTTCAGGTACAGGGTGGACACACCCAGGTCGAGGAGGTACGGCAGCGCCTCACGCACGCCTGCCAGGTCGCCACCGAAGAACTCGCGCGCGCCTTGGCTGGCGTCTGGCAGATCGTCCCACGCGCGTGCGACGACGGGCCGGCCGGCGTAGAGGTACTCGCCGTCGCGGACGTTGTTGCTGGGATCGCCGTCACGGAAGCGGTCGGGGAAGACCTGGTACACGACCTGGTCCCAGACCCAGCGCGGCGCCTGGTAGCCGTCCACGTGCCGGAAGTGCACGTCGATCGGCGGCGGGTACGCATGCAGCCCCGCCTGCGAGAGCCAACGCTGTGCGCCGGCCAGTCGGCACACGAAGGCGTAGCGCGTCACGGGGTGGTGCGGAGCGAGGGGTAGCCAGCCCTCCCACTGCACACTGTCAGCGCGCCTCTGCACGGCCTTGAGCGCGTCGAGGCGCTCCTCGTGATCGGGCTCGCTGCGCACGTGCACGGCCTCCGGCACGTCGCCGAAGGTGGTGAGGCGGACCCGGAGACCGGGCGCGCCGCCCTCCGTGGACGGCTCGAGCCCGTCGCCGGGGTGGACCGCGTGGAAGTCGAAATCGGGAGTGGGCACCGCGGCGAGTCTAGCAACGCGCGGGGCCGGACGTCCTCGCCCGGCCCCGCGCGCTGCGCATGGAGCGCTGCTGCGTTGATCAGTCGTCGACCGTCGGCGCCCGCAGCTCGACGTCGACTTCGCGGGTCACGCCGTTACGCCACAACTCGAGGCGCACGACGTCGCCGGCCCCCTTCTCGAACACGATGCGTTGCAGGTCCTCGGCGCGTTCGGTGGGCTGACCGTCTGCGCTCAGCACGACGTCTCCGCCCGCGGGGTACTCACGGCCGTCGACCGTTGCGACGAAGGTCGGACCGCTGACGCCGGCCTCGGCAGCGGCTCCAGCCGGGTCGACCTGGGTGATCACCAGGCCCTGTTCCGGAAGTGCCAGTGCCTCGCGTACGCTGGCCGGGAACGCCTCGACCGTGGTGATGGTGACGCCGAGTCGGGGCCGGTCCGGGTCCTGCGCGGCGGCGGCGATCCCGCTCAGCCCGCCCGCCTCGAGCAACGGCAGGCTCTCCTCGAGCAGCTTGGCCGGTACGGCGAAGCCGATGCCGAGGCTGCCGCGCTGACCACCTGGGCCGGCACCGGGGACGATCGCCGTGTTGATGCCGATGAGGCGGCCGCTGGAGTCGAGGAGCGGCCCACCGGAGTTGCCGGGGTTGATGGCTGCGTCGGTCTGGATCATCTCGATCTCGATGCGTCCGATCAACTCGAACTGGCGACCGATGGCCGAGACGATCCCCGTGGTCACCGTCGACTGCAAACCGAAGGGGTTGCCGATCGCGACGACCTTCTGGCCGACGCGAACGCCGCCGTGGGCGAACTCGATCGCGGGGACGTCAGGCACCGCGTCCGCGTCGCGCACTTCGAGGAGGGCCAGGTCGTAGTCGGGGTTGGCGCCGATCACACGCGCGGCCAGCGGCTCGTCGCGCGACGGGAAGACGACCTCGATCGAGGCGCCGTCGCGCAGTTCGACCCCGCCGGGTTCGAGCGCGGCGGTCACGACGTGGAAGTTGGTGACGATGCGGCCGGCGCCGTCGACCACGAAGCCCGAGCCCGTGCCTTGACGCAGTTGCGGGGTCTGCGGCGCATCGGGCAGGCGGAAGAAGTCGCGGAACTGCGGGGGCAGGCTGTCGCGGAACGGAGCGAACGGATCGACCGGTTCGCCGCGGACGGTGACGTTCACCGCGACGACGCTGGGACCGTAGCGTTCGACGATGTCGATGGTGTTGCGTTCGTCGGCGAGGAGTGCGCCGGGCTCGTCGAGACCCGCCACACCTTCGGCCTGGGCCAGCGAAGACCAGGTGAGGAGTGCGGTAGCTGCGAGAAGCACCGCCAGGAGGAGCTGCGAACGTGGTGAGGCTCGGTGGACCGAGCGGATGTTGGTCATGGGTCCTCCGGAATGGGGTGGCGTTCACGGCCGGGTTGCCGTGTGCCATCCCTTCGATGAGAGCACGCCAGCATGAAGCGCAGTGAAGATGCTCATGACGTGGATGAGACGTCGCGCGTGACCAGTCGTGCGCCCGATGCCCGGTCCATGGCGAGCACGGCGAAGAACGCCAGCAGAGCGACGATCAGCGCCAGTACCCAGCCCTCGAGCCCCCATGCGCTGCCGGGCGCCACGAGCCGTGACGTGTACGCGTCACCGGCCGTCCATGGCCACACCCGTTGGAGGCTGCCGAGCATCACGCCGAGCAGCGCCGCCATCGTCACGTCGAGGGCCCGGCGCAGCAACACGTGGAGGAGCCGGGCCACGGTCGCGAGGCCGACGAGCGCTCCGAGTGCGAAGGGCACCAGCGTGACCACGTCGAGCGAGGCGATGGCGGAGATCACGCGCCCGTACTGGCCGAGCAGCACCAGGATGAACGCGCCCGAGATGCCCGGCAGGACGAGGGCCGTGATGCCGATCGCGCCCGCGACGAAGACCGCCCAGGGCGAGTCCGAGGGTGCTTGCGGCGCCCCGCTCAACAGCAGCGTGACGGCACCGGTCGCCACCACCATGGCCGTGATCGGGGCGGCGTGCCAGCGTACGACGCGCCGGCCCACCAACACGGCGGCCGCGAGGATGAGCCCAACGAACACGGCATACAACGGCACGGCGTAGAGCTCGAGCGCCCGCTCGATGACCCGTGACAGGATCAACACTGCTACGGCGATACCTACCACCAGCGGTGCGAGGAACGGGGCGTGGGCGGCACGCCAAGCGCCGCGCACACGCCCCCGAGCCAACAACCGCCACGGCGTCAACGACGTGGCCGCCCGCAGGGCTGCGACCAGGCGCTCGTAGATGCCGAGCACCAGAGCCATCGTGCCGCCGGACACACCGGGCATCACGTCGGCCGTGCCCATCGCAAGGCCGCGCAGCACGAGCGTCCACCATCGAGGTCCTCCGCGCACCGCGCCAAGCTAGCACGTGTCGACCGCCGAGGCGCCGCATCGTGGTGGTGCGGTACGCTGCTGCGCATGGAGAGCGAGCAGGAGCGGCCCGACGAGCAGCCGGCCGAGCCGACGATGGCGCCGGAGGACGATCCTTCCGTACCCGCGGACAGTGACCGTGTCGACGCCGCGACGACGGCGCAGGACGACGCAACCGCGATCCTGGCCGAGGCTCAGGCCGAAACCCTCGCCGGGGCCTTGCTATGGCGAATCGGTCGCGCCTTCGAGGACGGGCCCGTCACGGTTCGAGTCGGCCTCGCGAGCTCGGCGCCGCTGTTCGCCGACCTCCCGCGCCTGCGCGCAGCAACGGATCAAGAGGTCGAGGCCGCCATCCACGATGGTGACGTGCAGGTCGAGTGGGTCGGTCCGCGCCTCGGAGGACGCGCATGACCTTCGACCACTCGGTGCGTTTCGAGCTCGACGTCGCGCTCGATCGTGAGGAGGCGCTGGCCTTCGTCCGCGATGTGCGTGCCAGCCTGTCGCGGGCGCGCTTCCTGCGCGACCTGGCAGTCGGTCCGGCGCAGGGTGGTGGGGTCGGAACGGTGACGGCGACGCTGCCCGTCAACGCGGCGCTCTTCGGCCAGCGCGACCTGCCCTTCCGGTCCCGGTTGCATCGGACACCGGCGGGGGCGACGTTGGAAGGTCTGCCCATCGACGCACCGGGTCCCGGCTGGGCCCAAGTCTCTGGGAGCGTCGAGGTCACACCAGCGGCGCAGGGGTCGCATCTCGCCTATGCGTTCGACATCCGCGTCCACGTCGCGCTGCCCGAACCGGAGCGTTGGGGCGGCCAAGCGCTGACGAAGATGATCGCGTACACCGCCAGCACGGTGTTGGCTCGCGTCACCGACGCCTTCCCGGCGGCGGTGGCCGATGCGGCCGCCGATCGCTACGGTGAACGCCTGGCGACCGTCGGGGGCTGACC
>SL_3KL_010_SEDDRAFT_10001696_pt1 | contig 20141 bp, 14 predicted proteins | sample SodLakKL_010_SED_2_FD_10381 | JGI IMG/M metagenome (IMG submission 10381) | reverse complement strand
AATATTTTTAAAAGAAAAGAGTTTATCGACTCGGATAGAGGCCGGCTGGTATTTCAAGCCTTTAAGGAAGGCAATGATACCCCTTATCAAATTAGCTCACTGACACCTTCAACATCCTTTCGGCTGAAAAAGGGAACCGGAATACGAAGTGAAAGAATGCTGATCTGGTTGATTCTTTCAGAAAGCCAACCGTTTGACACAACTGAGCGTAAACAAGGCCTCGGACTTACTCTCTTGGGAAACATAAAGGAAGAATTTATAAGATCATGGCTGAACCGATTAGATATATTCAAAAGGAAAAACATCGATGAAGTAAGACCGAAGGTTTTTTCATCCTATACGCAATCCATAAAAAACAAAATAATAGAATTAGATTCATGGTATTACAAACCTGTCCGAAACGAGTTGTCCCTTTCCGGGGATACTAACCTCGAAGAGATTCTTTTGAGATACGCTGATCTCTTAACCATTAACAATGTAAAACAATACGAAGGCCCCAAGCGGCTCCTGGGTACGTTGCGCAGTATATTGACAGATGTGTGCCTGGAGTTCCTGGGAGCAGATCTTTACATTATGGACGAATTTCAGCGTTTCAAAGATCTCATTGAAACAGATCATGAGATGCAATCGGAAGCTGCGATCATTGCACAAAAGGTATTTGCCAATAAGAAAGCAAAGGTGCTGATGATGTCTGCAACACCCTTCAAACCATTTACCACGGCAATTGATGAGAGCTTTGAAGAAGAGCACCATAAAGAGTTTAAAGTTGTATTAAAGTTTCTTTTTGACAAAGAAAACCAAAGGGTAGCAGAGTTTGATCAGTACAGGAAGATGTTCTTCTCTTTGTTAAGAAGACCTAAGGAAGGAGTTGACGAAGGTATTTACCCAAAAAACCAGCTGGAGCAATTACTGCGTGAGGTAATGAGCAGAACGGAAAGGTTGATCGTCTCAGATGATAAAAATACACTCCTGAAAACTGCATTCCAGCATATCGATCCGATCAAAGAGGATATCCTGAACTTTGTTGCCACAGACAAAATAATCAGCAAGCTCAGCGAAGTTTTCGGTAAATGGAATCGTGTGTTGGTTGATTTTTCAAAATCTGCTCCTTACCCATTGTCTTTCATGGACAAGTACAAAGTCAAGGAGGATTTAAGAACAGAAGGCCTCAAAAATAAAGAGTTGATGTTGGTCATAAAACAACAGGATAAAGCCTGGATCAATTTTGAAAAAATTCAACGCTACAAGCCCCTTGGCAATATCCCAAACGCAAACATGCGGTTGCTCATCCAGGAAGGCTTGCTGAAATATGACCTATGGCGACAATTGTGGATTGCTCCGAGTTTACCATATTATGAACTCCGGGGTAGTTTTAGTAATGCCAGGAACAGTTCGAAAATATTGGTTTTTTCAAAGTGGCGGATGGTGCCCCGGTCTATTGCTGCTATCCTTTCTTATGAATCTGAAAGGCTGTCTATAGGAAACAAGAATTTGAAAATCGAAGGCGAAAAGAAATACACGCCTGATTTCAGTCCCAATAACCCGAATAAAAGACAGCCACGAAAACCCAGTAAGATTCTGGCACTAAAAATGAAGGAGGACAGGCCTCAGACCATGTCCGCCTTTACCCTGATCTACCCTTCCCTGTCATTGGCAAAGTGCCACAACATCAGGAAAAACTTGTATTTGGATGAGCCACTCTCACTAAATGACTTGAAAAAGGAAATCAAGGACCAATTAATTGCTATGGTTCAGGATGCTCAACTTAACCAGTATAAAAGAAAACCTCAAAAAACAGTAAACTGGTATTGGGTTGCCCCTCTCCTGTTGGATAAATATTATCATGGATCAGTCTACAACCATTGGCTCAAGGAGGAAAAATTTAAAGAAGCAGATTATTTGTATAAAAAGCAATCATCGTTGTCTCCTGATTATCAAACGGATGATGAAGATGTTGGGGAAGAAGCTCGCACAAACAGCAATGTGACCGTTTTACACCATTTTCAGGAATTAAAAAAAGTTTTTCTTGAGCCTGGCTCAATAGATCTTGGTGAATTCCCGGATGATTTTTATGAAGTATTGGCGCTTCAGGTTATCGCTTCCCCGGCTATTTGCTCATTGCGGGTTCTAATCAGGCTATTTAATAACAAGGAAGAGAGTGAGCTGTTAAACTGGTCATTAGATATTTCATCAGAGTTTCATGCCTTGTTTGATAAACCGGAATCTATCGCAGTTATAAAAATTGCCTCCATTGAGCGTGACAACGAAGCCCATGATCATACGTACTGGAAAGATGTCCTGGAATATTGCACCAACGGTAACCTGCAGGCTGTTTTAGACGAATTTTCTCATTTGCTGGAATCCGACTTTAAAACCATTAAGGGGTTTACAGAACGTATCAGATCTTCACTAAATATCCGGACAACTAATTTACGAATTGACAACGGGGTGTCATTTTTAACCAATATGCACCAGGTGATGAGAAGTCACTATGCCGTCGATTTTGGCACGCAGAACATAGAGGTGGAAAAAGGTCTGAACAGGGTGATAAGCATATTGGCTAATTTCAATTCACCTTTCCGGCCTTTTGTTTTGGCTTCAACTTCAATAGGGCAAGAAGGTCTTGACTTCCATTACTACTGCAGGAAAGTGATGCATTGGAACCTTCCTACAAATCCAATAGATGTGGAACAAAGGGAAGGTCGCGTCAACCGGTACAAGGGACTGGTTATTCGCCAGGGTATATCGGAAAAATATAAAAAACACCTGGCCGGAGTAGAAGGACCGGCATGGGACTTTTTGTTTCAATATGCGGAGCTATATGAGGGAAAAAATAAAAAAAAGCCGGAACTGGTTCCATACTGGCATATTGAGCCTAAGACTATCCACCTGGAAAGACTGGCACCAATGATCCCTTATAGCCTGGAAGTGCAGCAAATGCAAAGGATCATCAGAACTCTCACGCTCTATCGGCTAACGTTTGGTCAACCACGGCAGGAGGAACTGGTAGAAGCGCTCAGCAAAGAACTTAGTGAAGAGGAATTGGCAGAAATTAGAAACAAGTTGCTGATCAATTTAAGTCCGATCGAATATCAACAGGCAGAGGATCCTAATTCTAGTGAGCAGGAGAGCAGGTCTTTTGGACGGAGGCTTATCGATTTCTGGAAAAGTATATGACAAAACACACGTTTACCTTAGTTTGTAAGTTGTTGCTTTATTTTTTTTACCATTTCTGCCAAAATACCCATAAATCGATTAATCTTTTCTTGATTTACAGGCCTATTTATCAGCCACTTTAATTCCGGGTTTCCAAAAAAACCAACATTTTCAGTAAATAGATCAAGTTTTTGAATTTCCGATCTGTAATAACCGATAATAGTGGCAGAGTCAGGTGTCTTCTTTTCAATTTGTTTAAACCCCGTTATTACCGACTGACTATAGGGGCAGTCTAGAGGATAGCCAAATAAAAAACCAACAAAAACATTTTCTTCTTTCACATTCAATGAGAATCCTTTGTTACCCCATCTAATCAAGAGATTCTCCCTTTCTGCAAAATCAAATAAACGTGCGAAAACTTCTTGACCATTTTTATCAATATTATTTAAAAATGTTTCTTTGTCTGTTTTTTGTATTTTTCCTGATACAGGTTTCCCACCTTTGTAATAATCTTCATCTCCAACAATGAAGTCGCTTGAAATAATGCGATTTTCAGCCTTATTTTTAAAGTATTTGAATTCTGCACAATAAACCTCAATGCCCTTTCTCCTCAAAAATAATGCGGTTTGCTTAATCTCAGGTGTAATGTGCTGTGCTATAATTAACATTTTCATGGACTTGTTCCAAGAAACACTGTGACTGGTTTCATGGTGACCAAAATATTCAGAGTGATATTCTTCAAGTTCCACTTCTTCATCAGTATACTGTTGAAAAATTTCATTTAGCTCAGCATAATCCAAATTATCCACATAAGATGCATATTCAAGCAATTGCGCTATAGACTCCCTTGGTGTTTTATCTCTTTTTAATTCGATTACAATTATATTTCCATGATCATCAACGCCAAGCAAGTCAACTATCGCCCTTAGATTTGTAACCACCTGCCTACCAATAATTAATATCTTGTTTTCACTAAAGAAATAGTCAGGGTTTTTCTCCAGCAGATCCTCCAAGTCAAGTTCAGTGTTTTCCAGGTGAAAACTTTTCTCCTCGAATTTTTCAAATTTTCCTTTGGTATCAACGGTAAATAACTGCATGGCTTTTCTCCTTTTATGATAAAACAATGGCTAAAACAAAAAATATATAACCGATTCCGATTTAAACCATTAGGGTATTATTATCAAATTTAAAAAAATATTAGGGAACTCCCTATGAACCCTGATTTATCATGTTCAACCCCAATGTTTCGAATTGAATTGTTCCAATTTGCAGTGATACATTTGGGGCGTCGACATAAAAGACAATCTCAGCGGGCAGTATGTGTTTGTTGCAATCTTTATCTATCAGAAAAAATCACTGTTCTTTATGTTCAATGCGGGCATACACAATTGGTGAAGAAGTTCATCACGCCTCCAGCTTCTCGCACAGCGCCATGATCTCTTTTTTCCTGGCAATCCCCTCGAGCCAGCTGGATGGAATGTTTTGCCAGCCGTAGGCGATGCCAGCCAAGCCGCCCACCACGCAAGCGGTCGTGTCGGTATCGCCGCCAAGGCGAACTGCTTTCAATACCGCATCTTTAAAGTTGTCGGTTTTGAGCAGGCACCAGATCGCCGCTTCCAGCGTATGGATCACATATCCGTCGGAGTGAATATCCGATTCCTGTAAATCTTCAAGATGCGGCAGACGCTCAAAGTGCGGGGCCTGCTCATCCAAAATGAATGAATCGCCCCGGACTTCCAGTTTCAATTTGTCAAAAGCCTTCCTTATGCCGTGATTTGATACCAATTGCGCGAAGCGAACTATGATCACACATGCTTTAATGGAACGTGTATGCCGATGTGTTAGGGCTGACAAGTCGGCGATCATCTGTTCGTCGTAATGCCCTGTTTGCTCAAAATACCACAATATGGGCAGGATCCGCATAAGGGACCCGTTGCCGTTATCCATCTCATCTTCTCCACCGGCCAGCACCGGATCAACACCAGCACGCAACCGGTTAATGGCATCACGTGTGGTACCACCAATGTCGAATACCTGACCATGCGGCGTCCAGAAACCCTCCTCCAGCCATCTCACAAAGTTCTGCGCCACTTTATCCACGCGGTATCCCTTAGCGATCGCATCTACGGTGCACAGTGCCAGGGAAGTGTCGTCCGACCATGTTCCCGGGGGCTGGTTGTGTGTGCCCCACCCCTGCATAGTTTCCGTGACGCAGCGCCCGGCCTCTTCCCGCGACAAAAACTCATAGGGAACACCAAAGGCATCGCCAACGGCCATGCCGAGGAGGATGTGTTTCATTTGTGTCATCTTACGACAATCATTGATTCCATACTACTCATTAATACTATATAGGTACCTACCCACAGTGTGGCTTTTCTGCCGGATTATTCAAAATCCGCCTACTTCCTCTAAAAGCTCAAAAACTTTTTCTGTGATCAGGGAATTGATTGAATTAAGGCCAGACATATCCATAGACCAATTAATTCTAAAACATTTAGAAAAGGCAGATTTTGTAGCTTGTCGAATTATTTATGATAAAATTATGTATTTTTCAAGTTCTTTCAGATTGAAATCGTGTAATTCCTTCATATCATTGCAAACGAGGTAACCTCCGGGTAATCATTTTATCTTAACTTTATATCATAAACACATGTATAAGGTAAAGCGCCCCAGGCATCTATCCTGGCGTATAATGAAAAATACTTTTGACAAGCAGGGTATTCCAGGGTTTTTTACACTGGGAGAACGAAAATCACAACAATTTGATTAGCTGCTATTTAACAAACTGTAAACAAATGAAACTTAAACCCGCCTACTATACCATCGAAGACGAAGACGGCAACATCATCGAACGCATTCCCTATACAGCCGCTGCCGACGACTGGATGAGGGCCGGACGCCTGCGAAAAAAAGCCAAAGCCGGCGATGAGGAAGCTGCCAGGGAACTTGAAAAAATGGAAAATACCCAGATGATGGAGGTTGTGGAAGATGACGAGGTGGATCATAAAAACGATTTTGAAGATAATGCGACCGATACGCTTACAGATAAGAATAAAAAACAAAAAGACGATAAATGAATACTGTATGAAAGCAAAGCTTACCCCTCTTGTTTCCATCTGGTTGCTCTTTTCTCTTCCGCTTCAGGCACAAATAACGATTGAAGATGCCTACCCGGTAGACTCCTTACTCGCCCACACCTACCTGAAAGCAGTGGTTTTGCACAGTGAAAACATCAACGCCACACTGGAAGAACCCGTGATGACATGGGATGCCGTAAACGGCAGATTTGACGGTACCACCATTGCATATTCCTTTACCGGTATTGTGGATGCAGACGTGGCGGAAGCCATCAATGAAGTAAACGGGCAAGCGTATGCCCTGTTTGATCTTGACTCCATAGAGGACTTAAATCATTACCGCGATACGCTTGAGCATTGGCTTACCGGGCTGGGTCTGCCTGTTCACATCCCGGATATATCAACACATCAAATCGCTGTTTACCCGAACCCCACCTACAGCATGATAAATGTATCAATGGAAAGCAAAAACTTTGAAGAAGGATTCTTCATCAAGATTATAGACCAGCAGGGCAGAGTTGTTAAGAACATCGAACGGGCTTCCATACATGGCGATCTGCTCATAGACCTCTCGCATCATCCTAATGGCGTGTATATCTTAAAGGCCACAGGGCACAACGTCACGTTTCAAAAAAAGGTGATCAAAACGGCAAGATAAGGAGAGGGTCAATCCAGCACAGTATATCTTATAATCTGTTTCCGGAAACAAAGACACCAAATCTAAACTGGTTTTTACCGTATAAGGCGAAGGAAGCATAAATATTCAAAAGTATTCTGGTTAAAGAGGATACTCCCTTTTACCTCAACAATAAATCTAATGGAACTATGTTACCCCTTCTGACGACCTCCTGTACGGAGGGAGTGAATCTGGATGTGTATTGTTTATCGTTGTCATCGTTTATTCTCTTCATCATTTGTACCTACCCCATGCCGCTTTCAGGGCATCTTTTACCTCTCTGGCCAGCCAGTCCGGAGCAATGATCTTTGCTGCGTCCCCCAACATCATGATTCGTTGCCGGAATTCTATGTTTGGAATGATGTGCAAGCTTACCCTGAGCTCTTTTTCATTATCTGAAATAATTTCCTGGGTGGAATGCAGCGGAAGCGCCTTGACATATTTGCCCTGAACTGGCGTAAAAGAAACAATCACCTCTGTTACCTCGTTTTTTGAATAGGTCAAACCAACCGTGTTGGCAAACAAAAGCCTGGGGTCTTCGCCTTTTTGCAGAATAAAGGTTTTTTCCAGGACAGTAAGATTCTCCATCCTGTCAACTCCAAAGGTTCTGAACGCTTTGATTTTTCCTACCATAGCCACCAAATACCACCGGTACATGTATTCTTTGAGCAAGTAGGGCATGACCTCATATTTTGCACGATATCCCGTGGAATAACGCTCATAATCAAATGTGACACTTCTGCAATCTCTTATGGCAGACAACAAAGGTCTGATCAGTTCAGCGCCTTGCAGGTTCCCCTTTGATTCAAAGTCAAGATGTTTCGTGGCATCATTGCCTTTTTTGATGCTCTCAATGATCAGCTCAGAAGTGTTTGCGATTTCCAGAAAGCGCAAAAGGTTATCCATGTTTCTACCGGCATAATTCTCTATGTAGTAACCATTTTTATGCCTGTCATAACGGATGTCTATACCAAAATCGCAACGGATTTGTTCAAAGTCCCTCTGAATGGTCCGGTTAGACATCTCAAAGTCATGCTCATGTAAAAACTGTTTTACCTCTGCAAAGGACGGGTAAAGATTGCGACCAATCTTTTCAATGATCAACGAGAATCTTCGAATGGTACTGTGTTTTGACATCTCTATGGTGAAATCGTGGACATACGAATGCCCCGGAGTGCAACAACAAAAGCTTAGGTCAGATCAAATTACAAAACATTTCGCAAAATACGTTTTTCATCACAATAGTTGGATCAAACGCTCATGACCTCCCCGTCATTTAGTTCAGTGACCGGTGATGAAAAAGTGCTCTTGTACAAACTGGATCCAAAGGTATGTATCGGCACAATGGTTTTGGGTTGCATGGCCTCAACCATTTGCCTTAATGTTTGCGTGTCAGCATGCCCGCTGGTGTGAATGGCGTACATCGTATAACCACGACCTGTAAGGTAGTCGATGAATTGCCTGGTATGCGGCTTTTCTAAGTATCCTTCCCACATGGAGTAAATCAGGTTGCCCCCTTCAATTCCCTCTATGTGCTCAAGGTCTTTTTGCATCGAAGGTCTCACAAGCATGACAATGTCACCAGCCTGCTTGCCTATTTCATCCTTTGTGATTTTGTAGTCCCTAAACTGGTACAGTATGCTTGCATCTCCTTGTCTGCTTAGTTTTCGGCTCGTATGGAATGGGAACATTACCCTTACGTTGGAATACACAGGTGAAGGATGAGGGAGTGATGCAAACTTACTTAGCTCCTTAAGAATGGTTGCCACATAAACATCTACCACCATGGTTTTATTAAGCCTCTTGCAAGCCCTGAAAATTGAGACCAGCCTGTCGATATTCTGACCGGAAACATAGGTTAGATTTATTCTATCACGCTTCCTGAACCTTTCAAGCAACTCGTTTTCAATTTCCAACTCAGTTTTAAATAGTGTGTTGTCCTCCGAAATGGCAGTACCTTCAAGAAGCAATGCATCAACTTGCTGAGGTGCGTTATGTAAAAACCATTTAAACACTTTTTCCTTCCGTCCGTGCCCCCTGAAGTCTCCGGAATAGAAAATGCTTTTCCCGTGCGCCTCTATTAAAAACGAATATGCATCAAATGCAGAGTGGTCGGTCCAGTATGGGGTAATGGTCATGTCACCAATCTGAAATGCCTGTTCCCTTTCGAAATAGCTGATGTCTTTAATTTTAATGTCCTGCGCAGAAAACAGGTTGTTGATCTCAATGATTTTATGGGAAGCTTTCCCTGAATAAAAGGACACATTCTTATCAATATAATTAATGAACCCATAATGATCCTGGTGAGCATGGGAGATCAAGACCCCATCAATCATATTACCTGGGCCGCCATATAACCCAGGGATGTCTGGCAAAACGCCAATCTTCACCAGCTCTTCGCGTGAGAGATCCCGATATTGGCTATAGTCAAAGTCATTCCCATTGGCTTCCACCAGCGGCATACCAAAATCAATCAGAATCCTGCTATTATCAGTCCAAACCTCAACGCAAGAACCCCCAATTTCCCTGGTGCCACGATGGATCTTAAAGTTCAGTTTCATAAGTCAGTTTCATAAGTATGTACTTCTAATGTAAAATAGCTTATTCCAAGAGCCAGTGCCAGAGCTTTTAGCTGTGGTCTTTCATACAGTGCAAGATCTTCGAGTTCATCATTTGCTTTGCAAGGAGGCACAAGCAATACTGCGGGCTTGATTGTTACATTCTCCAGATCGACACTACCAACCATCTTTTCCAATAAAGCCCCATAGTCGGCCAGTAACTTTTGCCTGTTAATGACAATATAATACGTGTAACTCTCAAGGCTGGCTCTCAGCAGGGTTTCTGAATTGTCTTTGTATTTTAACTCAATCAGGTACAACGTGTTGGTTTGCTGATTAAATGAGAGCATATCGATTTTGCCGGCACCCTTATCAGCCCTCGTGTCTTTTAAAGGAATCTGATAATCAAGGATAAGTCCTAAACCTTCCAGCGTCAGACCAGTCAAACGCTTTGCAAAGATTTCCTCTTTCCGGCTGCTATTGCAAATATCCATTTCAATATTGCAGTGATGCTCCCTGCAATATGTGTTTGCCCTGGTGATCTGTTTAATTCTTTCAAACGCTTTCAGATCACGCAGCAGCTCACTGGCAATCACCTCACTATACGGTTCATTCGTGTCACTGGTTTTTCCCGTCCAGTTCACACATTTTGCGTTGTAAAGGGACTCAATGTTTACCATTTCCTTTTGAATCACATCGATTGTTTGTTTTTTGTCGTAAGTTCTCATTTTACTATATATTAAAAATGTTTATAATGATTTCTATTGATTATATCCATGCATAATTACCAGAGTTTATTTACTTACAAACCCCATATTTGATTTTCTCACCGCCAACATTTCATTATCACAAAACATGATCAGATCCTCTAGCCTTACTTTATCTCCATGGATGATCTCATGAATTTCACTTTTGCGAACGACGTTGTCGATCTGACCACCGGAAAAGTCATATTGTTCAGCCAGTGCCTGGCAGTCTTTGCTTTTTAGAAAGGGCAACTTTGATTTCCAGATGCTGGTCCTGATGGCGTGATCAGGTTTTTGAAACCGGATCTTGAACAGGAACCTTCTTTCAAAGGCATTGTCCAGGTTGTTTGTCAGGTTTGTCGTGGCTACGAGAATGCCTTCAAAATTTTCAAGCTCCTCCAAAATGATGTTTTGAATAGCGTTTTCTGTCTGTGCAACACTAAAGCTGCCAATTTCTCTTCTTTTTGAAAAGATCGCATCCGCTTCATTGAAAAATAAAATAGGGGTGCGTTCACTTTCCATTGCAAAAGATTTGTATTCTGCAAAAACCTTTTTAATGATTTTCTCACTCTCTCCAAACCACGCTGACTTTGACTGACTGATCTCAACTTTCATCAGCTCCCTCTTGGCCTCCCTTGCCATTTGTTTTACAACCTCCGTTTTTCCAGTCCCGGGTGCACCGTGCAGCAAAACGGTTATTCCCGTTGACATATTCTTATTAGCCAGCCGTTTCTGTGTTTCCTGCAGTTTTTGTTCTTCCATTAATTCCTTCAACAAAAACAGTTGATCCATTTCAGTCTCGCTAAAGAAAAGCTCTCTTTCCCGGATGTCAGCTGGTTTGAAGATGTTGTCTCTTTTCTCCTTGTTGATGAAGAGCTTAATTCCGCAATCATTGATAAGATCAATCGAGCGGTTTGACAATTTCATTTCGGTATCATTAAAAAAACCGGAGGCAACAGTTTCTATCAAGTTTTTCCTTATCAGCACATGGTCCCCAGCAAGGATCTTTTGCATGATACTTACTTGCCTAGTGGCATTGTCGAAAATGGATTTAAGCGTGAGGCCAATGTCTGTCGAGCTATTCCCCAACAAAGTCTGCCATAGCAGATACAGATAAATCAGTGCGTTTTCTCTGCCAAGCTTCATGGCATTAATTTCCCTGAGCAGCGGGAAGTGTCCGTTAACCGATAATAGTTCATCGGCTTGGGAAAACAACTCTATGGTTGCTATCTCTTGGTCATCCCTTTCCTGCACCCAGTCAGTAATTTTTTGAAGAAGCAACAAAAAGTCGGTCATCTTCTCCTGCTGGAAATCCGGCATGGGTTTGTTTTTCAGGATGGCCTCCGAAACTTTCGCGTTTATTGTAAACTGGTCATTTGCACCAAAAATGTTGGCTCTGTGGCGTGACTTTTGTTTCTGAAAAATTCCCTGGGTGTACAAATGCTCCAGGTCATCACTATGTTTCAAAATAGTCATGGGATTGCAATCCAGGTAATCAATCAGGTCATTCAGATCAACCGAGTCTCCCTTGTAATTCAAAGCAAGCACCAGGGCAACAAAAAACGCCTGGCTTTTAGTGGTTCTGAAATAGGCTGCCAGAAATGACAATTCATTATCTATCTTCTTAAGGAACTTACCATCAAGCCTGCAATCCCTGGATTCTTCATATATCTTTCCAAGGTTATCTAGTATTTTTATTTTGATGTTTTTTTCCATATCCAGTCCTTTTTTGGGAAAGATATGGTCGGACTACGTCAACCGGTGACGTAATAAGGATATTTTTTTTTATTATTATTACTGTTATTAGCTCACGAAGTCATGATCCTAAGATAATCATTTAATTTTTTTATAGTAAATTCATTTATAAAATCCATAATTAAGGCTTTATATTTACTTTGAGTTTGTCGCATAAATCAGCAACCCAAGCCCCAGGCTTTGAGCAAAATGCAATGGGTTTAGGCGTTTCCTTCTGATTCATGTTGATATAGGAATGAATGAAAATGTTCAGCACATGATCTGGGATTGGGTGTGCTTTATTCTCTCCTTTCATATAGGTTATAGTCCGTTCTACAATAGGCGGTTCAGCATCTCTTCGCTTCAATCCAATTGATGAACAAAAAACCAAATTGATCGGCCTGATGAAACCATGACTATGATAATATGCCAGTTTGAGCTTTTCATTATCTTTTATTACTTCATCAAGCATGTTCTTATTTCTTGCATTGTGTGGATGGATATACTTAAACTCAATGGCATAGCGCACTTCACGTTGAAACCTGCTTGGTGAATTCTGTTTACCTGGTTCTGAGTTATATCTTTCGTTTGTTAACCGATTCCTTGCCCTGACATTGTCTTTGTTGATTATGTGTAATGCCTCTGCTTCCTGCCTTAAGTCTCGGTCTTTTTTAATGTTATTATCTTCTAAAGGGCTGTGATCAAATTCCACGAACTCCCGATTTAGGATAGCCAGGTCAAAGTTCCCTCTGTCTCCATGTGTGGTTTGTTGAGCCAAGGATGTGTGATGAGGCTTAGGGCCTGATGGTGATATCTCATACCCGTCTAAAAGCTTATTTTTTTGATATCTGAAATTTGTAGGATACTCAAGGTGAACCAGCGAAACGGGAAACTTATTATGAGTATGTGCAGTAAATTCCTTGCTGTTATTTTGCAGCAAATCGCTTTGCAGGCTGCTGTGAAGGTCCGATTCAGTAAAATAAAACAACGGCCGTTCTCTGAAACGGTTAATGGTTTTGCGAATACCGTCATAAATAGCGGCATCGAATGTTTTTTTCTGGGTCATAGTTCTATATTTTAATACGTATTAATTGTTGACATTATGCGAAATAAAATCCTGGGCTACCTGCATGTAAATCTCGCTATTAACATCATGATCTGAATTTGATGTCAGATAGGGCATCCAAAAAATACAGAAAGCAACAAAGCTAGTCTAACTAAGTATGTCATCAAAAAAATGTTTTCATTACTCTTATATACAAAGAACCTTCAATATCTTAATCATAGCGCGGGTATCCATCTCGCAATAAGAAAGCAGGTTTTCGCGCTTTTTCATTACGCTGGTTGTATCCTGATCCGCGTAAAGACTGGCATAGATCAAACCGGCCGCATTGCCTTCCTGAATCTCAAGGTCACTGTAAGAAATGTCAGGAACCAACGCCGGAAGCACGCTTTTTATGGAATATGAACCTTTCATAATGGGCAGGTATAGCCATTGCTTCCGGAAAGGTTCCATCAAGTCAACAAGGCGTTTGTTCAAATCCATCAGTCTGTGGGTATACTCCGGGAAATCACGTCCAAGTTCTCGGAGTCGCTGCCATTCGAAAGCTTTGTTGTAAACAATGATGCTGCCTTCAGGCTCTGTATCTGTCAATAAACGCTCAATGAATTCGGGCCTTGGATCGTGCGGTGGAGTGCCAAGAAATGCGTGGTGGGATACCTTTCTATTCGGACTTTGCTGTTTATGAAGGGAATATTGAAACGGTAACTGCTGATAGGGCCGGGATTCGTCATATGGAGGCACCGGAAACATGATAGTTTCAAAATCAAGAAAGTGCAAAGGGTATTCCAACTTCGAAAGGAAAAATTTTATTCTGTCAGCATCCCGTTTGTCTTCGTTATTGAACAAACCACGCAGCACAGTCTTCTCCTTGGCCGTTAAAGACATGTTTGCAGGAATTTGCTCCATGGATTGCGTACCCATTGATCGAAACCCCTCAATCTTTTTCGTTTTAACCCCTTTCAGTCCGGTAAACAGATCCACCTTTTCGTCCCGGTGGCAATATCCATAGTAGTCGCAAGTAAAAGGGTTCGTGCACTGTTTGCCGGTTACAATGTCCGGTTGTTTACCACTCACCAGCAGGACCTGCATTTCCAGGAGGTTTTCTTTTACAATGGGTTGCATTTCCTTTGCCTGGTCGGTTAATTCATGGGTGGTAAAAAGCTGATCAATGTCTATTTCACCGCGCCTGACATATTTGTTGTTGAGGTGCACAAGGCTGATCTCCGTTAATGGCAGTCCGCTTTGGCAAATCACATGGTATTGAAAGGCGACATCCAGCAAATGATAATCTTTTACAGCGGTTGATGCCTTTACCTCAAAGGCCTGCCAATGGCCATTCTTTTTTATCAGCAGGTCCATGTAGCATAGGGCTTCCCCGTTGCCGAATGCCGCTTCATAAATCACCTCCTGCCCTGCTGCAATTAATTCCTGAGTGTAGGCAACGGCCTCCCCCACCTCCTGGGGTTTTCCCCTGCTGGCATCTATCCCCCTGGGAAACAAATCTTGAGCAAGCCTTCCGGTTTCATGTCCGATGTTGAAAATATGTTGCTGGGCTTCGCTGATTTTATCTTTTAACCCAGGGTCGTGTATGTGCAAGTAAAGTGATTTTAAGCATTGCTTGCCGCGAATGAATGAAGATTTGGAGATTGTTGGAGGAGCGCTCATATGTGATCTCTTAATAGAATGTTTACCGGTTAATCAGTCCATTTGCTTATGATCCCTGGTCAGTCTGATGGCATCTTTATATGCCTCAATAAGGTCAAAGTCAGTATTGTAGTGCACTTCTTCATAATATCCTCTCGCAAGGAAGGAATCATACATCATTACGGGAGAAATGACCTTCCCGTCATCAGAAATCAGAAAACCATCATTATTGTCTATGGCAACAAGGAAAACATCGTCCGTCCTTTTGGCAATGACTCTTAGGGAGTCAAAAGGTTTTGAACTGGTAAGATAACCTATCTTATCAGACAAAAAACGGGCATACGCACTCCATTTATCCAATGAATAAGCATGGTGACGATATAGTGCCAGTACCTCCCGGCCAAACAAATTATCCTTCCAGGAATAAGACAAACAATCATTGTAAATCTCGTGTGCTTTATGCATAGGCGCATTTAGCAGACAGGCCTGCAGGATGAATTCGGTGGTCATCAACACCGGAATGGTTGGTGGAAACCGCCTGTCCAATTCTTCGTTTAATACGCTAATCCAATAGTTTCTCGCAATGGTTGTCCAATTCTCATTTTGAGATGTCTCCTTCCAGAAGTAGTTGCGACAAAGGTTCTGAACATAAACATTATCCATGGTAAGATCATCGAGCAAGCCTATGTTCTTTCCAATGCCTCGCCAATAGGGAGACCTCTCATTATCAAGTTCAAAAACCACATTAAACGGTTGGGGGTTGCCATTAACCATTCTTGTTGGGTCTGCACCTAGAATGATGGCCTTGATCTCTCCGGAGCCTATGTATGGTTCAGGAAATGGATACTTAGGGGGCACAAGTCCGGGAAAATCATCCAGCAATCTGTGCAGCGTGTCTTGCTCTTTCATGATTATCTATCTTTGGTTAATGGTATAAATGCTTCACTCTTTTGTCCATAAAGTCATGTAATTTACAAACAAAAGCACGATATGCAAAGCGGTAAACACATAATCAGCCAAAAAATACAATATAAAATGAAGCAACTAACCTCTGAATCATGTTCGGCAGCCTGAGCAATCTCTTGATTAAAAGGCAATGAAACAAAAAAAGAACGCATCCTTATTTTTTTTGTCGCATATATTTCCTATATTTGCGACATATTTAATGCATAAAAGCAATGCAAAGCATTGATGACAAAATACTTAACAAAATAAAGAAAGCGAGAAGGGGTTCGCTGTTTTTTACCGAAGACTTTCTGGCTTATGGTACTTCCAAAGCGGTATCAAAAGCACTTGAGCGTTTGGTAAAAAAGGAATCCATAGTGCGCGTAGCAAGAGGTATTTTTACCCGCCCAGAGCAAGATCCGCATTTAGGCACGGTTATGCCGGGCGCAGAAGCCATCGCCGGAGCCATCCGGCGCAGAGACAAAGCCCGTATCATTCCGGCCGGCCAGATGGCACTCAATGCCCTGGGACTCTCAACGCAGGTTCCTATGAACGTGGTCTACCTCACAGATGGTGTGGCAAGGAAGATCACTGTAGGCAAACGCAAGATCATCTTTAAAAAAACAGCTCCAAAAAATCTAGCTGCCATTGGTAAGATTAGCAGTCTGGCAATACAGGCCATGAAGGAAATTGGGAAAGACAATATTACCGATAACGAAATCTCTGTAATTCTTAATCATCTGGCCAAAGAGGAGCCATATCGCCTGAAGCATGACATCAAACTGGCCCCGGAATGGATTCGGGTTATTATGCGCAATGCCTTAAAATGAAATCATGATTAAATGGATTAGTATACCTGCTGACACAAAAAAAAGAGCTTTTGTTCAAATAGCCGAACAAACGGGGATGTCGGCCTTCGCGGTTGAAAAAGATTGGTGGGTCGTGCAAGCCTTGTCCATCATCTTCAATACTGAAGCTGGTCCACACCTGGTATTCAAAGGAGGCACCTCCCTGAGTAAGGGCTGGAAACTGATTAATCGATTGTCCGAGGATGTTGATCTGGCCATCAATAGAGGGTTTTTGGGCTTCTCAGACAGCTTATCGAAGAACCAACGGGACAAACTCAAAAAGCAAGCAGGCGCATATATTGACAACGTTCTTATTGATGAACTTCATTGGCTATTTCGAAATAGTGGTTTTAGGGATTTACAGTTTGAACTGGTTCCAGGCGAAGCAAGTGATAGGGATAGAAAGATCAATATCTACTACCCGAATTTGATTCATCCAACAAGCTATTTGGACGCAAGAGTGCAGATTGAAATTACAAGCCGCAGTCTTCATGAACCCTTTACCAAAAGAACCTTTGCTTCCCTCATTGATGAAACATATCCGGATCAGGACTTTGCTCAAGCGCCCATCACTATTCCATGCGCCAACCCCGAAAGAACATTCCTGGAAAAGGTTTTTTTGCTTCACGAAGAGTTTCAGCGTCCTCCTGAAAAAAGACGTGTTGACAGATTGAGCCGCCATCTTTATGATGTGGCAAAACTCGCAAAAACAGAATACGCTGACAAAGCACTGGCCGACTCTGACCTTTACCAAATCATCGTTGACCACCGCTACAATTTTACCAGAATAGGCTCTGTAAATTACAATTTCCACAAACCAAAAACAATAAATCCAATCCCCAACCCTGAATTGATAGAAGCCTGGAGAGAGGATTACAATAATATGACTGAAATGATTTATGAGAAGGACGCTACTCCTTTTGAACAAATCATTGAAGAATTGTATGCTCTGAAAGAAAGAATAAACGCGCTACCCTGGGGTCTGGCAAGAGACTATCCTATAAGATCCCAAAATTCACATTCATCTAATATTTAGATATTATACATTATTTATCCAAGTTGCCGCTATCTGAAGAACCCATAGTAAGCAGCAAATCGTGACCACTATATTTCAATAACCCATTTACCGCCTAATCAATTCCTGCGCAAAGTTACTTCGCCTGCAAATGTTTGACCGGCAAGGTCAAGCCCTTCGGGTTTATTCATTTTTCCGGGAAAATTTCCCCGCTTCGCTTTGGTGAAAATTTGACCGGAAAAACCGGGTGCTGCTTTTTAAAAAGGATAGCATCACCCTTGACCTAAACATCGGCATCAAAATTTTCAGGTGGTCGACAACCTGCACTGCGCTTGCTTGTTTCCCGGCTCGTAACCCACTGGCATGTTTTAACAGGCGTGCCAGAGGCCAAAACAAGACCCCAGGGCAGGGGCAAACTCTGATGACTTCCAAGCAAACATCTCTGTTCACTTTTTTATTTTGCACCCCTTATTTTCCAATACAGAACTTCCTGAAAATCTCCCCGAGGATCTCATCGGAGGTGACCTCGCCGGTAATGCTGCCCAGGTGGTGCAAGGCCCCGCGGAGGTCGATGGCCAGCAGGTCGCCGGGGATGTTGCCATGGATGCCCTGGCGGACGGCTGCGATCGATTCTGCAGCTTTTGTGAGGGCTTCGTAATGGCGACTGTTGGTCACCAGGATGGCATTCTGCTCCTCAGGGGCACTCTCCACCGACTTTAACAGGCTTTCGGTGATCATGTTGATGTTCTCCTTTCGCTTTGCCGAAATGAAGATGGTCTCCAGATCCACCAGGTTGCGGAAATGGTGGGGTATCTCTTTCATCAGATCGATCTTGTTGGCAATGAACACCACGCGCTTGCCCTTATCCCCAAGCCTTTCCCTGAAATCCCGCATCGTGGCAGTGATCTCCTCCAGGCTTGTTTCGCTGGCATCAAACATATAAAGGATGATACTCGCCTGGTGTATCTTCTCGTAGGTGCGCTCTATACCCACCGTTTCGATGGCATCCCTGCCCTCACGCAGTCCGGCAGTGTCGATAAACCGGAAAGCCACCCCTTCAATGGTGATGGTGTCTTCAATGGCATCGCGTGTGGTCCCGGGAATCTCACTCACAATGGCCCGGTCTTCGTTGAGCAAGGCATTGAGCAGGGTCGATTTGCCCACATTGGGCTTGCCGGCAATGGCAACCGGAATGCCTTGTTTCAATACGTTGCCAAGGGAAAAAGACTCTCGAAGACGGACCACCTCCTTGTCAATTTCATCCAAAAGCTTTTGCAGCTGATCCCTGTCGGCAAACTCTACATCCTCTTCACTGAAGTCCAGCTCCAGTTCTATCAAAGCGGCAAACTCCAGCAACTTTTGACGCAGCCCGCTGATGCGCTCGGAAAAATGACCGCGCATTTGTTGAAAGGCCATCTTTCGGGACGCTTCGGAGTTGGACGCGATCAGGTCTGCCACCGCTTCGGCCTGCGAGAGGTCTATCCGGCCATTCAAAAAAGCCCGCAGGGTGAACTCCCCCGGTCGCGCCATGCGCGCTCCATGATCCATCATCAGCTTCAGGATCTGTTGCTGGATGTAAGGCGACCCGTGACAGGATACCTCCACCATGTCCTCGCCGGTATAACTGTTGGGAGACAAAAACCTGGTGAACAACACCTCGTCGAGGGCTTCATCACCCATCATAATGTGTCCGAGGACCATGCGGTGCGACCCAACATCAAACAATGAAAGGTCTTTTTTTCGTGGGATGAAGATCCGTTCCCCGATCGGGATTGCTTCCGGCCCCGATAAACGGATCACCGCAATGGCCGAAACGCCGGCAGCTGTTGCCGGGGCGCAGATGGTTTCATGTGTGTTGTATCGTACCACGATCCTGCCGTTGAGTGAATACCGCCTCAGCAAAAGTAATCATTGCTAAGCAAATGGGATCAGCATATTTGTTCTATTTGAGTTATCTGAATATACATCTGGGGCCATCCCCATCTGATAACCCCTGTGAAAACAGCAACGTGTGTTTCGTTTTTTATGTGTCTGTGTGTAATGTCATGCGTTCATATTGGTTATTCAACAGTGTTCGACTAAATTCTGAGGCTGAAAAAGCTGGGGCTGCCTCCCGAAGGCTTCACCCCCATGTTGTATGTTTGTAATTACCAGAAAACAAACATCAACATACATAAAATAGTGAAATAAAGTTTGCGGACAGCCGGTTTTCAAACAAATTTTGAATCTGGTGGATGGCGTTAAGATAAGGGGGTTGATTAACAAGCATCAAGGCGACCGGTATTCCAAGGCATTTAAGACCCTTACGCAGTGGATTACTTGACTGCCGGGTATATTCAGCCGTTGTGAACCCATGCCAGCGATATGCGAGGGGTAACGGTTGTTTACTCGGATAACAGTGATATTTAATCTTGTTTTGCAAGGGGTGATATTCTTTTTTATATGCAATTGTCGGTGACAGTATTATAATGTTTACCTTTGCATCGAAAATTAAGAGTTGGGTTTTTTCTTTGCCCGTAATATAACGATTACCTTTACCCCGCAGTTTAATCTCTCCACCTCACTTTAAGATTTTCATTTAATCCGACCCGCAACATTGCGTGGTCATTAATCTTTTATAATACTATGACGACTTTTGAAAGTCTGAAATTGACTATGCCCATTTTGCAGGCATTAAAC
>SL_3KL_010_SEDDRAFT_10001695_pt1 | contig 20142 bp, 19 predicted proteins | sample SodLakKL_010_SED_2_FD_10381 | JGI IMG/M metagenome (IMG submission 10381) | reverse complement strand
AAGAGTGAGAAAAGAGGGCGTACGAGAATCTCGGTGACTCGCCCACCACCGGATGCACGTACACTGCCCGAAAATGCCAACGGCCGATCGTAAAACGCTTTAACATACTTCACCTCCTCGCGGTGGATGAGCGGAGCCACAAGCCCGTAGACAAACCTCGGGTGAATATTGCTGATATCCGCATCTACATAAACGATGATATCTCCCTTCAGCTGATGGATCGCTTTCCACAAGTTTTCACCTTTACCCTGCTTGGGCTCCAGGTGAGGCAGAATATCTTCAGCCAGATAGGTATCGGCACCATAATTTTTTGCCACTTCCAGGGTGTTATCATCTGAACCGGAATCGATCACCGCTATCTCATCAATTAATGGATAACGGTTCATGAGTTCTGATTTAAAGATAATCACCTCTTTACCGATGGTTTTCTCTTCGTTGAGCGTAGGAAGACAGAGCGAGATGGTTAATCCCAGTTTCTCTTTTTTATCTACCAGCTTCTTTAAATCCCAAAATTGAGAGTGGTGGTACGTATTTTCGTCGATCCATTTTTGGAGATCAATCACACTGTCCTCCATCAATTGCAATTAGTGTTCCTATGAGTTGGGTAAGACCTTTGTAAATCGGGTCGATGGAAATCGATTCATTCATTTTATGTATGTGGCTTCCTTTGGTAATTCCCAGCGTTAAGGCCGGAATATTCTTATCAATTAATGCGGCCAGTTCCGATGTGCTTGGGGCAAGGCGCGGCTCGATGTCGAGTGATCCCATAATTTCACGGCAACACCGGTTTAACGGATGAGCGTAGGGAATTCCGCCGGGTTTTCTGCGGGCAAAAATATCGAGCTCTACATCATCACCGGTTTTAGATGATACTTCCTTTGCAATATCCTCAATAGTGCGGCCAACCTCATCAACCACCTCTTCTGATTCCGATCGAACCTCAAAACCGAGCGTAGCCTCTTTGGCTATGGTGTTGAAGGAAGATCCGCCGGAAATCGATCCCATAACCACACTGGTGCGCGGCCGTTTGGGTAGCCGTATATCGTTAATTTTGTTGATGACTTCGTTGAGCGTCAGGATAGCGCTGGCATCTCCAAAACGGGACCAGTCGTACGTTTCGGGAACCCGACAGGTAATTTCACCCCGTAGCATACCGATAGAGGTGTAGCTCAGCCGCCCCAATTCAACACCCTCGATGCAGATCGCCTCGGAGATATCAAACTCGTTGTTATCGAGGAAAAAGCGAATTCCCTCCAGGTCACCCCGGCCAAGACTTCGAACTCCACCTAATAGTATTAAATCACTTTTTAGCTCAATGTCGAGCTCTTTAAGGAGGTAGGGAAGGGTTGCCAATACAGCAAGCCCCAGACTGTTATCGGCAACACCCGGGCCGGTGATGGAATCGGCCGAGACCTGCATAGTGTGATCCACTTTGGAGGAGAACACGGTATCGGCATGGGCATTGATGAGGATGGACCGCTCCCCATCAGACCCGCTTAACACCCCGATGCCGTTCCCACAATCGTCAATGGAATTTTCTGATATTCCGGCTTCTTTAAACCGGTTGAGTAGAAATTCAATTTTATCTTCTTCTTTAAAAGATGGGGCGGGAATTTCACCAATCATAACAAGATTGGCCAGTAGGATTTCCCTATATTCTTTAAGCTGCTCTTGAATATCGGATAGTTTATTTGTGAGACTGTTCATTGATATAATCCAATAGTAATGAATTTTACGATTATCGCTTAAAATGATAAAAATATTGACATTAAACACCCTTTATTCATTAAAACATGATTAAATGTTTATTACTATATGAAGATTCATTGTGTTGAAGAGTCTATTTATTAGACAGAAAAATATGGTTCGGTAAATAAGTGGCTCTATTACGACCGATGATGAGCAGTAAATTGCAAATTTGATGGAAAGAGGTTCAAATTTTAATCACTTTTCATCTTGCAAAAATATAATTGTACAATAGTTGGTAACCATTCTCGAATTGAGTCGTCATACATGTAACCGTTTGACGTTCAACATAAATGCGAGTTAAAGAACGTGAAGGAACCGGATTCCAAAATAGTCTCCAATATTTTGAATGGAGACACAGCTTTATATAAGGATATTGTAGACCGATATTCACCGATGCTTTTTCATATCGTTCGATCTTTTGAAAAGAACGAAGAGGAGGTAAAGGGATTGGTNCAGGAAATTTTTGTGAAAATTTATACCCGGCTTGATCANTTTAAGGGNCGGTCAAAATTTTCTACGTGGATTTATACGATTGGCATGAATCACTGCAGGGATTACGCCGGNAATATTCGCCGACAGAACAAGAGATTTAGTGATTTTGAAGGGGATTTTGCGGAGCAGGAGATCGGTGACAGTGAGCAGCCCGATCACAAAATGGAGCAGGCTGAGGCAAAAAAAACACTGTATGATGCAGTGAAGGAATTGTCTCCCGATAAATCAGAACCTTTGCTGATGAAGTACAGAGATGGTATGAGCTATAAAGCCATTTCTGAACAGATGAATATTTCTGANAATGCCCTGAAAGTTCGAGTNCACNGGGCGCGNTCAGANCTGAAANAACTTTTAGAAAACAGNTCNATGCTATGAAATCATCAAATAAACAGAACCCGGAAGAGCTTTTACGAACAATTTTTGGATGGAGAACTCTCCCCCGAAGAAGAGAAGCGTGCACTCCATACCATTGCTGATGACGATGAAATGCGATCGATGTTGAAATTTGAACGCTTTCTGGGGAAATCTCTCTCAGCGGGAGAGCCGAATATAGAGTCGTTTTCCGTACCGGAAGATTTCTCCAACGATGTGATGGAGCAAATTTACAAGATTGAAGAGAAAGCGGCTGAAGAAGCTTCTGAATCTTACCTGGAAAAAGTGAAAGAGGTATTTGNATCCTGGTTTACGCCCAGGGAATTTTCACTCCAGCCCGCATTGGTTTATGCACTGCCACTTCTGCTGGTAACCGGATTCTATTTTCTGGTAAACACGCCATCGGAACAGGTTAGTCCGGTAACGGAAACCACATCAGAAATGGAGTTTACGGCTGTAGATGGTGATGACGAACAGGTGTGGATTCGCTTTGTCTACATCGATCAGGAAGCTGAAGAACTGGCGGTAGCCGGTAATTTTAGCGATTGGGAACCNATTGANATGGANGNNCAAATGATGGATGGNCAGCGTGTATGGACCGGGTTNGTACCCGTAGAGCGTGGCGAACATCACTATATGTTTGTGAAAAATGGCGAGGAGTGGATCACCGATCCGCTTGCCGATATTCAGCGCGACGATGGATTCGGTAACAAAAATGCTGTTATCTATTTATGAGAAAAGCTCTTGTAACTTGTTTACTCATGTTTATTTCTGCACATAACACATATTCTCAAAATGTGGAGGGATTTTTAAGCCTCGAGAGCAGTGTCGGCTTTACATCCAACACATTTTTGAGCCCGATGATTAGTGAGTGGGACCGATCTGCACAAGGCGGTTTTGCAACTATTTCACCATCGGGACAGCTACTTTGGAACAGGGGAAGCTTTTCCGGGGTACTGTCGTCCGGTTTTCTGTATCAACCCATGTTTGATGAACGTGAAAACTGGAGTGGGTATTACGGAAATAGCAATGTGCGCTATCGAATTACTCCAAATTGGATGGCGGAAGTTCAGGGATCAGCAAGTCGTTTTTCATCTATCTACGATCGAGATCTGTATTCCGTGTTTCCAACGTTGACATGGTCGCCCGGTTTTTTTACAAGAGTTCGGGCTCGTGCCGGATCATCATTTAGAAACTACAGTGATGTAGAAACTGCCGACGGTGGTGAGATGTCGGATCGGCTTGATCTTTACGGGTTAGAATTTGAAACCTGGCCTTCATTTAACTGGCGAGTTCGTGCAGGTCTAAATGGTAATTTTGCTGAAAACCTGGTGCAAAATCATACGCTCTCTTTTTCGCTGGATAGAATTATCAATCGAAATTGGAGACTCTCTCTCCAGGCAGCTACTGATCGGTATTCTACAGAAGTTGTTACAACTACTGGAACCAACGGTGGCGGAAATCGACCTCCTATAGGCGGTGGGGGTGGTGGAGAAGAAATTGTAACCGAAGAGGATTCCGATCGTCTGATTAGAACAGGGCTGTCACTTTCGAGAACGTTTTTTGATCGATTGACAGCAACTGCATCGGTTTCTCATCTCAGCTTTTTACCGGCTGAACAGGAGTCGATATCGGACGTTCAAACGTCGCTTCGGTTTCGATACTCCCTGCCGGTATCTGGATTGATGCGAGACAGAAGCGGTGAAGTAACTCCAAGCTGGAGTGATGATAGCGACGGAGTGATATTTGTAACGGTAGATTATCGCGGAGATGGCGATCTCTACCTGGTAGGAGAATTTAATGATTGGGAACGGCCCGGAATACCACTTTCAAAACTGTCGGACAGAAGGTACGCAGCAGAACTGGAACTGGAGTCGGGAATTTACGAGTACAAAATACTGCGTGTAGAAGATGGAGAGGAAGAATGGATTGATTTCTCTGATGAAACAATGACCGTTAATGATGGATTTGGCGGAGAAAATGGCTTGATCTATATCGATTAAAATGAGGACAACATGATGAACTGGAAAATTCAACACATACAAAGATTACAAAATATAGCTCTGCTGGCAGTAATATTCTGTTTAGCGCCATTCGCGCTATCTGCACAGCAAACGCAATCAGAGCTGATGGACCGTGGAGTTGCGGCCGGCTTGGATCAGTCGCAGCTTGAGCGGGTGATGGACCGTGCTAATGAGCGCGGTGTTGAAGTGAGCGATCTTCAACGGCTGATTGAGCCGGCTATTAATTTAGCAGAACAGGATTTGCCGTCAGATTATATCATACAAAAGCTGATGGAAGGTTTTTCGAAAGGAGTTCCTCCCGGAAGAATGATGCCGTTGATGGAGAGCATTCATGAGAATACACCACGGGCAGTTTCGATAGCAAATAATTGGACGGACAAACCTGAAGTAGCCTCCTTCATGGAACGAGCAGGCGAAAGGGGACCGCAATTTCGGCAAGAATTGATAAGCGCGAATTTAAAATCACTGACTCAACAAGTAGGTCCGGATGAATTAGAAAGTGTATTGGAGGGGATTGGACAAGAGTCCGTGCTCGAAAAGTCATCTCCCAGAGCTGTTGTTGCAGCCGTGGGAATATTACCCGATCTGCCGGCATCAGCCCGAGAAGGAAATGCTGCTCGGGGATTGCTCGCAAGAGCAGCTGAGGGAGGATTTACAGCCTCTGATTTTCAAAAATTACCGGGGGCAATGAATGCTGCAGAGCGCCGTAGTGAACTACCTGCGGCATCAGTTATAGAAGGAGTTGCAGCGCAGCTTGGCAGTGGAATTCCGGCGTCTGAGGTTCTGCAAAATTTATTTAACGGTAATGTAAATCCGGGACCTCCGGGAAATCGCCCGGGCCGGCCAAATAATGGCCCCGGAAGAGGACAGGGTTCCGGCAATAATTAATATTAGTTCTTTAAAATGCCTTGATAGCTATATCGGGCATTTTGTTGTAATGCATTGTAAGAGAGATATATATAAAAAAGTTGTAACCCATCCTATTTCCGTTCGTCATATCTCCGTAACTAATTAAAAATAAAGGCTAGAATATTATGAATACATTAAAACAGTTTAAAATAACGGTACTCTTGGGAACTATGGTGGCCCTGTTAGCATGGGGTTGCGGTACAGGTACCGATTCTGGAACAGGAACCATGCAGGTAAAAATGCACGATAATCCAGGCGATTATGATGAAGTGAATGTATCGGTTGAGCGGGTAGAGGTAAATCGAAGCCAGGGAGAACAAGGATGGGAAACCATTAGTGAGCCAAATGAGGTTTACAACATCNTGGAACTGATAAATGGTGAATTTGCAGTATTAGCAGATGCTGAACTGGAAACCGGAACGTATCAGCAAATACGATTAATCCTGGATGATAATAACTCAGTTGTGATTGATGGAGAAACATTCCCATTGACAGTGCCAAGCGGTGCTGAGACAGGTTTAAAGCTGAACATCAATGCTGAGATCGAAGAGGGAGTAGTATATGTATTGCTTCTCGATTTTGATGCAGATCGTTCGGTTGTAAAAAGAGGTGTTCAAGACGAATATAACCTTCGTCCTGTTATCCGAGCAACTGCTGAAGCTACTTCCGGAAACATAGGGGGCAGTGTGAATGTAAGTGCGACTGTACGAGCTATTTTAGATGCAAACACAGCGGATGCAGATACGGTTTCAACAACATTTACAGACGGTGAGACAGGTGAATTCTTACTTGTTGGCCTGGAAGAGAACAGCTATACAGTAAATTTTGAACCTGAAGATGATGAAAGCTACGAAGGTAGTGAAATCGACGATGTAGAAGTGACAATCGGGGAAACTACAGACCTCGGTGAGATTGAGCTTACAGAAATCGATGAAGAGTAACTTCCGTAAGAAGTAAACATTGGTTTTCAAACGATAGCCCGGTTTCTGAAAAGAGCCGGGTTTTTTTATGTTCTCAAAATAAAGTTGTAACGCTTTTGGTTGTTGGTCGTCATAACACTGTAACCGAAAATAAATACCCAAGATTTTATGAATACATTAAAGAAACTTAAAGTAACAGCACTCTTTGGAACCATGGTGGCCCTGTTTGCATGGGGTTGCGATATCAGCCCTGATGCTGGAACAGGCACAGGTACCATGCAGGTGAAAATGCACGATAATCCTGCACACTACGATGAAGTGAATGTATCCGTTGAGCGGGTAGAGGTAAATCGCAGTGAAGGTGACCAAGGATGGGAAACCATCAGTGAGCCGAATGAGGTTTACAATATTCTTGAACTTGTAAACGGTGAGTTTGCAGTGTTGGCTGATGCCGAACTGGAGACCGGAACGTATCAGCAAATTCGGTTAATCCTGGACGATAATAACTCTATCGTGATTGATGGTGAAACGTATCCACTGACAGTACCAAGTGGTGCTCAAACCGGCTTGAAACTGAATATCAATGCCGAAATCGAAGAGGGCATTGTTTATACCCTGCTCTTGGATTTTGATGCAGATCGTTCAGTAGTAAAAAGAGGCATGCAAGATCATTACAACTTGCGACCGGTAATTCGAGCAACAGCTGAAGCAGAGTCCGGTAATATTGGCGGAACTGTAAATGCTGAATCTACAGTACGGGCAATCCTCGATGCAGGTACAGCTGATGCAGATACCGTTTCAACCACATTTTCTGATAGTGAAACCGGTGATTTCCTGCTTGTTGGACTGGAAGAGAACAGCTACACTGTAAACTTTGAGCCGGCTGATGATGAAGCATATGAGGAGAAATCCATCGATGAAGTTGAAGTAACAATCGGTGAGACGACAGATCTCGGTGAAGTTGAGCTCACAGAAATCGATGATGAATAAGACGAATAGATAGACTTAATTTGTCTCCAATAAAAAGCCCGATTCTTAGTAGGAATCGGGCTTTTCTATTTTCTTGAAGGATTTTACAGGAAGATATCTATTCTTTATGCCTTAGTTCGATTTTTTTGAATTATCCAACACGAAGTCTTCCGCCGGCCGGCGGAGAGATATAGAGGGGTATCCATTGTGACCTTTCTACAATTTAATAAACATCCCCCTGATTCCCCCTTTTATAAGGGGGACTTTTGTGATCATAGTAATACAATCGAACTCAGATTTTAAGCTAAGCGGGAACGACTTCTTTACTGAAAAACTCCTGTGTTGTTGTTTTGTATAGAGGCTTTCCAATAAGCGTTGCAGAGGTACATTCTGTTATCTCAACGGCTACGTAATCTCCTTTTTGATAGTGCTGTTTATCAAAAACTACCATTTTATTGGTATCGGAACGCCCGGAAAGCTGCTCATCGGACTTCTTACTCGTCCCTTCTGCAAGCACAAGGTGAATATTGCCAATCTCTGCATTGTTATTTTTCTCCTGGATGTTCATCTGCTGCTCAATAATTTCTGTCAGCCGACGCTTTTTCACCTTCTCGGGCACGTCATCTTCATACTTTCGCTGAGCAAGGGTTCGGTCCCGCTCGGAATAGGCAAACATATAGGCCAGGTCGTACTCAACGTTGGCCATCAGGCTCATGGTTGCCTCATGCTCTTCTTCGGTTTCACCGCAAAATCCGGCAATAATATCTGTTGAAAGACTAACTCCGGGGATGATCTCCCTCATCCGTTCTGTGAGTTTCAGATACTGCTCACGCGTGTAAGGCCGGCGCATTCGCTCCAACATGCTGTCGCTTCCGGCTTGTGCCGGGATGTGGATGTAGTTACAAAGGTTCGGCCGCTCTGCAATAAGGTGCAGTAGTGGTTCGGGGAAGTCCTTGGGGTGAGGAGATGAAAATCTGAATCTCATTTCAGGATCAACTTTACTGGCTTCGTCCATCAATTGCGTAAAGTCGATATCTTCGTACTTATAGGAATTGACGTTTTGTCCTAACAGGGTGACTTCTTTGTATCCCTGGTCACTTAGATGTTGAATTTCTCGCAGAATACTCTCCATCGGACGGCTCCGCTCACGGCCACGGGTAAAGGGTACCACGCAAAATGCGCACATATTATCGCACCCTCGCATAATCGAAACAAACGCAGACAGACCGTTGTCGCTGGTTCGGACGGGAGTAATGTCGGCATAGGTTTCCTCGAGGGAGAGGAGGACATTTACAGCTTTTCTGCCGTCATCAACTTCGGCCAAAAGATTCGGGATATCCCGGTAAGCATCGGGGCCAACCACAATATCAACCAGCTTCTCCTGTTCGATGATTTTATCTTTTACGCGTTCGGCCATACAGCCCATTACGCCTACGGTAAGGTTTTTCTTCTCTTTTTTGATCGCACGAAACTCCTTGAGCCGGTTCCACACTCGGGTTTCCGCATTTTCGCGGATGGAACAGGTGTTTACAAAAATAACATCTGCTTCTTCCGGTGACTGAACGGGATTCATGCCGTCTTCCATCAAAATGGAGTTGACGACCTCCGTATCAGCGAAGTTCATCTGACACCCGTATGTTTCGATATAGAAATTTTTATTGTTCATAGATACTCTGTTCAGCTGTAAATTTGATCCTCAAAGATAAAAAGCGATCGGTTCTCGGTAAAGTGTTCTAATCTTCCTCGTTTGGAATAATTTCATCGAGTTCGATTTCAAAAACAAGAATTGCCCCATCAGGTATGGCTGGTGGTGTATTATCTCCATATCCGATATCAGCAGGGACAAAAATTTCGTAGGTAGCACCTTCACCCATCAACTGAAGTGCTTCCGAAAATCCGGGAATTACACCACTTACCGGAAATGTGACTGTATCTTCATCCGGGCTTTCATCAAACACATACCCGTTTGTAAATGTGCCGGTATATCGGACGCTTACGTCATCTTCTTCAGCGGGGCTGTTATCACTACCTTCCTCGATAACTCTGTACTGCAGGCCGCTTTCAGTTTCCGTGATATCTTCGTTTTCCCTGTTTTCAGCCAGAAATTCTTCGGGATCTTGTAAAAATGAGTCTAGCTCCATATCGAATACCAATACAGATCCCGGCCGCAATGGGCCGCCTGTAGGCGGATTATCTCCGTAACCGAGCTCGGGAGGAATAAAGAACTCAAACCTGCTCCCTTCGTTCATCATTTGAATTCCTTCTGCGAGTCCTTCAAGATTGAGAATGGAGATGGGGAAATAGTCGATTCCATCACTGTCCATAAATGTTTCATCAGAGATTGTTGTACCCACATATTCCACAAAAACCACGCTTTCGGAATTTGGAGAGTCACCTTCCCCTTCTTCAATAATTCTGTATTGCAGTCCGCTATCTGTAACCTCTACGTCATCTTCGAGGGCGTTCTGTTCCAAAAAATCGGTTTCGTCAACAGGGTCGCCAAAGGGACTTTCAGTGTCCATGCACCCTGAAAAAAGGAGGGCTAAAAGCAGGAGAGAAATTGTGGAGATATATTTCATCGGTACTATGTTTTATGAATTTAAATCTTTAAAAAATTATTAGGCCAGAACCCGAACAAGTTACTAACTGATGAAACGGTATAATGTTTGATGAATTTTGTGAGGCGGTTAGAAATCTAATTTGATGATATTTCCGGCAGCTCTTTCAAAAACGAGCCTATTTCTAACAGATCAGCAGATACATCATGTTCGAGCTTTTCGGTGAGGCCGTTGCTGTAGAACTCAATATCTTCAGACTGTTTCCAAAATGAGCGTTGCCGATCGATGATGGGAATAATGTGCTGAATCTTATCGGGATCAAAAAAGAGGACTTTTCGATGAAGCTCTTCAAATTCATCCAGGATATTTTTGGCCAACATCACTTTAAAAACCCCATTTTCCGCAGATATCTCGTCATGCAGGTATAGATTCTCCAGGTTATAGCTGTTACGTCTAATCTTCAGCAGCAACGACTGCAACTCCCGCCTGGAGACTACATCGGCATCTGACCGATTATAATAACTGAAATTACGTGCCAGACGCCTGCCGGTTCCCAAACTCATAATGGTAGCGGCAGCAGCAATTTTTTTGGCGTCGGAGTCGGGGTTTAATTCGGCCATTTTGCGGGATTTGAGCGCCATTTATTAAGCAGTTCTACATCCTCTTTTTGAATAGCTCCGGTTTCAAGGGCTACATCAATAAGGGTTGGGTAATCAGTAAGAGCATAAACGGGAATATTCTGTTTGGCGAACCGTTTTTGAGCCTTATCAAAACCGTATGTAAAAATACTAATGACGGCTTCTACATCGGCACCAATAAACTCCAGTGCCTCAACAACAGAAATGGCGGAGCCGCCGGTTGAAATCAGATCTTCAATCACAACGGTTTTTTGGCCTTTGTCTACACCACCTTCAATTTGGTTGCCCATTCCGTGGGCTTTGGCTTTAGCCCTAACATACGCCATCGGTTTATCCATATTTTCGGCAACCCATGCGGCGTGGGGAATACCGGCTGTTGCGGTACCGGTAATTACATCAAGTTCCTTAAACTCGCTATTAATAATGTTGATGAGCGCCTTGGAGATTTTCTTGCGTAGTTTGGGATAACGGAGTGTTAACCTGTTGTCGCAATAGATCGGGGAGTTCCAGCCGGAAGACCATGTAAATGGATCGTTTGGCCGTAAAATTACCGCGTTGATATCGAGTAGTGATTTTGCCAGCTCTCGCGCAAAATCTTTGTCTAAAATTGTATATCTGTTCTCACTCATAATGTTAATAAATAGAACGTAAAATTTATGTGGTACAACGTTTGATTCTGAATTAGAATCATTCAGTCTTGATACCGAACTAATAGTTTTTTGTTGGATTACATAAGAGATGCAGCAACGGCTGATACTGCCTCGAGGCATATCAGTGCATATATTCCGGCAACTAAGTCATCTACTAATATACCATATTTTCCGGGGAATTTCTCTACTCGTTTGATACCAAATGGTTTGGTGATATCGAAGAGGCGAAACAGTAAAAATCCGCCCAATAAAAGCCCAAGATCTGCAAACAGATCACCCCGAAAAGAGATGAACAGAAATACCACGCTTTGCCCTGCAACTTCGTCCATTACAAATTGCGAGGGGTCATCACCGAAACGGCGTACAGATTCTGATGTTGCCCAAAGTGAAAGCAGGGAGGTAATAATCAAAAACAGTGCAACTCCCCATGTGGAGTACGTTATGGAGATGATATAGATGAGCGGCAGGCAGGCGAGACTTCCCCAGGTTCCCGGCGCTTTGGGCAGCAGGCCGGCACCAAAAAATGTGCCGATCAAAAACTTAAAGGAACTCATTGCTTTGCGGATGATTTGAAAAGTCCTCTATTTACATAAAGATACTCAACACCGGAGTAGACAGTGATAAAAGCAACGGTTACCATTCCCCAATAAAACACGTTGGTTCCGAGCAGCATGTTTGCAAAGTCTGAGAGAGTTCCCGGCACAAGCATAAAAAAGCCGATAAGAAGTGCCACATAGAGAAAACCCATCTGAATGGCTGTTTTTACTTTTGCCGTATAGCGGGTTTCAAGCACAATGCCTTTGCGGTCCGTATAAATTCGCAGCAGGGTGATGGTAATATCCCGGAGTACAATCAGTATTACGGCCCACCACGGGAATTGCGAAGGATCAAGAAAAGGGAGGCAGACAAACCCGGCAAAGGTTAAGAATTTATCGGCCAGGGGATCTAGAAAAACGCCAAAATCACTTTCAACATTGTATTGGCGCGCATAATAACCATCAAAATAATCGGTAATTGCCGCTACGGCAAATACACCAAGGCTAATTCCCCGCAGCAGTATATCATCCTGTATAAACAGGAATAGAAATACCGGGGCCATTGCCATTCGAAATCCACTTAATATGTTGGGGAGTTTTTCCACGGGGGAAAGGTAATGTAGATTAAACTTAATTGTTAATAACTTTTTTTGATATAGAGGAAGAAGAAATTTCAACGTTCTCTGTCAAAGCCCTATTTTCATCAACTATGGATAACGCACAAATCATCACCATCGGTAATGAGCTGCTCATTGGCGATACGGTAAATACAAATGCTTCGTGGATCGGACGGTTTTTAACCGAAAACGGATTTTCTGTAAAACAGGTTTTTACACTACCTGATGAGTACAATTTGGTAAAAAAGAGAGTAGAGAATAGTATCGAAAATTGTGCGCTTACCATTGTTACAGGTGGGCTGGGGCCTACGCATGATGACATCACCAAAAAAATTGTAGCGCATATTTTTAACGCCGAAATGGTGATGAACGAAGAGGTGCTGGATCACATAAAAAAAATATTTGAACGCCGAGACTTTGTTTTTAGTAAATCGAATGCTGACCAGGCACTGGTACCCAAAAACTGCACGGTGCTGTTTAATACCCAGGGAACGGCTCCCGGAATGTGGTTTGAGCACAACGAGAATGCGTTAGTCGTACTTCCCGGCGTGCCCTACGAGATGAAGTACCTGATGGAGAACGAGGTGAAACCGCAGATAGACCGCTTTTTCCCAAAACGGGATGTATGGGCGACACGATATTATAAAACGGCAGGCGTACCTGAGAGCACGCTAAGTGATGATGTAGTGGGCGATTTAACACAGTATTTAAATAACGGGGTGAGTGTTGCATATCTGCCCGGTGCAGCCGGAGTTACAATTCGCATAAGTGCTTCGGGGGAGAGCCGGCAATCTGCCGGTAGAAAGTTGGACCGACTTAGTGAGGTGCTGCACCAAAAAGCGGGACCTGTAATTTATGGCGAAGGAAGAGATTGCGAATTGGCAGCGGTTATTGGCGAGCTTTTGGTAGAAAAAGAGTTGACCATTGCCACTGCTGAAAGCTGCACCGGCGGAATGATTGCCAACACGATTACCGATGTTTCCGGCAGCAGCCGATATATGCTGGGCGGAATAATTGCGTACGCAAACGATGTGAAAACCGGTCAACTTGGAGTAAATCAAAAAACTCTTGAAAACAACGGCGCCGTTAGTAAAAATGTAGCACTCCAAATGGCCGAGGGAGTTGCTAAAAAGTTAGGTGCATCCATTGGAGTTTCTACCACAGGTATAGCCGGGCCCACAGGCGGAACTGAAGAGAAGCCGGTAGGCACTGTTTGGATGGGGTTCTGGTTTGATGGAGTTAGATTTGCGCTTAAAGCCAACTTTACAAACGATCGCAATATTAATAAACTCCGCACAGAAATGGTTGTGCTGGAGACAATAAGACGTCATCTGCTCGGTTTAGAAAGCTATCCTTACCAACTTAACCCCCAAAGATAGTTGATCTATTTACTCACCATATGGTTCTCTTTTTCTGTGGCAGTCGGGGATACAATTCCTACGCCTCCACCGCCGGAAGCTCCCGCCGATACGGTACTGGTGCCAATTGAACTTGATGAAGAGGAAGTAGAAGAGGAGGAAGAGATTATTGAAGTCGCAATTTGGGAGTATGAACATTCTCCCGGCTTTTCCGTGGGGGAAACGGATAGCACCATGCGATGGGTAAATGTGCTGAATCTTGCCGATCGCTTTTCCCGGAAAAAAGGAGGGATTACCTACAGAACCGGTACAATTGGCCGGATGGATGCAGTAAACCAACACGCTTTTGAAAGCCGACATTTTAGAACGGAGGTAAACGGTCTGCAGATTAACGATCCATTGACGGGCACCGTAAATTGGAATCGTATTCCAACGCATAAAATTTCGTCGCTTTTGGAATCGGATTATGGCACTCACCACCGCTCGCAAATTCGGCTCCGCGACCACTATCTCACAGAACCTCGTACCTATCTTAATTTTGATGAGAGCAGTTATAATTACCGAAGTCTCGAATTTGCAGCGACGCACAATTTGAGCGAGCGGACAAATATCGAGCTGTCATTTTGGGATCGGCGCGATGACATTGGCTATGACCAGAGTGGCGTAGAGGGGAGTCAGGTAGTATTTAAAGGGTACCGGCAGCTAACGGACAGATGGTTGTTGAAGGCCGGTTATATCAATAATTCAATGGATCAGGATCAGTCATTTGGTTATATCGTGGATGACCCCAACTTTTTTGCCTTTAATCCGTTTGTAGCTCAGCCTGTTCAGGGTGGAGCAAATTCAGAAGAGAACTCAAAAGATATCTATCTGCAAACTCACTATCGGCAGTCTGTTGATGATCCCGTTACAACGGAACTGGGGCTTCATTATCAAAGTGCGGAACGAAAAATTGAATTCCCCGCCGATACACTCGGCACCGATTTTCGAAATATTGAACTCTACGGCCGGCAGAATATTAAAGCCGGCGCTTTTCAGGCCCAAGCTACCGGCCGGGTGTTCTCGCTGGATAACCGGGTAGAAGAGCAGCTGACGGAAAACTTCTGGTTGGGAGGAAAAGGGCAAATAACAACGGATTACAGGCCCATAAGCGGAATTACGCTTTCCACGGAAGTGGGTGGGGTGTATCGGTCTGATGATCAATCAGGGTGGGACTTTTCAGGGCGTCTGGATTTTCAACCATTTAGAAGTTTAACCCTCTCGGGGTTTGGAGGAGTATCAAGTTCGGTGCCGGATATACAGTCGCTTTATTGGCAATCAGAAGGTTTCCTTGGAGATGAAAATTTGAGTAATGAATACTCTGCCACAGCAGGTGTTGAAACCGTGGTAGGGCTGGGTCGTTACTTCTCAGTGGGAGCCAGGGGAGATGTCAGGGATATAAAAAACGGGATTTTTCTGCAGGCGAACGAAGAGGTAGAATCACAATTTGTAAATATCGAGCCGTATCAAATTCTGTCAGGTATGGGGTGGATCGGGCTCGATTCAAGCCTTTTTGAAGGAGAAATTTCAGCCACCTATAAATCGTTTGAAACTACGGCGACAGAAAACAGTATCAACCTCGGGCTGGCGGAGACCGGAGATCATATGCTGTTTAAAGGAAGTTTGTACTGGAAGAATTATCTGTTCGATCGTGCCACGTTCGTTAAGGCGGGACTAGTAGGTACGTTTTCCCCAAATGCGGTGCGCACAGCTGAGTNTATTGCTCCATTGAATCGGTGGCAGCACGGAACCAATCAGTTTGTAAATCCGTCGTACAGCCGTGTAGATGTAGATGTATCAGCCCGCATTCGCTGGATGATGCTTTTACTACGAATGGAAAATGTATTTGACCGGGTTACCCAAGCAGGCTACTTTGAGTCGGTTGGGTACCCAATGCCGGAACGGCGGTTTATATTTGGATTGAGAATTTTATTTACAAATTAATGGGAGTGACTGAATGAGTTTGGGTTATATGCTCAAAGAAGGGTTTGCAGGATTAAAAAGGGCCAGGCTGGCTGCTTTTACATCTATATTTTCGCTGTTCGTAGCCGTGTTGTTGATCGGGGTACTGACGCGGGTTGGATTTAACGCCTATGAAGTTTCACAGATGTTGAAACAGCAGGTGGAGGTTGAGGTATTTCTCGAAAATGTTGATGAACAAACCACAAACGAGCTTCAGCAGCGTATCGGTGAAGAACCGATTGTAGCGGAGATGAATTACATTTCAAGAGATAGCGCATCTAAAGTTTTTCGTGAGGAATTTGGAATGGGGGGAGAGGCTTTGGCCGACCTGAATTTTCTTCCGGCATCATTTCGGGTTTTGGTTTCTGATGAGGCTAGTGTAGCCCAGGTAGATTCATTGGTGCAGGTAATCAACGATTATCGGGGAGTGGATGAAGTGCGGTTTAACCTAGCCCTGCTCGAACTCCTTGAACGCCGCACGGAACAGCTGGTTCTCATTGGGGCTGCCATAGGTCTTTTTATTCTGTTTGTAGCAATCATACTGGTGTTTAATACTATACGGCTTACCATTTATGCCAAACGTGATCTCATTCGAGCTATGAAACTGGTGGGGGCAACCAACGGGTTTATCCGCCGACCATTTTTACTTGAAGGAGTTGTACAGGGAGTTATTGCCGGTGGGTTAGCTGCAGGTTTGGTATATCTACTGTTTGATTGGATCGTGCCTATATACTTTACTCAAATAGGCGTGCTAAGTTGGCCGTTTGGCGAATGGTACTATCTCATCGGTGGAATTGTACTTCTGGCCATCATCATGGGGTGGTGGGGGAGCCGGTGGGCTGCACGTAAATTTATCCGCGAAACTACGGTTTATACACAGTAGTGAACGGTATCTTAATGCACAAAACTCATAAAGAGATTATGAGTTCGACGACATCGTTTTGATTTTATCGCCGGTTGCTTTCCGTTTTTCGCACGCTTCGGTATCGTTACAGGTACCGAAAAGATGTAGTGAATGACCCTCGACATCGAAATCATGGATTTGCTCCATCAGCTTCTGAATCTCCAGGATTCGAGGATCGCAAAATTCTACAACCACACCACACTCTTTGCAGATCATATGGTCATGCTGCTGATAGGCGTACGACCGTTCGTAATAATACTGGTTCTTCCCGAACTGCTGACGCTGCACAAGTCCGCACTCAATCAACAGATCGAGTGTGTTATATACGGTAGCTCTTGAAACCCGAGTACCGGCATTTTTCAGGTTGAAGAAAATATCATCAGCATCGAAGTGTCCTTCAGCCCGATATATCTCTTCCAAAACCATAAATCGCTCGGGAGTTTGGCGCTGATTTTTCTCCTTCAAATAAGTTCTGAAGATCTCTTTGACAAGTTGGATAGTATCTTCTTGAGCCGGGTGTGCCATTGTTTTACGTTGTTAAAATATTGCTGATTGAACGATTTAGGTACAAAACGACATTAAATTAATGTTCGTATGATGTTTGTGATTTATGACTTTTTTACCTCTATTAAAATAAGATAAACTTAATCCATAAGCTCAATTACCCAAAATTAACCTTTGGAATTATGCCTACAATTGTAGCCTTCGAAACGATTACAGAGCTTTATCAAAATCTTACCAAAAAATACGAAAATTCTGATAAAACAGCTTTTGCTTATAAACCATCTGGTGAGGAGGAGTATAAGACGATTACGTGGGATTCCGTAAAGGAGGATGTAACTGCAATTGCCAGCTACTTGATTGATCAGGGTGTAGAGAAAGATGAAAAAGTAGCGATATTGAGTGAAAACAGGTACGAATGGGCCGTTGTGGATCTAGCTATACAGATGATTGGGGCTATTAATGTTTCCCTCTATTCTACGCTGCCTCCGAATCAGTGCCAATATATTCTGAACAATTCCGAAGCGAAGATATTTTTTGTATCAACGGGGATTCAGCTAAAAAAAGCGGTCGAGATTTTTGATGAGTGCCCGAATGTAAAACAGGTAATCGCTTTCGATGAACCGAAAGTGAAGGAGTATATCGAAAAAGAGTATGTAAAGCTCTATGATACCGTTTGGACGCAGGGAGCAAAGGCAGAAACGGCGCAACGAGAGACGCTTAAAAAGCGGGCAAAAAGCGTTAAGCCGGAAGATATAAGTACGCTTATCTATACATCGGGTACAACGGGTAAACCAAAAGGGGCAATGTTAACCCATCGGAATATTGTAAGTAATATTAAATCTGCACACGAGGCGATTACTATAGGTGAGTCTGATCGGTGTCTCTCATTTTTACCGCTATGCCATTCGTTTGAACGCACCGGCGGATATTACGCCATGATTGCAGGTGGGGCAGAAATCTACTATGCGGAGAGTGTAGATACGGTAGCCCGAAATATGCTGGAAGTCCACCCGACAATTGTGGTGAGTGTACCAAGGCTTTTTGAGAAGATTTATAACTTGGTAAAGAAAAATGTGGAAGAGGGGAGTGCTATTCAGCAGTCAATTTTTAACTGGGCACTGAATGTGGGTGAGAAATACTGGAATGGTAAACGTGGTTTGATAAGTATTCAAAAACCTATCGCAGACAAATTGGTGTTTGATAAACTGAAACAGCGCACCGGTGGCAACATTCGATTTTTTGTTTCCGGCGGAGCTGCACTCCCGGCTGAAATCGGTACATTTTTTATGGCTGCCGGCCTGAATATTCTCGAGGGATATGGCCTGACCGAAACCTCCCCGATTATGTGCTGCAACAGGTATGGCGATGAAAAAATGGGAACAGTAGGTAAAGTTATTAACGGCGTAACGGTAGGAATTCAGCGGCTTGATGATAGTAAAATTGTTGCTGAGGTGAGTGGTGAAGATTATCCTACAGATATAACCTCGGAAGCCGGAGAAATTCTAAACCGCGGCCCAAATACCATGAAAGGGTATTGGAAAAATGAGAAAGCGACCAAAGAGATGATTGACGATGACGGCTGGTTGCATACCGGGGATGTTGGGCGATTTGTTGATGGGCGACTTGAAATCACGGACCGCATCAAACATATGATTGTAAATGCAGGTGGTAAAAATATTTATCCCGGCCCGATTGAGGAGACATTTAAAACCAGCAAATGGGTAGATCAATTGGTTGTGGTGGGCGAAAATCAACCGTTTATGGCTGCTCTGATTGTACCCGATTTTGAAGCCATCAAAACGTACGCCAAGCAGAACGATATTCAGTATTCGGATATTGAAGAGCTTATAGAGCACGAATCAATCGTAAATCTGTTCAGTAAAGAGGTTCGGTCTGTTTCACGAGATCTGGCCTCACACGAAAAGATTCGTGATTTCCGATTGGTGCCAAATGAGTTTACTGTTGAAACGGGCGAGCTGACTCCAACGCTAAAAGTGAAGCGGCGGGTGATTGAAGAGAAGTACGAACACCTGATCAACGATATTTTTGATGGGTGATAAATCCATCGCCGAAGCAATTCCTCGGCGATGTGATTAATATACTTTAACCTCTATTCGGTACCGCCATCTTCGAACGTGGTGTCCGGCGCAGGTTCTTTACGCGCCGCAATGAACGACTTAATTCCTGCTACTACAAAAAAGAGGCAGATTAAAGCCATTGCCGCCTGACCGTACGATGCAGCAGGGTTCTCCAGTTCACCACCGCCAAGTATTCCAAAGACGTTCATCAACCCGCCAAATGAGCCGCCGATACCTAAAATGGCAAGCAGGAGCGCGGCGTGCATAGAGTGCTTTCGCATCGATTCTTTTTTGTTAGCAAGAACGCCAAGTCCCACAAATGCGATACCGAAAAAAGATGGAATTAAAGCGGTGGCACTTGCGCCTCCGGTGGCAACATACGATATGATACCAAGAATAATGAGTAGAATTCCGGTGTAGTTGGATAATTTAGGCATGTCGAAAAAATTTAATTAGCTGTTAATATTGGATAGCAAAGTAGCAACTCGCCGGCGGTTAACGCCCAGGTCGCTGTGGCCTTCTCGGCTCGAACTTCTGATATGTGCAACGGCTCCCGTAGGATAGGAATCTATTTTGATAACTACATCATCCAAAAAGCCGAACAGTGGAATACGAAATATGGCATTAACGTGAAGCTGTTGTGAATTTGAGTCAACTTCGTGGGCGTTCATCTTTTCCAATGCTCTAAGCACGTTCTCAAACAACTTATCCTCATTCTGTTCTGATGGCACAGAAACCCGAACGCAGTTGGGTGAGTCGGGGCACTCCGGCAGCGGATTTTCAATATCAGCCGGAGATTCAAAATCGCTTGATGTAGAGCCCTTAAGGGGTCCGTAAAAGTTAAACATGATAAGTACCAAAAC
>SL_3KL_010_SEDDRAFT_10001694_pt1 | contig 20142 bp, 11 predicted proteins | sample SodLakKL_010_SED_2_FD_10381 | JGI IMG/M metagenome (IMG submission 10381) | reverse complement strand
TGTTTTTTGAAAATTTCAAAGCCAATCAAAACCTCAATATAATTTATTCAATCAAAATTTGGTATTTATAACCCAGGCACCAACACCGAATAACCGATAACAAATAACCAATGTCCAATTAACTCCTCTCCAAAACAACCGCATACCCCTGGCCAACGCCAACACACATCGTAACCAGCGCATACTGTTTCTTCTGTTTCTGCAGTTCGATGACGGCGGTTTGCAAGATGCGGGCACCGCTTACGCCGAGTGGATGACCGAGGGCAATTGATCCGCCATTCGGGTTGATCCGTTCATCGTCATCATCAAGTCCCATCTTGCGTGTACAGGCCAGTACCTGGGCTGCAAACGCCTCGTTCAGCTCGATGATATCCATATCATCAAGCGTAAGCCCGGCGCGTTTAAGGGCAATCTCTGAGGCGTAAACAGGTCCGATTCCCATAATGCGAGGTTCCACACCGGCCACACCTGAGGATACAATTCTCGCCATCGGTTTCAATCCATGCTTTTTGCCGGCTTCCTCACTCCCGATCAGCATAGCTGCTGCACCATCGTTCAAACCCGATGCATTTCCTGCCGTTACGCTTCCATCTTTTTTAAATGCGGGGCGAAGTTTCGCAAGAATCTCCTTTGTGGTTCCCGGCCTGATGAACTCATCATCCTTAAAAAGGATGGGATCCTGTTTTCGTTGGGGAATTTCTACCGGCACAATCTCTTCAGCCAGTCGGCCGTTCTCTCTCGCTTTTGCAGCTTTCTGCTGGCTTTTGGCAGCAAACTTATCCTGTGCTTCCCGTTCAATTCCATACTTTTCCACCAGGTTTTCTGCCGTATTTCCCATGCCGTCCGTTCCGTACAGCTCCTCCATTTTCGGGTTGATGAACCTCCAGCCAAAACTGGAATCGAACATTTCAGAATCATTCCCGAACGGTTTCGACGATTTGGAAATCACCCACGGCCCGCGGGTCATATGTTCCACTCCGCCCGTGATAAACAGTTCTCCCTCACCTGCAGCAATCGCCCGACGCGCATGAATGGCGGCCGACATACTGGAGGCACACAAACGATTCACGGTTTCGCCCGGAACAGTAAATGGAAGCCCTGCAAGCAGAAGCGACATCCGCGCAACATTCCGATTATCTTCACCCGCTTGATTGGCGCAGCCAAAGATTACATCATCAATCGCTTCGGGATCCACATCTTTGTTTCGTTTCATCAATTTTTTGATGACAATCGCTCCCAAATCATCGGTACGAACAGGGGAGAGAGTGCCACGAAATTTACCGATTGGCGTACGGATGGAATCATAAATAAAAGCGTCTTTAATGGTAGACATAGAATGGTTCTCTAAAGATGTAAAATTGAAAGTTATTTAACTGAAGGTAGAAAAAAGTCGACCGATTTCTGAAATTTGCCTTTCAGATGAATTAGTGCCTACTCGTTATTCTCCAGGGAGTCGAGGTACCGTTGATATCTCGGAGGATATTCAAAAAGTGGTTCGTCGGGAATTGCCGGCAGCCGGGGAGTGTGAATTGGTGGGCGTTCCGGTTTTAAGTCGGGGTCCCACCGAAAGTTGTCGAGCTGACGATCAATATTTGCCGGATCTTCGGGTAGATGGCTTCCATCAACATTTCGTTCAGCTTTAAAATTATCGAACTCACCGTCTACAAAAATCAGTGTTGATGCTCCCGCCGCAACGAGCTCCATCAAGCCGTCGGGTTGATCATCATCGTCTTTTAGATGAAAAATAATTTCTGAGTTGTCGAACACGACAATCCTTTGCAATTCCCCATCATCGAAATAGGCGTGAAGCGTATCGCCGGTCATCTGATTTAAACGAGATGTAGCGCTGTCTTCCTGTACGGCAATTGGCCGGGTAAAGGAGCGTAGAAATTCTATGTCATCATCCTCGAACGTTGCCTCGATTAATGGGCCCGAAAGCTGGATGTTATCACGCCAGAGGATAGCGGACGAACGCAGGTAAAATCGATCTTCATCATCCCTGTAGTTTGAAGTATCGGCAACGGCAGCAAAGTTGGTCGACCAAATTCGAACATTCTCATAGGCATCCATATAGGAGACGGTGTCGGTCTCCTGGATTTCAATTTTTTCGCCGAGCAGGTGGGTGGTATCCGCTTCCGATTCGCTGACCTCCATCAGCCATGCATCGCCCGTTAAAAGTCGGTAGCCGAGGGAATCGGCATAGAGATAATCTCCGGTGAATGTCACTTTTTCTTCAAAATCATCGGCATAAACCCGGCTGTATAGTTCGTAGAGATCATCCGACCGGTTCATAAACAGGGAGTCCGACTCCAGGTACTGTGTGCTGTCGGCGAGCTGCACATCACCCCGAAAAATGGCGCTGTCGATAGCTTGGTAGTAGATGCCTGACTCTGCAAGCAGGGTGCCACGTTCATCTTCAAACCGGACAGGGGAGTCGAAAAAAACCAAATCCAGCGCATTAAAAACATCCACGAGCTGGGAAAAGAGAGTGTTTGTTTCGGATTGAACAACGACTCGTCCCCGAAACTGACTGTAATCGGTTAAAGTATCGTGGTAAAGAGTGTCGGCCCAGATCATATCGTCGTCCGTTTCGATCTGGATATTGAAAGCGTGAATCATGTTCTGATTAATAAACTGGTAGGCGCTGTCCGCCTCCATCACCATATCGTCGGTTCGTATGATCACATTATTGAGTAGTTTTCGAACGGGCTCTCCATTAATTACATCCCCCTCAGCACTACCGGCCTGATCGATGAATACGCTGGTTTGAGCGTTAGAACTTTGTGGAATAACCATCAGACCGACGATTATGAATAGCAGTGATGGGAGAAATATGTGAAAAGTTTTCATCAATCTACCTGCACTCTGCCACTTGGATCGGTTATGGTGTACGAAGAGAGGTCTGTAAGCCCATCAAACCCGCGGCCGGAAATACTGTCGGACGGGGTGATGATCGTCACAAAGTCGGGGGAGCTGATGCGGTCTGAATCTTGCGACCATTTTAGATATTCNGAGTAGAGTTGGCGTTCTGTTACGGTTTGAACGCGTACGGAATCGTAAAGTTCNAACTCCCGTTTTTCGTCGAAATAGATGGCTCGTTTACTCCAGGCTTCTGTCTCAACTGCTCCGGTTGTATCGAATAGCTGCACGTAAACGGGCCCGTCAATATTGGTCTGCTTACGATCTTCGGATTGGTAGCTGATGGCGTAGCTGCCATCAATTAATATTTTTTTTCGGCCATCTTTCATGAGCGACATCTCCACATCCCAACTCTCTGTTGTTGATATGAGAGAGTCGTTAAGTTCAGCTTCGATTTGGCGGGTATCGTGGTCAGAAAGTTCTGAACATGCTGCAACTGTGAATAGCAGAATCAGTGCGGGAATGGGCGATTTAAAGAGTGCCAAAATACCGGTCGCCTGCGTCGCCGAGTCCCGGTACGATGAACGCCTGATCGTTGAGTTTTTCATCAATGGCCGCAGTAATAATCGAAACATCGGGATATTTTTCTGTTATTCGTTTTAGGCCTTCAGGTGCGCATATCAGCGAAATAAAGCGGATGTTTTGTGCACCCTGTTTTTTCAAAAAGCCGATTGCATCATCCGCACTTCCACCGGTGGCAAGCATGGGATCAACCAAAAGTACTTGTCCCTCGGCCACACCATCGGGGAGGTTGGAATAGTAGTCAACGGGTTCGTGCGTAGTTTCGTCTCTGTACATCCCCAGGTGGCCTACTTTTGCATCGGGAATAAATTCGATGATAGCATCAACCAAACTTAAACCCGCTCGTAAAATGGGTACCACAATGACTTCCGTATCTATCGCGTACCCTTTTGTTTCGGTTATGGGCGTGTTGATGGAGTGTTCGCGCAATGGCAGCTCCTTAAGGGCGGAATAGGCCAGGATATTTGCAATCCGGGCCATCGCCTTGCGAAATCCAACAATATCGGTGGATTGATCTCTCAAGATAGAGAGATCTCTGGCCACAACGGGATGTTCAAGTACGGAAACGTTTTTGAATGTACTCATGATCTTTCCGAATTAAACTTCAGTGTCTTCGAAATAATTTTTGGTTATACGTACGATAACTCCTGATAGAGCAAACAAGGCAATGATGTTGAAAAACGCCATCAAGCCGAGCATTACGTCACCAAATGCCCATATGGTAGTGAGTGCGGTAATTGCCCCCACAAAATGCATACCTACAAATGCGAGCCGGTACCAGAATATCGACTTAAATCCGAAGAGATATTGTGCGGCTCTGTCACCGTAGTAACTCCAACTAATAGATGTGGAAATTCCGAACAGGATTACACTGATGGTAACCAGCAATCCACCTCCTGCGCCAAGTGGTGAAAGGCCAATTTCGAATGCTCGCGCTGTTAATGGAGCTCCGGTTTCAACAACGCCTCCATAAATTCTATCTAATATTTGGCCGTCTTCCGAGAATGCCACAGGAGCAGTTCCGGCGCCTTCAATGCGTCCGGTGAAATATTCAGTTTCGGCCCGATCAACGTACATTGTATCAACAACAGCAGAGTATCGCTGCATTTCGCCATTTACCGGCACACCGTTTTCAAAAAACAGTACGTTTTGCTGTTCAGGGTCCTCGGTTTCGTGGATTACATATTCTATGGCTCCATCAGATGGATTAACAGACGCGGAGTGGTGCATATCCCAGGCACCGGTTGATACAATAACCAACCCGGTAATGGAGCAGACAATTAGCGTATCAATAAATGGTTCGAGTAGTGCAACTACACCTTCTCGAACGGGTTGATCCGTTTTTGCCGCTGAGTGGGCGATGGGGGCAGAACCCTGTCCCGCCTCGTTAGAGAAAATTCCCCGCTGAACTCCATAGCTAAGTGTTAGAATTAGCGTACCTGAACCAACACCCAATACACCCGCTTGTGGGTTGAACGCATTAGTTAGGATAGTCCAGAATGCCGGAATTACCATTTGGTAATTCATTAACAAAATCAGCAGACCGGCTAATACATAAATGGTGGCCATAAATGGAACCAGTCTTGCCGTCACGTATCCAATTCGTTTAATCCCTCCAAGAATAACAGCTCCAACAAGTCCGGCAGTGATAAACCCGGTAAGTGCACGTGGCATTTCAAAGTCACTTGCCATTACGTCGGCAACAGTGTTCGCCTGGACAGCATTTCCGGTTAAGAATGCACAAATAGCAGCTGCAACTGAAAATGCTACGGCAAGCCACTTCCAGTTTTTGCCGAGGCCTTTTTCGATATAATACATCGGCCCACCGGAAACAGAGCCATCTTTGTTCGTTATTCTATACTCTTGCGCAAGGGTTACCTCTGTAAATTTAATAGCCATACCCAGAACAGCTGTTACCCACATCCAGAAAATCGCTCCGGGACCCCCAATATGAATGGCGAGGGCAACACCGGCAATGTTACCAATACCAACAGTTGCAGAAAGTGCTGTACTTAATGCCTGAAAATGGTTGATATCCCCTTCATCGTCAGGATCGTCATATTTACCCGATACTACTTTTAATCCGTGGCTAAATTGGGTGATTTGAATAAAACTGAGCCGAACCGTTATAAATATTCCAAAAGAGAGAAGAAGAAGCACCATTAATGGCATCGCTTCCGGAGTATTCCAAACAATGTCTAAAAGCCAATCAATAACATCTGCAAATATATCCATGGAGAGGGAGTAAGCTTGTTGAGATTTTCGTAAGCACGAAGGTATAAATAATTCGTGTTTATTTTTAGTAAAAAAATGATTTTGAAATGAACGATTTCTGTAAAATATTTTTTAGAACTCTTAGTGCAACAGTTCATTACAGAATTTTGCGCCTATTAGTAATGATCACAAAAACTATAAAAAGCATAACTATTATGACTAAGGCAGACATTGTTGACATCATTTCCTCTTCAACGGGTTTAACAAAAGTAGAGACTGAGGCCGTTGTGAAGGGCTTTATGGATACCGTAATAGACGCCATGAAACGTGGAGAAAATATTGAACTACGCGGATTCGGCAGTTTTAAAGTGGTAAAAAGAGCACAAAGAGTGGCACGAAATCCTAAAACAAATGAGGAAGTTATTGTGCCTGAGCAGTATGTACCCATGCTAAAGGTCTCGAAAGATTTTAAAGAGCAGGTTAATGAGTCTATGCAATAAGAGGGAAAACAGGCTCAAATATTCCTGAATAGTTGTTACACGTTATAAAATAGGGGTGTAACAATTTTACTTTTAAAATTTAATTGTTTGGGTTGAGGCCGTATTTTGCTTGTCTGATGCAACCATCTTACAAGTATTTTACGATGAAAATTGAATACATACTTCCACTTTTAATTCTGTTCTTACTTACGTTTTGTTCTCCGCTGCCGGATACTACCCACTATGAAATAGAGGGTTTGGTTTCCATTGAGGCAGAAACTGCTGGAGAAAATGATGAATGGAGTGTAAAGCACTCTTTTAATAGTACAGGACTTATTTCAGCTGGGGTAGATGATCAAACCACAGCTGATTTTGAATTCTATATCTCTAAACCCGGAAACTACAGCCTCTGGGTACTGGCATGGAAATATAGTGACGATGATAGAGATAATTTCTTGCCGGTGGAGCTGTTTGATGGCGATTACTCTTCAATAGAGCAGATAAATCTACAGCTTCCAAATATTCATCTGCCGAGATGGGAAAATAGTATCCATGAACACGGTGGTGAGGCAACGCTACACTTTTCCGAGCCGGGTATATATACACTCCGAATTAACTCCGCCGGGAAAGAAGGACTTCGGTTTGATAAAATACATCTTACCCACGAAAACAGCCGTCAACCGGAGGGGTTGGGATATCCCGAATCGGTGAATCCCAATATGGATCCCGTAGATATTAAGCGAGAACTGCCACGCAGAATACCACCGTCAAGGTCGTTTGGGTTGATGTTTAGTGGAGAGGATGATGCGGAGTTTTTAGCAATAAATGAGTGGCTGCAAAATCATTCGCTATCTCCTGATGCATTTTTATTGAAGAACTCTGTACCTGTTACAGAATTGAGAGAGATCAATCCTAAAGTGAGTTTTGGATTGGATATTTCGGGACAGAACCTCCCGCGTGAAACTGCTGAAGAGTTTCTAGAGTCCGGAGGTGATTATCTGACGTTTTTTGAAGAAACGGATATTAATAAAATTGAGGAGTTCTACGCTTTAACTCAAAATCATAACTCTGTAGAGAATGGTAGGGGATCATTTATTTCGGGTGTTCATCACACCAACGATACCGATTTTCAACGATTCCCGTCCAATCACCTTTCACCCAACCATGTTCCACTGATTTCTGATGAAGGGGACGGATCACTCTCTCCTATGGAGGTATTGGAAAACCAAATCAGGCGGATGGCAGATTCGCGATTGTCCGTTTACGAACTCCCTTATCTGTCGCAAGAGATGCCCGATTTTCGAGATATGGATGAGTCTGAACGTGAAGAGACATTCATGAGATGGTTCCAATTTGCAGTCTTTAACCCGGTAATGCCGGCCATACAGCTTTCTAATACGCCTTTGCTGGATAATCCCTCCGATAAACTTTTAGAGAATTTTAAACGGTATGCCGAGCTGAGAAATGAACTGTTTCCTTTTATATATACATTTGCCCACTATAATCGGCAGACCGGAGTGAAAATAGTTGAAGGGGATGGGCGGCGTTTTAATCAGTTTACGTTTGGCGAATCAATTCTTGTAGCCCCAATGTATGAACTCGGTATGGACGAGAGGTCTATATATTTTCCCGAGGGAACCTGGTATGATTATTACAGTGGTAGAGCGTATCAAGGGGGGAGATCGTGGTTTTATGAAGGCACGGATGATCGGATTCCTCTTTTTGTAAAGGCGGGGTCGGTGATTCCATATCGGCAGGCGGCACAATCACTCAAAGCAGGTACTAATGATACACTCAGGGTTGAAATTTACACGGGTGGGGCCGGTACATTTCGGCTGACGGAAGATGACCAGGTAAGTGAAAATTATCTGCGGGGAATTGCCGCCCGGACGATGTTTCGGTACAATGAAGTTCAGGAGCGAAAAATATTTACGATTGGCGCTGTACAGAACTCTTATGCAGGAATGGAAAACAGCCGAAGCTATAGACTTGAATTTTTGAACGTCGATGAAAAACCGGATGAAGTATTTTTAAATGATCAAGAGCTTCCGGAAAGCCGTTCATCTGAAGTGAAAGGGTGGAAATATGATGAAGAGAAGCGGTTGATCAATCTTCATCTCCCCAATTTAAACCGCCACGAAAAAGCGGATATCGAGATTTATTGATATAAAAAATCCCTTCAAGCATAGCTTAAAGGGATTTTGGAAAGCGGGACAAATTTAAAAATCTATTCCAATAGAGAAGTAGTGGATTGCTGAGCTTCCGAAACCTGACCGTGTATAAGGCCAGCCTACATCATATCGAAATGGGAGTCCCAGAAGTATGGTTCTAAGCCCAAATCCGGCACCGATTAAAATATCACCATCAATAACTGTTGAGGTAACATCACCTTCTTGTGGAGGTCCTTCACGGATTAAACCGGTCTGCCCGTTGATGACCACTTCTCGTTTTTCAGCAACTCTAAAGTCGAGGCTGGCAGGCCGTTCATAAAATACAATTGGCTCTCCGGTTTGGCCGTCGTTAAACCTTGAGTAGGGTACATCAAAACCCCAAGCTGCCCCGGCATCAACAAAAGCGTGACCGGTAATATTATAAAGTGGCAGAAATGGAATAGGGCCCGGAAGTACGGCCGCAAAAAGCGGAAATCGAAACTCGGCATTGATAAGCGAAAATTTATCGCCATAAGTGGTGTTAAATTCATGACCTCTTAATGGTGTGGCGGGAAGCGTGAAGAAGGTATCTGCAAGTCGCTCAAATGGAATTTCTGCATCACTCCAGCGCTGATTAATCCACCCGAGCATACCACCCATGAAAAATGTTTGTGAATCTCTACCTAGTGAATAGGCCCCTGATCCACGGAATGCGAATGACGTTCGATTTCCAAGATCGAAATATTGCCGATAATCACCTAATAGGGTGGCAAATCGTGGGGTGTCATCCATAAGTGGTGGACTTCCCGCAAGCTGTATGGAGTAACGAGAACCACCGCCGGGTGTGATGCTTCCGGGTTGAGGACGGGTATAGTCACTCGTAAAAGTTACCTGGGGATAGATGAAAAAGGAGTCATCATTTTGTAATGTAGCATCTCCAACGGATCGCACCGAGCTGAAATCTCTTGAAATGGTGATTGCGGATGCTCCGTAATCAATTCGTTGGAATCGGTTGAACGGATATCTGAAGTCAGCTGAAAAGCCGTACGTTCTAAACCGTAAAAGCTCACCAAAAAAGGTTTGAAAGTTTCTGGATTGATGGAAAAAGGAGGCATAAAAATTTGTCCGGTTTCGAAGGTAGCCGTATTGAAATGAGTAGTCACTATTTCGAAGGTCAAATTCCAGATCCGATCCAATAGATATTTCATGATCTCCAAACAGATCAGTTAACGTGAAAAAGAGTAGAGCCGAAGTTCCTCTTTGGGTGCTAACCTGCCCCGCTGCGTATTGAATATCCGGGGAGAATTGAAGTTTATATTCTTTAGGGCGATAGTAGCCGTCCTCGGTTACATTGTCATCCGGTTCAAAATTACGAGGGTCATCTCGGAGCTGTAGGGTTGTATCTCTTACAACAGCTTCTCCAAATTGATAGTTACGAAAATCAATTCTGCCATCATCACGCTCTTCCTGCTCTTCTGCTTCTGTAGTATCAGGCTCGGCAGTTTCTAATCGAGCCAAGTCACCCGGTATGGGGGCCAAAACACGGCTGCGAATTTGGTTGCCTTGTTCGCGACCGGCAATCATTTCCCCGGCATACCGAATGGCCGGCACACGATCCCGAACACTCTGCTCCATCCGTTTTTGAGCCCATGTATTTGGTGTTAGCTCCCGATCCATTTTCATGGAAAAGGGAGAACGGAGTAAGAATATATCAGGAAAACCACTGTTTAAAGCGTTGAAAGCCAGTCGTGAGCCGTCACTTGAAATGGATATTTGCATAACACCGGACTGCAGATCGGTGAGCGGCGAAGCGGTTCGGCTCGACAGGTCGTACTCGTAAATATTTGGGATTCCATTTTGATCCGAAACGAAAACCAAGCGTCCATCTGCGGTTAATGCAGGCTGGGATTCTGACCAGTTGGGAGTATTGGTTAAACGTTCAATTCTATTTGCATCAACCCGAATAGAGTAGAGATCTGTCTCGAAAAAGTCGTCGCTTATCATCCCGGAAAATCCGGCAAGCTTCTCATGCGGACGAAGGTTTCCACCTCTGTTGGATACAAAATAGATGGTTTCAGAATCGGGACCCCAGGCGGGTTCTTTGTCACTAAATACATCGCCGGTTAGATTTTGGAAGTCTCCATCCTCGAGATTGTAAACAAAAATATCCTGATAGGGGCCAATATTGCCATCAAAGGCAATTTTTTCACCATCTGGCGACCACGCTACAGAGTTGATGGCGTCGAGCGTGGGAAACCGGGTAGTGGTGGAATTCCCGGTTTCAACATTTACAATAGCAAGGTTGTACCTACCCTGCGATTTACTTGAAAGCGCAATTTTTTGCCCGTCGGGTGACCACGAAAGGTTTGGGTTAAGGATGTTGAGTTCCTCAAACATCGGATTATCTGATCCGCTAATTAACGTTTTGATCCGCTCTCCGCTATTTGCATCTACAATAACAACATCAAACACATTTCTGCGATTGGTAATCATTGCAATGCGGTCTCCATTTGGGGAGATTGCAGGGCTGGTATTGTAAGAGCCTGACCGTGCACGGGTTGTAACCTGTGATGCAATATTTTGAAGGGATTGCCGCTCTGCTACTTCCGGGAAATATCTATTCCGATAAAACTCTCTCCAGCGTCGGGAAAGTTCGTCAATTTCAATACCAAGCGATTGCTGCAGGGATTGTTGGATATTCCGATTTGTATTAATCCGCTGCATGATTTCGGTAATTTTTGGCCTCCCGTATTCAGCTTCTATATAGTACCAAAACGACTGTCCGCCACGATAGGCAAAAAATCCACCCAATCTGTTGAGCGGCGGTAAATACTGATTTAATACCGCATCACGCATAAACATGTCGGTTTGGGTATCCCACCCCTGGGCCATATACTCAGCTAACCCCTCTTCAAACCAAAGGGGGAAACGGAGTTGAATATTGTTTTGAATGATCGACTGAACATTACCACCGTAGTAAACATCGTTTATATAGGCGTGAACTAGCTCATGCTGTAACGTTCGCCTGAAATCGATGTAATCCCCCATAAAGGGTTGGGTCATCCGATTTTTGAACTTATCGGTAACACCGCCAATTCCCTGGGCGTCAACGGGAAGTCGCACAACGTTGGTTTGCGAAAAGTCGCTGTGCGAATCATAAATAATGACCGGAATTCTGTCGGTAAGCTGCGATCCCAAATCTTCCTGGAGCTGTTTGAGTGACGATTCTACCGTTTCGGCCGTAAATTGCGCGAGGTGGTAGTTTTTGGAATCGTAATAGTAGATATCGAAATGTTCGGTTTCGATAAATCTCCAGTCGAATGTGTCATACTGAACACGATTCTTTCCAAAATAAAAATATTGGGCATAGAGATTTTCTACTGCTACAGTTCCGAGAAAAATTGCGAGTGTAGATAGTAAAAGTAGCTTTTTCAATGATGGCATATAAGTCGATGTTTAGAAATCGGCGATAGTAAGATCGATCTGGCGTCGGCCCAAATCGGTATTTGTAACTTTAATCTTGATTGAGTCACCCAGCCGGTATTTTTTACCTTTCGAGCGGCCCGTTAAACAGTGCATTTCAGGGTTGTACACGTAATAATCATCTTTCAGGTCACTAACGCGAACCATACCTTCACAGTATATATCATTGATTAAAACATAAATTCCGTTTTCGGTAACGCCGCTTATTACTCCGGTAAAATCCTGTCCGAGTCGTTCCGACAGATATTCAACCTGTTTTAGTTTTACGGAATCTCGTTCTGCTTCTACAGCATAACGCTCACGTTCGCTGCAATATTCACCACTGTCTAAAAGCTCATCATAGGTGTATTCCGTTCCACCCGAGCTGTATCTTTTTAGAAGTCGGTGAACAATTACATCAGGGTAACGCCGAATTGGGCTGGTAAAATGTGCGTAGTCAGAAAATCCTAATCCAAAGTGCCCAATATTTTTAGGGCTGTATTCAGCTTTCGACATTGCACGGAGCATCAGGCCGTTAATAATATTCTCAAGCGATGTGTCTTCCACCTCTTCCAAAAGTGAATTGATTTGTTTAGAGGTGACTTTCCCTTTGATATCAAAATTTACACCTATCGGCTTCGCTGTCTCTTTAATGTTTTGCAGTTTTTCAAGATCAGGCTCGCCGTGTACCCGATAGAAGAACGGGTGATCATCTTTCGATTTCTTTGTCCGTAGATTTTTTACGTGAAGGGCCACGGTTTTGTTGGCCATCAACATGCACTCTTCAATGAGTTTGTGTGCAAATATTCGCTCTTTAATTATTACATCCACCGGCTTGCCATTATCGTCCAGCACGAATTTTGGCTCCGGAGTTTCGAACTTAATCGACCCTTCTCTAAATCGTTTATCGAGCAGAGTATGCGCCAGCTTTTCGAGCATTTTTAACTCCGGCTCAAACTCGTGCTGTTTTTTGCCATCCAGAATGTCTTGAACTTCATCGTAAACAAAGCGCTCCTTGGAGTGAATAACCGTCTCTTTGATGGAGTGATTAACTAACTTTCCGTTTGGTGCAATTTCCATAAAGCAGCTGTAGGCCAATTTATCTTCATTAGGCCGTAAACTGCAGAGGCCGTTACTGAGTCGTTCCGGCAGCATGGAAATGGTACGGTCTACCAGATATACGCTTGTTCCACGGTGATACGCCTCTTCATCTAAAATTGATTCGCGCGGCATGTAATAGGTTACATCCGCAATGTGTACTCCGAGATAGTAGTTCCCATTGTCGAGAATTTTTATGCTCAATCCGTCATCAAAATCTTTGGCATCTGCGGGATCGATTGTAACCACCGCATCGTCTCGCATATCGAGCCGACGATCGATCTCTTTTTGTGGGATTTCGTCTGGAATCTGTTCAGCATAGTCAAAAACCTCTTTCGGGAAGTCGGCTTCGAACTGTTTTTCTGCCAGTATGGAGAGGATATTTGCTTCGTTTGATCCCGCCTCACCTAGTCGGCTCTGAATTTTCCCTTGTGGATACGCGCCTTTATTGTCCCAATTAACCAGGGAAAAGGTTACTTTTTCGCCCGGTTTTGCTCCATTCAGGTCGTTCTTTTCAACGAAAAAATCGACCCGGCTCGATTGTTGATCCGGTTTGATGATATAGGTGTTTTTCGCTTCTTGATGAAGCACACCTACAAAAATGGATTTTGCACGTTTTACCACGCTTTCAATTTTACCGATAGCTTTTCCGCTTTTTTTGTGGTAGCCCGTTAATTTTACCTCAACGGTATCTCCATCGAGGGCGGTTGCCATCTGGCGGCTCGGTATTTTAATATCTTCATCACGCCCTTCAACGATTACATAACCATCACCCCGGCTTGTTACATCAAGCTTTCCGGTAAGTGTATCTTTATCTTTAACGGCAACTTCATTCAGCCGAACTAAATTTCCTTTGCTAACCCGTACAATTTCGAGCTGTTTTAAGCGATTTACCGCCTGTTTAAGCTTTTTTGCTGCTTTTTTTGATGTTAATCCAAGGGAATCTCCGAGTATGGGAACCGGTATGGATGCATCCGGGTAGGACTTTAAAATCTCTATGATCTGTTTTTCTATAGAACTTAAATTGTTCTTGCTCATTATCTATTGTTATATAAATTTTTAATTATCTACCAACGATTCTTCGTCTTCTGGCTCCTCAGCGTCCATTCCAAATAGTCGCCGGAATGAATATGAAATTCGCTGTCGTAAATTTTGCCAGGTATTAAATTGAAATTCAGCCTCCAATCCCATTCCATTCATCTCCTGAGTTTGGCTTGTTGAGATATCTCTTTCAGCCAATGTTATATCTTGCCGGTGGAAAGCTGTTACTGAGAATATACGATTAATTCTGTAGGTCGCACCTAAGTCGCCAATATTTGATTGCTGGCCCGCAACTTGCCCTTCACGGCGCAGGATAAACCGGTCATCAAACAAACGAAGAGCAACGTCTAAATCAACCCCGAATTCGTAATCGCTATCTTGTCCACCAATTCTGTTTTGGGTGATATTAACATCCACATCAAACACAACGTCATCTGTTAACAGAGCGTTTATTTGATTTGATAGCAGTGGGCTGATTATCTGGCTGGAGAGCAACGGGTTTACGATAGCTCCGGTTCCTGTAATTCCTTCACCGAGACCTGCCGTTTGAGATTGTGCCGATGGTACAAAGTTCCCGGTTAACAAAATAGCGAATGCCTGAGCAGTTTTTCATCTTCATTTTGGTTGATCCGGTTGATCTGCGCAGAAATTGTAGGATCAACTGTACCATCAATTCCGCCGGGAACCTGGAAGAAAAAGTTATTCTCTACGGATGAAATTGTGCCGCCAATTTCGAGAACGAGGTCGAGGGGAATCCGTTGAAAAGATTCGGTGGGGAGGAGGCTCGAAATATTAGGCCGTGCCCTGTATGAGGCATCAATATTTAAATTCGCGTCTACTAAGTCACCCTGCCAGCTAATGCTGCCACCCTCCCTAAGCGAAAATCGCCGGGTGATAATGTCGCCGCCAACAAACTGGTAATCTCCATCCTGAATGTTAAAACGGCCGAACATGCTTAAATCCTGATCTTCAAGAAGCAACCGAACCTGGCCGGTACCAGAGGCGTTCATCTCTTCGTTGGTAACAGGGTCAAAAATCAGTTGAACATCAATTGGGTCATTGGCAATAAACTGCAAATCCATGGTGAACAGCTCAACGAAGGTTAAATCTTCCTGTTCATCATCGTTATTATTTCCATTTATATCATTTTCATCAACTTCAAGGCCGGTGAGATCCGGGAGGTCGAAAGATTCAACAAACTGTATGAATCTCCGATCTTGCTCAAATTCTGTCTGCTCTCGCAAGGGGATGGATATCCGTGAATCGGATGAGAGAATAACGGTTTGAGTAGTGCGCAGAAATGGATCTAAATTGGTGCCGGTAATAGTGGCCTGGCCGGTACCGTAAAGACTCGAGTAGAACGGCACATCCGGATCGGGCTGATTATTCATGAAATGGAGATCATCCAGATCGAGTGTTAAATCGAGAATGGTAATAGGGCTAAAGTCATCCAAATCCACCTGCCCGGAAAGCGTGCCCGTGCCACCTCGTCTATCAGCTAAAGTCATGTCGTTAAACAGAAGCCCATCTTCTCGGTTGAAGACCAGTTCTCCGTCAATAGTGTAGTCTACATTTGTGAAAAATGGTTTGGCGTGGACGTCATCGATATCAAACGTTGAACTAAAATCGTAATCGGATGCATTTCCGCGAATAAAACCCGTGCCCGATGCACGCCCGTTAGCCTCGGTAATAATAGTGGGGACAATAAATGTAACAATCCATAAATCTACTTCACGAAGATCAGCATCGAAATAGAACAGATCTTCGTCTTCATCTGCCGCCATTGGAGATTTGAAAAACCCGCTTAACTGTAAGTCCTGGCCAACTCCATTGTTATCCTCCAGGTAGGAGCTGTATTTTTCGGGATCTGTGTAGACGTGAATATCGGTATCAAACTGATTCTCTTCCCGGTTGAAGGTTGAAGTGAGGGAAACATCACCAATTACCCGGTTATTGATGCGCCCATTATCTACAGTTAATTCCCCTTCGAGAGATGGATTGTTGGCGAGTGTACGGCTGGTAAAAGCGCCATCGATAGTACCCGAAAATTGAACACGTCCTCCAATAAGGTCGGAAATTCTGCTCAGGTCAAAATTTTCGACAATATATTCCACCGAATCATCTTCATTATCGCTGAATGTACCGTTAATTTTCAAAAGGTCTGATTCACTCCCGATGGCAAAATCATCGAACGTGAGAGTGTTATCATCCCTGTAAATAATTTTTTGGCCACCCGAAATAAGCCACTCATAATTGGGGCTGCCGAGTGATAGCTGATCAACTTCCATAACAAAGCGATCATCAAAAAGGTAGGCGTTTATAGAGCTTTGGTAGGCTAATTCTCCGGCAATTTGGGAAGCTTTCTGGTTGATGGAGATCGTATCATTTTCCATGCTGAACGAGAGGGATGCGTCCTCGATATCTGTGTTGCCGAAAATTGTAGAGTTCGCCGATGTTACCTCCGCACTGAAAATACTGCCACTTTTTAGGGTTTCGTTGTAGTTAAATGACCCTGTAAATGCAGCGTCAAAATCTGTGGTTTGATGATCTGCGTAGCTAAAATGCTCCTCGGAAAGATCGGAGCGGATGGCAAGCTGCTCTTTGGTGGCCGTTGCGTGAAAGTTGATTCGCGCGGCACTTTCTAACGTAGGTAAATCGGGCAGGTACAGCCTAAGCAGAGGGAGATCTTTCAGCGTTAAATTTCCATCAAGTTCAATGGGAGTGTACTCTTCGTCTTCAGCCAGAACAGAAAAAAGTTGCTCTTCGTCGGGCTCTATAAAAAGAAGTTCTTCAGAAACCCGACGTTGAAAATAACCGGCCCAGTGCTCGGCAATCTCTCCGATTTTTGTGGGGATAATGGTACCGGTTAACTCTCCATCAAAAAAGGAGCTTGTAAATCGGAGTGTTCGCCGGTCGAGCTCGGGCGAGTCGATATCAAGATAGAGTTGGTGGGGGCGAAGTGTATCTTCATTGATGGTAGATTCGGAAATTTCAAAACTGATGCGTCCCTGCAGGTCATCAATAGTTTTTCCATTCAGGTTGGTGGAAAAACGTCCGTTAAAATTTGATGAACTGTATGGCAGATCGTGCAGATAATTGGTGACATCCAGATTTTGGACTCCCCCATCAATATTCAGGGTTAGCAGTTCATCAATAAAACTAATGGAGCCACCGGTTTCCAACTCTAATTGTTCATCTTCGGCGAAGAGTGAAAAATCTATATTCCGATTGTTGTAAGTGAAATCTAAATCGCCGGTTTTAAAGTAATACCGGCTGTAGTTGCTTTCGGTTAAATTGATACTTCCTTGCAGATTTGCTCGGTCGTCCAGACCGTAACCTTCGGCAAAAAACGATCCGTTTAACACGGAGGTTTGCAGAGTATCATTTGGAATGAATGGGGAGATATCGAGGGAGTCTAAATCTGCTGAAACGTTATAAAAAAGGGTGTCGGCGTGTGCGAATTCTCCGTTAAACTGCATGTTGCCGGCAGAAGTTTCGAAAGACAAGTCTGCATCAGTATTCTGTAAATCTCCACGTACGGTTCCGCGAACAATTTTGGTTTGATACTGTTCGAAATCGTACTGCGGGAGCTGTAATTGAGTTTCGGTAATCCAGCCAATTTCACCGGGNTANAGAACCATGTTATCGAGGGTGAAATNGTATGAAAAATTGTTCTCCAANATATTTTGCAGNTNACCGGAGGCCATGATGGAAGATTCGCCCAGTGAGAGATTAAACCGATCAACAAAGAGTGATTCAAACGTCCCTTCAACCAATAACTCCAGAACGATATTGCTTTCAGGAGCGGGAAAATCGGGAACCAGCATTTCAAAAATTTCCGGTTGCAANGTGGACTGCTGAAATTCTACCCGGTATTCTGCGGCCAAAAGTTCATCAACTACATTGGGAGAAAACAGGTCTACCGAAGTGGCTTCGGCGGTAAAGTCGATATCGGCCGTGTTTGTTCTAAGGCGAACTCCGTTTAGCTCAAAAAAGTGTCCATCATTAAATAACTGACCGCTGAACTGCATTGTACCAACGGCTTGGCGGGGAACGTCAGCTTCGAAATTTAGAATATCTACAAAAAACTGTCGGTCGGAGCTCTCTACAATAAATCCGGTTTGAATATCTTTTACTCGAGACGGTGTGGAGATTCCCAGCCAATCGGGTAGTTTAATGGATTCGTCTAAGTTTAATTCGCCATCGTAAATGGTAACAGCCGGCGCGTAAATGTTATACTGGTAGAATATATCGGGATCGGTTGGAGTGGTAGATCGTGTTTCGGCTGTGCGGCTTTTGGGGGTGAAAATGGTTTGAAGTGTGAGTTCATCATCCCGGGAGGCGATGGTTGCTTTTGGGGAGTGGAGTTCGAATTGAGTTATATCAATCTCTTGCTGCAACAGGCTCCAGAGATTTACGGAAATCGATCCCTGCCGAAGCTCGAGAACGACCTTTTTATCATCCGGCGCATAAAATTCAACATCGTACAGGTCAGCCCGGAATGGTATAAAACCGCCGAGCCTTTCGATCTGCACGGTTCCTTTAAAATCACTGTTGAACGTATCAACAATTTGCTCTTTAATATACTCTTTGCTTTGGGGAAGTTGCAGCCCTGCCAGCAGCAGCGCAGTTATAAACACAACGGCTACAAAAAGGTAGCCGATGGTTTTCCAAAATAGGTTCCAAAGGTTATATATCCAGCGTACAATCAACGTGAGAAAATTTAAAGCTCTTTTAAGGCGGCAAGCCAGGAATCAGCAATCTGTGTTTCGTCTTTAACTGTTCGTAACACAGGATGTTGCCATCCTTTCAATAAAATAAATCGAATGTGTTCGTTTACCATCTTTTTGTCGGACTTCATGTATTCGATCAATCGATCTCGATTTAACGAATCTGATGAAACCCCAAAGTTGTATAACGGCCTGAATGTGCGAATTGATCTGTCGTCAATCGAGAATCCTACCCGGTTCGACAGGTCTATTGCCGCCAACATGCCTAAAAATACGGCTTCTCCATGACTAATCTGATCGAAATCTGCAGCTTTTTCCAGGGCGTGGGCAAAGGTGTGGCCAAAGTTTAAAAATGCGCGAACACCTCCTTCAAACTCATCTTTTTGTACAATATCAACCTTGACACCCATACATAGTTCGATAAGTTTAATAAGCTCTTGTTGATCCACTTGCCGGAGATCCTCTTCAAAAAAGAGCTCAGACATTTCAAAAATGTCACTATTGCTGATGGCGCCATATTTTAAAATTTCACTCAAGCCATTGATCCACTCTTTCCGAGGCAGTGTTTGCAGAAATTGAGTATCGGCCACAACCATTTCGGGTTGATAAAATGCCCCGATCAAATTTTTACCCGTTTCGTGGTTAATTCCCGTCTTTCCTCCAATGGAACTGTCTACCATAGCCAGCACCGTTGTAGGGACGTGAATGAGCGGAATGCCCCGGAGTGCAGAGGATGCTGCAAATCCGGACAGGTCTCCGGTGATTCCGCCACCAACTGCTACAAGCGGGGTGTTTCGCCGAACGCCGTTTTTAAGCAAAAAATTAACGGCTACTTGCCACTGTTTTATCGATTTACTTTTTTCGCCCTCAGGGATGATGAAGCTTCTGTATGGCAATCCAATTTCGTCAAATATCTGTTTTAGTTTGGGTTGATGGTGTTTCCATACATTTTCATCTACAAACAGAAAACAGGCGGGTGCCGATGAGTTGTCGAAATACGTTTTCAGCGCTTCATCAACAATGTTGAAACCTACGGAAATCGGGTAATCACCCGCTGCGGATTTTACGGTAAGTTTAGTGCTCATAAGTAGCCAGTTTATCGATAATGGATTGAACCACTCTAATATGAGGTTCGTTTTCTACGGGGATGGTAATGTCTGCCTGTTCATAAAGCGGCAGGCGCTCTTTCATCAAGGTCCGGAGTTTTTCCTCCAAGTCAACGCCGGCGAGCATCGGCCGGTTTCTGCCACCCCTCAGCCGCGTTAAAAGTACGGATATTGGAACCTGCAGAAAAACAGTTATCCCAACGTTTTTCAGGTGATCCACAATTTCCTGGTTTTGCAGGGAGCCGCCACCAAGTGCAATAACGCCACTGAGTTTTTCCGCTTCGCTTATCAAGAGGTCTTTTTCAACATTTCGAAAATAACCTTCTCCCTTATGGTTGAAAATTTCAGGGATCTTCATTTGCTCCTGTTTTTCAATTAAGTTGTCGAGGTCATGAAAAGGGACATTCAATTTTTTTGCCAA
>SL_3KL_010_SEDDRAFT_10001693_pt1 | contig 20150 bp, 19 predicted proteins | sample SodLakKL_010_SED_2_FD_10381 | JGI IMG/M metagenome (IMG submission 10381) | reverse complement strand
ACGGTGCGATTGGCTTCCTGGTCGCGGATCATGGCCATGCGCATTTCAGGCGTGATGATGATGCCGGCGACGCTTGCCTTGAGCTCGCTGACAGGCTCGGGATCAGGAGGAACTTCAACAATCTCCATGATCTCTCCCTCAAAATCAGCGGCCTGAAGGATCGGCAGACGCCGGTCGGAGAAAAACACCGGTCGGCGCAGAATTTCGTTGTACTCCTCGAAGGGCTCGAGCCCGGTATCCGGCACTGCCACCACCAGCGGCGCCACGCTGGTGTCGCCGATCGGGGCAATCCGATCCACGTTGACGCGTCCCAGGACCGCAAACAGCACAATGCCGGCCAGCACCAGGGCGCCGATGGTGCCCGCGAGCAAGGTGGTCAGCAGGTTCTTTTGCGGATCGATGATCATGTCGCCGGCTGCCTCGATGCCTGCTCGGTGAGGAAACCATACATGTTGAAGCTGAGTTCCACCCGGCCGTAGTTGGCGGCACCGCGGCGGCCCACCTGGTCGGCGGCGATACGCTGGCGCATGATCACGTTATCCACAAAGATGAGCGGCTCGCTGTCCTCGAGCGCGAACAGAATACGGGCCATGTCATCCAGCGGGCAGAGCAGCTGGACGTTGACCGTCACACGCTCGAAGCGCCCCGGATCCTGTTCCAGGATGTTCTGGGTGCTCTGAACCGAGCACAGCTCCGGCTGCAGCGATTCGGAGTCGATGGTTTCGCGCAGGCGCCGGCTCATGGCCGCGGCAGCGGAACTGAAGCCGGTCTCGGGCAGGAACAAGGTGCTGCCCTGGCGCTCCTGGCGCAGCTCGGCCAATCGTGTCTCGAGTTCCGGCCGGCGCTCGACGGCAGCCTTGAAGCGCGCCACCTGGGTTTCCAGCCGCTCGACCTCGGCCGACAGCTCGATATGCCGCACGACGAACCAGTGGAAACCCACCAGGTAGACCAGGACCAGCGCAATGAGCAGCAGGCCGATGGCCAGCGGCCGATTATTCTTGAGGTCCGGCAGCAATTGCATCCTGAAGTCCCCATGGGGTGATGGTGGCGGCAGCGCTGAAACGCTCCTGCCCCGTGTTCGGGTCGATCCTGACGGCGCCGCGAATCTCGGTATCGCTGAACAGGGTGGAGCCGTTGATCAGCTCGACCAGACGCTGCGAGCCATTGCCGGAACCCTGCACGATCATTTCGCCATCGCGAATCTGCACCTGCTGCAGCCACAGATCGTTGGGCAGCACGCGGGTCAGCTCGTCGAGCACGTGCATGACCACCGGCTGTCCGCGCCGGTGGTCAGCGAGGAAGTTGGCCGCGTCCAGCGCGTCATCCAGTTCGCGTTGCAGCGCCATCACGCTTTCGGCCTGGTTGCGCATCGAGTCGGCCTCGGCCCGCAACTGCTCGACACCGTTGACCCGAAGCTGGATCGACAAGCCCATGACCAGGGCAAGGATCACGACTGCGGTGAGACTCAGCGCCCAGTTCAAGCGGGCGCGGCGGTTCACATGCACCCGCTGGCGCTCCGGGGGCAGCAGGTTGAAGCCGGAGCGCGCGGGTTCGGCGCCATTGTCAGCGCTGATTGCATCGACAATGTGGGGGCGGATGCCGATGGCGTCCAGGCGCTCGACCAGGGCCTCCAGTCGGGCCCGCGGGATCAGTCTCAGATCGAGCCGGAGGCGGCCGTTTTCGACCTCGCGATCCAGGACGCGAAAATCGTGCCAGACCTGGTCGGCGCGAAACGGCGTCAACTGGTCGAACTGGTAGCTGACGGCCTGCGCCAGATTGGACTCGACCGCCAGCGGCAGGTCGACCGACGCGTCGAGCACCAGGTCCGGCGGCAGCAGCAGCGAGACTTCCGGTGGACCGTCGTCGAAGTTGGCCTGGTGGGCCTGCCAACGCTGGCGCAGGGCGACCAGGTCTTCGGCGCTGCCCAGGGTGTCAACGGCTTCGGGCCGCGCGCCGCCGCGCCAGACCTGCAGGCTCAGGTCCTCGGCGTCAGCCAGCAACCAGAGCTCCGGCCTGGGAGCGGCCAGGCGCTGGCGCCAGGACTCGGGAATCAGGCCGTACAGCTCGCCGCCCCACCAGCGCATGAAGCCGGCCAGCGGGCTGCTGCGATAGCGGGCCGCCAGTTGCTGAAGCTGCGGCAGGGTGTCTTTGAAATCGGTCAATTCAGTTCTCTAGTTGCTCTTGCCAGCGCAGGACCCGGAACGGTCGGCCCCTGGTGTCGGTGGCCAGGCTGATGGTGACCTCGAGGACCGTCCAGGCCCCGTTGTCCAGTGTAGCGCGCGCACGAATCCTAAAGGCCTGTCCGCGCCCACGCAAGCTCACCAACTGCCCGTTGGGCATTATCAGGGCCTCGAGATCGGCCGGATCGTGCTGTTGGCGCTCCGCCACGAAGGCCTCTGCCAGCTGCAGGTCCATGTCCGGCAGCAGGGCCAGCACCTCCGCTGGCGCAAAGGCCGGATTGATCTGCCCGCTTCCGCCATGCACGGTGAACAGGTCCTGGACCTCGCGGAACAACTCCCAACTCACGCCGATGACCTGCTGGAGCTCATCGACCGATCCGAACGGCGCGTTGGCCGGGCCGTAAGGATAGCCGGCGGCGAGATACTCATCGATTTCGGCTCCGAAGGGTCGCACCAGGTCGTCCGGATCGCGCCAGTCGGCAATCGCGGCAGCCAGGTGCATGGCCTCCACCTCCTCGACACCCCGGGACATGAACAGTTCAGTCAACAGGTCTTCTTCGGCCCGGTTGAGGTCGACCCGGCCGGACTCGTCCCAGATGCGGATATCCAGCACGGCATCGCCGAACTCGATCTCATAGGGCCGGCCGTCGGCCACCCAGCGCGTCTCGAGGTCCGGATTGCGCAACTCGAAAGCCGCGCGGTGGATGCCGGCCTCGGCGGCATATCGGGCCGCTGTGGTGTCGATCAGGAAGCGGGCCTGCATGGTTTCGGTGCGGGTGAGTACCGCGTAGACACCGACCACCAGGGTCAGCAGCACCAGCACCCACAGCACCACCACCAGCGCGATGCCGCGCGCCGGCGCGAGCGGTGCAGGCATCACCGCCGCTGCTCCTGCGTGCGCTGACGGGCGCGCTGGAAAATCAGGGATTCGACGCTGCTGCCGCTGCGCCCCTGGCCGGCGCGACCTGCAGGATCCACGCGCACCGGGGTGACCAGTTCCGGCCACGCCAGACCGTTGTCGCGGTCCAGGTCCAGGTTCAGGCCAACGGCTTCGGGCAGCATCGTCGGCCTTTCCCAGTAATCGGACCAGACCGGCTGCTGGTCTTCCTCGTCCAGGCCGAGAAAGAAAAACCCGCCGCCGCGCAGCCCCTCCAGCAGCAGCACCGACTCGCTGTCTTCCAGGTCGCCCGGCAAATAGCCGTTGAGCAGCGCGAACTGGAACACCAGGTCCAGGCCATCCCGCCCGCGCTCCAGGCTGAACTGCTGCACATAGGGCCCGCCGAAGCTCAGGTAGCCGGGCATGGGCGCGACGAAACGCACCCGCTGCCCCTCACCCTGGAAGCGGATCACCTCCCCTTCAAGCTCGTCTTCCTCGATGACCAGGGCCAGGGCCTGGCTGAGCTGGGTGCGCACGAACTGGTGGGTGATGCGCAAGCGGTTGGTTTCCTCGATCAGGGCCTCGCCGCTGTTGGTGGCGCGGATGCTGGCGCGGAAGCCGCCGTAGGCCATGGCCATGATCAGCGACACCAGGGTGATCGCCAGGAGCACCTCGATCAGGGTGAAACCCGCCGCCCGTGCATTCGCAGCCCTCTTCATTGCCCACCCGCCAGCTGGCGCTGCTCCCAGTTGATGTCAACCGCGCGCAGGGTTTCGAACACCGCCGAACGCGGCGGGTTTTCGCCCCATTCGACCGTCAGGACGATGCGGTACAGGGCGATCGGCAGGTCGAGCGCGTCCAGGCCGCGCTCATCGATCATCTGCTCCTCGCTGACCTCCATGCTCCAACTGAAGCGATCATCGAACCGGCCGTTGCTCCGTCCGGGCTCGATCATGTTCTCCACGCCGGTCACGTCGAGCACGGACTGCGCCCACAGCGCGGCCATGGTCAGGTCACCCGAGCGGCGCGTATTGCTCATGGAAGTCGACAGGATCTGCAGCGTGACGCCGAACAGCAGGGCAAACACCGCGAATGCAGCCATCACCTCGATCAGGGTGAAGCCGCGCTGGCGGCGGCCCGGGCGGGGAGCCGGCATCCTCATCGGTTGCGCCACTCCTCGCGCTCGCGGTCGCGGCTGATCTCGCCGGTCAGCCAGGCCACCGCAATGTGCCACTCGCGCTCCTGCGCCGTGAGCACCACCCGGCCGCCGGTCGAAGCGCCGTCGGGAAAGAAGCGGATGCCGCCCACGCCTTCCCCGGTCAGCTCCGAACGCGCCGTGTCGAGCGTGATCTCCAGCCCCTCGGGCAAGGCGACCGGCGCCTGTCCGGCTGCGGTCCAAGTGCGGGTATTGGTATCGACCATGAACACCTGCTGCTCACGCTGGATGATGGCCTGGCCACGGGTGTGACGCAGGCCGGCAATGATTTCGCGCTCGGCGTTGCGGATTTCCGCCCCGGCGACCGAGCGGCTGACCGAGATGCCAACCACGCCGAACAGCAGCGTCACCAGCATCATCACCACCATCAGCTCGACCAGCGAAAAGCCCCGCGCCGCGGAGCGGATGCCAGGCTTTCGGCGAATCATCGACAAGCGCGATGCCCTGCCAGAGCCTGCCTCAATCCCAGTTGGTGATCATCGCGTCGGCGCCCTGACCACCTGCCGAGCCGTCCCGGCCGTAACTGAAGATGTCAAAGGAACGGTGCTGGCCCGGAAAGCGGTACTGGTAGGGATTGTCCCACGGATCACGCAGGTTGGAGGCGTTGACGTAGGGCCCGTTCCAGTTGCGCACGTTGGACGGGCGCTCGACCAGTTCGCGCAGTTCGCGCGGGGCCCGGCCCGTGTCCAGGTAGAACTCGTCGACGGCCATGGACAGGCGCTGGATTTCCGCCTTGGCTACGCGCACGTTGGCGTCCTCGCCGCGCTGCATGATGTTGGGCACCACCAGGCCTGCGATCAGGCCAAGGATCACCAGCACCACCAGCAACTCGATCAGGGAGAAACCCTGCTTGGTTTTCAGGTTCATCGTCGTTCTACCTTGCTCTTGACAGTTCGGGTCCCATCGACCCCTTTACACGTACACGATCACACGATCAGTTCATTGATGCTCAGGATGGCCATCAGCACCGACATCACGATGACGCCGATCAGCAGGGCCAGACCCAGCGTCATCACGGGCACCAGCATGGACATCAGCCGGTCGATTGTGACCTTGACCTCGCGATCATAGGTGTCGGCCACCTTGAGCAGCATCTCGTCCAGCTTGCCGGTTTCCTCACCGACATTGACCATCTGCAGCGCCAGGCGCGGGAAATGATCGTTGGCGGCCAGGGCCCGGGCCAGCGGCGATCCGGTCTTGACCTGCTTGGCGGCTTCGGCCACGTCTTCGGCGAGCACCGTGTTACTCATGACATTTTTCGCGATCGAAAGTGCCGACAGCAGCGGCACGCCGTTGACCAGCAGCGTGCCGGTGGTGCGGGTCAGGCGCGCGGTCTCGATCTTGGCGATGATGTCGCCCAACCAGCGCGTGGCCAGGAAACGCGCGTCCCAGCGCCGGCGCGTGGCGGCATTGCGCATCTGTCCGCGGAACCACAGCATCAGCACCAGCGCGGTGCCGATCAGCGCCCACCAGTAGTTCTGCAGCACATCGCCGACGCCGACCACGACCCGGGTCAGCGTTGGCAGATCGCCGCCGAAGTCCTCGAACATCGGCGTGAACTGCGGGATCACGTAGACCATCAGCAGGATCAGCGAGGCGATCGCCAGCACCACCAGCAGGATCGGGTAGATCAGCGCCGAGACCACGCCGTCTTTCAGCTCCTTGGCGCGCTCCAGGTATTCGGCCATGCGCGCCAGGGTCTGGTCCAGCGAACCGCCGATCTCGCCGGCCCGGACCATGTTGACGTAGAAGCGCGAGAACTGGCCGTGGCGCTGCTCCAGGCCTTCGGACAGCGAACCGCCCTCGCGCACGTGATTGCGAACCTTTTCGACCGTGTCCTTGACCCGGTCGTTCTCTGCCAGCTCGCCGAGAATCCCCAGCGAGCGGTCCAGCGGCAGGCCGGCGCCGAGCAGGGTCGACAATTGCTGGGTCAGGTCGCCGACTTCGCGCTGGTTGAGGTTGCGGCGACCGCGCAGCAGGTTCTCCAGGCGAAAGCCGCTGCCGATCTCGCGCGCCGACAGCGGGATGTTGCCCATCTCCTGCAGGCGGGCGATGACCAGGTCCTGGCTGGGCGCCTCCATTTCGCCGGTCAGGGTGGCGCCGGTGGGCGTGACCGCCTTGTATTCGAACAGGGCCATGACGCTTGCGCTCAGGCTTCCTGGGTCACGCGCAGGACTTCTTCGGCCGAAGTCTCGCCGGACAGCGCCTTCAACAGCCCGTCCTCGTACATGGTGCGCATGCCCTCGGCGCGGGCCTGGCGCTCGATCTCGGTCGAGGTGGCGTGCTTCATGACCATGCGCCGGATTTCATCGCTCATCAGCAGGATCTCGTGGATGCCGGTACGACCCTTGTAGCCGGTCGGGCTGGCCTCGGAACTGCCGGGGCGGTACAGCGTCACCGGATCGGCGTTGGTCAACGCGCGCAGGCCGAGTTCCTCGACGAACTCCGGCAGCGCCTGGTAGGCCTCGCGGGTCTCCGGATCCAGACGCCGGACCAGGCGCTGGGCCATGATGGCGTTGACGGTCGAGGTCAGCAGGTAGTCCTCCACGCCCATATCGAGCATGCGGGTCACGCCGCCGGCCGCGTCGTTGGTGTGCAGGGTCGACAGCACCAGGTGCCCGGTCAGGGCCGACTGGATGGCGATCTTGGCCGTTTCCAGGTCGCGCATTTCCCCGATCATGATGACGTCGGGGTCCTGGCGCACGATGGAACGCAGGGCGCTGGCGAAGTCCAGCCCGATCGAGGCCTTGGCCTGGATCTGGTTGATGCCCTCGATCTGGTACTCGATCGGGTCTTCGACCGTGATGATCTTGCGCTCGGGCGTGTTGAGCTGGCTCAAGGCCGTGTACAGCGTGGTCGTCTTGCCCGAACCGGTCGGACCGGTCACCAGGATGATGCCGTGCGGCATTTCCAGGGCCTTGATGAAGGTGCGGCGGGCGTCCTCGGCAAAGCCCAAGCTGGTGAAGTCGAGGATCACGGCCTCGCGGTCGAGAATACGCATGACCACGCTCTCGCCGTGCGCGGTGGGGACCGTGGAGACACGCAGGTCCAGTTCCTTGCCGCCGACCCGGTGCATGATGCGGCCGTCCTGCGGCAGGCGCCGCTCGGCGATGTTGAGCCGGGCCATGATCTTGACGCGCGAAATGACCGCGGCGGTCGAGCGGGCCGGCGGCGCCTCGACCTCCTGCAGCACGCCGTCGATGCGGTAGCGCACCTTCAGGCGGTTCTCGAAGGGTTCGATGTGAATGTCGGAGGCGCGCGATTCCACCGCGCGCTGCAGGATCAGGTTGACCAGGCGGATGACCGGTGCCTCGGAGGCCAGGTCGCGCAGGTGCTCGACATCCTCCTCGTCGCCGTCCACGCCCTCACCGGCCAGGCTCTCGGCGATCTGCCCCATGGCCGACTTGCCGCCGCCGTAATAGCGCTCGATGGTGTTGTCGATCTCCGAGGCGATGCCGACGCGCGGCAGTACCTCGCGACCCGTGGCCATCTTCAGGGCCTTCAGCGCGAAGCTGTCCTGCGGATCGGCCATGACCACCTCGATGGTGGTTTCGTCGACGCGGATCGGGACCAGGTGCTGCTGCTTCATGTAGCGCAGCGCGATGTCCTCGACCGTGGGCGCCTCTTCCGGATAGTCCTTGTCGCTGATCAGGGGGATATCAAGCAGTTCAGACTGGGCCCGGGCCAGGTCGCGCTCGGACACCAGGCCCAGCCGGACCAGCAGGGTCAGCAGGTTGCCGCCGTGCTGCTCGCGGTAGGCGCGGGCGCGGTTGAGGTCTTCCTCGCGCAGGCGGCCGCGCTCGAGCAGCAGCCGGCACAGCTCGCCGGCGCGATCTTCCAGATGCGCGCCGATGCTGGGCAGCAGGCCCGATTCGTCCTGTCCGGCGGTTACCGTTGTCGTGTCCATGCAATCCAGCCTGCGCGTTCGTCAGCAATTAAAGACCATCTTAACGGCCACTCGGTTCAAAGACGACGACGCAACACGTCGTTTTCGATGAAGCGCCGGTTCATGAGAATCCAGGTCGCCACCGGGATGACGGCCGGAAACATCAGGAAACCCATCTGGTAGAACAGCGCGATCAGGTTCATGTTCACGCCCAGGCCGCGCGCCGCCGCAGCCGCTTCCGGTCCGGAACGAAAAGCCAGATCGGTCAGGGTCTCCCAGAACACGCCCCAGGTTGCGACCAGGGTCACCACGAGGAAACCGATCGCCATCTGCACCAGGCGCTTGCGGACGCCCAGCGGCGTGGCCATGATCAGGCCGAACAGCAGGGCCATGCCCCAGGCGTAGATCATGGGGTTGATGAAGATGTTGACGGCAACCCGGCGGCCCTCGACCAGTTGCTGCATGACCACCGTGGTCTGGATCTCGAGCTTGAAGCCGAGCTGCACAACCCGCTCGAAGACATCGCCGAACACCGAAGTCAGCAGGAACTCCGACAGGCGCGCGGTCGGGAACATCAGCAGGCTGGCGGAAATGAACCACAGAAAGAACCCCAGCGGCAGGTACAAGGCCGCCAGCAGGAACATCTCCTTGATCGGGTCGCCTTTCTTTTTCCCGGATGTCTCGCTCACCACAGACTCAGATTCGACCGGCCCGGTCGGTCCAGCGCCGGGCATTGTGGAACATCTGCAGCCACGGCGACCCTTCGCCCCAGCCCGCCGGCGCCCAGGAGAAATTGACCCGCCGCAGCAGGCGTTCCGGGTGCGGCATCAGTATGGTGATGCGCCCGTCGGTGTTGGTCAAGCCGGTGATCCCGGCGGTCGAGCCGTTCGGGTTGTCCGGATAGTGCTCGGTCGGCTGACCGTAACCGTCGACATAGCGCAAGGCCACCAGGGAGCGGTCCGGCTCATCGGCAAACCGCGCCCGGCCTTCGCCGTGGGCGGTCACGATGGGCAGCACCGAGCCGGCCATGCCGTCGAAAAACAGCGAGGGCGAGGACTCGATCCGGACCAGGCTCAGGCGCGCCTCGAACTGGCGCGAACGGTTGTGCTCGAAGCTCGGCCAGTGCCCGGTGCCGGGAATGATGGCCTTGAGTGCGCTGAGCATCTGGCAACCGTTGCACACGCCCAGGGCGAAACGCCCGGGGTCGGCGAAAAACTCGCTGAATGCTGCCGACAGCGCGTCGTTGAAGAGGATCGAGCGCGCCCAGCCCTGGCCGGCCCCGAGCACGTCGCCGAAGGAAAATCCGCCGCAGGCGACCAGACCGCGGAACTCGTCCAGCGACTGGCGACCGCTCTCCAGGTCGCTCATGTGCACATCGACCGCCTCGAAGCCGGCCGCCATGAAGGCGCGCGCCATCTCGCGCTGGCCGTTGACGCCCTGCTCGCGCAGGACGGCGACGCGCGGCGTCGCCGAGCCCGCATGCACCGCCGGCGCGCCGGACAGCTCGAAGCTCAGTTCGGCCTTGAGTCCGGGACGGTCCCAGTCGCCCAGGGCGGCGTGTTCTTCATCGGCGCATTCGGGATGATCGCGCAGCCGCTGCATGCGATGACTGGTCTGGGCCCAGGCCTGGGCCAGTTCGGACATGGGCTGATCGAAAACCGGCCGGCCGGACTGGTCGATGCGCAGCCGCCCGGCGCCGTCGTGGTCCGGGCGCCCGATCACGCGGGCCGCATCGGCCAGGCCGCGCCCGGCCAGCTCGGCCTGCAGCGCCGGCCAGTCCGCGGCACGCACCTGGATCACCCAGCCCAGCTCCTCGTTGAACAGCTGATTCAGCGGCTCGCCGTCCGGCAACTCCAGGCTGAGGCCGCAGTGTCCGGCCAGGGCCATTTCCAGCACCGTCACGAACAGACCACCGTCGGAACGGTCGTGGCAGGCCAGGAGCTTGCCGCAGGCCAGTATCTCCTGCAGCCACTCGAACGCCCGCTTCAGGCGCTCGGCATCGTCCACGTCGGGCACCGGCCCGAGCTCGCGGACAAACACCTGGGCCAGGGCCGAACCGCCCAGCCGCCCGCGGCCGAGATCGATCAGCACCAGCAGGCTGTCGCCGCGCTGAAGCTCCGGCGTCACGTGCCGGCGCACGTCGTTGACCGGGCTGAACGCCGAGACGATCAGCGACACCGGCGCGCGCTGGGTGCGCTCGGCTTCGCCATCCTGCCAGACGGTGCGCATGGACAGCGAATCCTTGCCGACCGGAATGGCCAGGCCGAGACTGCGGCAGAACGCGCTGACCGACTCCACCGCCGCGCGCAGGGCGGCGTCCTGGCCGTCGCTGCCGGCTGCCGCCATCCAGTTGGCCGACAGCTTGATGCGCTCGATCCCCGGACAGGCCACCGAGGCCAGGTTGCTCAGGGCTTCGCCGACCGCCATGCGGGCCGCCGCCGCGGAGTCCCAGATGGCCAGCGGGGTACGCTCGCCGATGCTCATCGCGGCACCGGTGAAGGATTCGTAGTCGCTCAGGGTGATCGCGTTGTCGGCCACCGGCACCTGGTACGGGCCGACCATCTGGTCACGCACCGACAGGCCGCCGACGCTGCGGTCACCGATGGTGATCAGGAACTGCTTGCTGCCCACGGTGGGCAGGGCCAGGATGCGGCGCCAGGCCTGTTCCAGATCGATCCCGGCCAGATCGGCGGCGCCGGGCGGGTGCCCGATGCTCAGGGCATCGCGATGCAGCCCGGGCGGGCGGCCCAGCAACAGTTCCAGGTCCATGTCCACGGCCGGTTCGCCGAAATGGCGGTCGTCGACGCGCAGCCGGCCCTCGGCGGTCGCCTCGCCGAGGTCGGCCCAGGGGCAGCGCTCGCGCTCGCACAGGGCGGCAAAACGCTTGAGGTCCTGCGGCGCGATGGCCAGCACGTAGCGCTCCTGGGCCTCGTTGCACCAGATTTCCATCGGCGAAAGGCCGGGATCGGCGGTCGGAATGGCGCGCAGCTCCAGCGCGCCGCCCACGCCGCCGTCGTGCAGCAGTTCGGGCAGGGCATTGGACAGGCCGCCGGCGCCCACGTCGTGGATGGAGCGGATCGGGTTGTCGTCTCCCAGCGACCAGCAGCGGTCGATGACTTCCTGGCATCTGCGCTGCATTTCCGGGTTACCCCGCTGCACCGAGGCATAGTCGAGATCGGCGTCGGACTGGCCCGAACTCATCGACGAAGCCGCACCGCCGCCCAGTCCGATCAGCATGGCCGGGCCGCCGAGCACGATGACGCGGTCGCCCGGCCGCAGGTCCTGCTTGAACAGCTGGCCGCCGGCGATCATGCCGCAGCCGCCGGCCAGCATGATCGGCTTGTGATAGCCCCACAGAGCCTGGTCGACGTCCATGGCAAAGCTGCGGAAATAGCCGAGCAGCGCCGGGCGGCCGAACTCATTGTTGAAGCGCGCTGCACCGATCGGGCCATCGCGCATGATCTCGAAGGCGGTGGCCAGGCGGCGCGGCGGCGGCGGCGTCGATTCCCACGGCTGCTCATGGCCGGGGATGCGCAGGTCGGAGACCGAGAAGCCGGTCAGCGCCGCGACCGGGCGGGCGCCGCGCCCGGTCGCGCTTTCGTCGCGGATCTCACCGCCCGAGCCGGTGGCCGCGCCGGGATCGGGCGAGATGGCCGTCGGGTGGTTGTGGGTCTCGACCTTGATCTGGATGTGCAGCTCGCGCGGCTCCAGGCGGTAGGCCGGGACATCGCCGGTGGTCACCAGCAGTTGGGCCGGAAACCCCTCGAGCACGGCCGCGTTGTCGTCGTAGGCCACCAGGGTGCCGCCGGGCGTGGCGGCATGGGTCTGCCGGATCAGCTTGAACAGGCTGTGCTCCCGGTCCTGCCCATCCACCGTCCAGCTGGCGTTGAAGATCTTGTGCCGGCAATGCTCGGAATTGGCCTGGGCGAACATCATCAGCTCGGCGTCGCTGGGATCGCGGCCGAGCTGGCGATAGGCCTCGACCAGGTAGCGGATCTCGCCCTCGCTCAGTGCGAGGCCCAGCTCGCGGTTGGCCTCGCCCAGGCGCTCGACCGGCGCCTGGCCCAGCGCGATGCGCTGCAGCGGCCGCGGCTCGGGCCTGGCGAACCAGCCGTCCAGCTCGGCCGAGGACGGCAAAACGACCTGGGTCATGCGGTCATGCAGCAGGGCCAGCGAAGCCTCGGACAGGGCGGAAGCGTCGATGCCCGCGAACTCGAAAAAGACCGCCCGCTCCAGGCTGGCCAGCCGTTCCAGCCCGCAGCGCTTGAGAATGTCACCGGCCTTGCTGGCCCAGGGCGTGCGAACGCCCGGACGCGGCAGCACCAGCAAGCCGTCATCCAGTTGCAGGGACCCGCGGGAGGCGTCCGCGTGCAGCAGCTGACCGAGCCGCTCGGCCTGCCCGGTCTCGAGTTGCCGCGCGTTGATCAGGAACAGCTCGCGCGCGGAAAGCTGCACCGGGCAGGACTCGATGCGGCTCAGGGCTTCTGCCAGCTGGCGAAGACGGAAATCAGGCAGCGCCTGCTGCCCGAGTAAAAGAATCATGGCTTAGGCCCTGATCGTGTGCGGCGAACGGGCCTGCATTATAAGTGCGAGAACGCAGGCTTCGGCGCTCGCCGGAGGCGATACGCCGAAAACGGCCTCGAGCGACCGGGGTTCGTCAGCGGGCGCCGTTGGCTGCGGCATAGCGCTCGAGACGCTCGCGCAGCTGCTCGGGCGGCACATAGCCCGGGATGATGTCGCCATCGAAGGTCATCAGCGACGGCGTGCCGGTCACGCCCAGGGTTTGCCCGAGCCGGTACTGGTCCATGACCGGGTTGGCGCAGGTCGCGGCAGGCGGCGTGCGGCCCAGCTTGGCGATGTCCATCGCGCCCTGGCGGTCGTCCGCGCACCAGACCGAGACCATGTTGGTATAGGTCCGGGAACCCTCGCCGGCACGCGGAAAGGCCAGGTAGTGAATGCGGATGCCAAGCTGGTTGTATTCATCGATCTTCTCGTGCATGCGGCGGCAGAAACCGCAGTCCGGATCGGTGAACACCAGCACGTCGAACTCCGCGTCGTCGTTGCCGAAAGTGACGAACTCGGCCGGATCCAGCGCCTGCAGGCGGTCCTTGCGCATGGCCGACATCGCCGCCTCGGTCAGGTCTCGCTGGGTTTCCAGATCGATGACCCGTCCCTGGATCAGGTAGCGCCCATCGGCACTCATGTAGATGATGTCGTTGCCGATCTGCACCTGCATCAGCCCCGGCATCGGGGTCTCGTTGATCGTCATGTCCGACACATTGGGAACCAGCGCCTGCAGACGCTGCTGAATCTGGCTGTAATCATCGGCGGCGACGTTGCCGGCCACGGCGAGCAGCAATGCTGACAGCGCAAGCTGGATTGATCTCATTTCTTCAGAACTCCTCCACGGGAATGATGATCGGCGCTGTGCACACGCCTTGGCGGACACCCGATCTCGATTGCCGTTGGAGTATAGATCAAGCGACAAGTTTCATGCGTCGGCACGGCCTGCGCAGGCCCGCCGTCCGCCACTAGCCGCGCGGATGATGCGTGGTGTAGAGCGACTTCAGGCGCGCGCGGGAAACATGGGTGTAGATCTGCGTGGTGCCCAGATCGGCGTGACCCAGCAGCATCTGCACCACGCGCAGATCGGCCCCGTGGTCGAGCAAATGGGTGGCGAAGGAGTGGCGCAAGCGGTGGGGATGCACGCGCCCGATGATGCCGCAATCCCGCGCATGCAGGCGAATGCGCTGCCAGACCGCCTGACGCGTCAGCGGCAGTCCGCGACGCGACACGAAGACCCGGTCACAGCTGGGCTTGAGCTGCGGCCTGGCTTTTCTTATCCAGGCTTCCAGTGCCTCGATCGCCGGCTGTCCCAGCGGGATCAGGCGCTCGCGACCGCCCTTGCCGATCACTCGCACCAGTCCGCGTCCCAGGTTGAGACGCGGCAGGGTCGCATCCACCAGTTCGCTGACCCGCATGCCGCTGGCATACAGGGTTTCCAGCATGGCCCGGTCCCGCAAACCCAGAATCGTCGAAGTGTCGGGTTGAGCCAGCAACTCCCGGACCTCACGTTCGGACAGCAGGTTCGGGAGCTGGTGCACGGCCGCGGGCGGCCGCAGATCCAGCATCGGGTCGGCGGCCAGATACCCCTGGCGCAGAGCCCAGGCGAAAAACTGGCGCAGGCAGGAAATCTGGCGGGTCACGCTGTTGACCGCGGCACCCTGCTTGAGACGGGAAGCCAGGTATTGCATCAGGTCCGCGCGGTCCGGCAAGCCGTCGCGTTGACCCAGCGCGCGGGACAGGTGCAGCAGGTCCTGGCGGTAAGCATCCAGCGTCGCGGCCCCCAGTCCGCGTTCGGACCAGGCCGCATCGAGAAACGGGTCGATCAGCTCACGCAAACGCATCATTTACCGGCCCCATGCAAAACGAGGTGGCCCAGGGCCACCTCGTTTCAGGTACTACCGATGAGCCCGAAATCAGCTCTTGCCGGTCAGCCGCGCCAGGCTGTGTTGCGCGGCGGTTTCCAGATCGGAGATCTTGGCCCGGGCAGTTGCGCGCAGGTCTTCGACGGCCTGTCGGCGATGGCTGAGCTCGGAGCTTGCCAGTTCGACCACGGCAGCACGCAGTTCCTCCACCGCGGCGATCAAACGACTCATGTTGTCGCCACCGGCAGCGGCACGTTTCTTCTTGCCGCGCTTCTTCTTCGAAGCTTTCTTCTTGCTCGCCTTTTTCTTGCTGGCTTTTTTCTTGCCGGCCTTTTTCTTCGAAGCTTTCTTCTTGCCGACTTTCTTCTTCGAAGCCTTCTTCTTGCCGGCCTTCTTCTTGGATGCTTTCTTCTTGCTGGTCTTCTTCTTGCTGGTCTTCTTCTTGCTTGCCTTCTTCTTGCCGGCCTTTTTCTTGCTTGCCTTCTTCTTGCCGACCTTCTTCTTGGATGCTTTCTTCTTGCTGGTCTTCTTCTTGGCAGCCGCGGGCGCCGGCTCCGCGCTCGGCGAAGCACCGCCGGCAGCACCCTCCTCCGGTGATGTCTGGTCCAGTCTTGTTTCTTCCTGACTTTGCATAAAGGGTCTCTCCCTGGGTGAAGCCTGATTGGAATGTGTTATCGCTACAATGGTGAAGATTATAGGAGCATATGGACAAAAGCAAATGGACCAACGCCGTCATCGTTGCGCGGACCAAGTCCCGACATGACCGACGCTTCCCAATCGAAGCCTGAACATGCAGATGCGTATGCGTGCGGCCTGGCGCGACGACTTGCAGCGATCTGCTACGACGGCCTTCTGCTCTTTGCGCTTTTGATGCTGGCAACGCTGATCATCGTTGCCCCGCTGGGAGACGCGATCACGACCAACAACCTCTGGTTCCAGTTCTATCTCCTGGTTGTCAGCTGGGCCTACTTTGCCGTTTGCTGGCGCGGCGGCCAGTCACTCGGCATGATGGCATGGCGAATCCATATCGTGGGTCGCACGCGACCGCTCAGCTGGACCGATACGGCCACAAGATTCCTGGTTTCCATCCTGTCCTGGGCGGCACTGGGACTGGGTTTTCTCTGGAGCCTGTTTCACCCGCAGCGGGCCACATGGCATGACCTGGCTTCCGGCACCAGGCTGCTCGTACACCCGCGCAGCAAGATCGGCAAGACATCGGCAGCCAAGGATTAAAGAATTCGCACAGGCTCCGCTAGATCCTGCGCATCAGCATCACGCTCAGCGCAATGATCAGCAGCGCCGGCAACAGCGACGACAACCAGATGGGCAGTGGCCAGACCAGGGCCATGCCCGCACTCAAGCGCGAAACGACGAAGAACACCAGCCCCAGCACCACCCCGATGAACAAGCCGGCGCCCTGGCTGCCGCTGCGTCCGCTTCTGAACACAAAGGGCAACGCGACCAGCACCATGGCCAGCACGTTGAGGGGGAAAAAGAAGCGCGTCCAGAACGCCTGGTCATAGGGGCTGGTATCGAGTCCGCTGCGCTCCAGGTAGGCGCGCATTCGGTAGAGATCCCGCATGGCCAGTAAGCGCGGTCGACTCACCGCAGCCTGAAACAGGCCCGGGGTCAGGCCGGACTCCAGGTCAACCGACTCCTGACTGCCAAGCCCGGCGTCCGAAACATCACGCCAGCGCACTTCGCTGAGCCACCAGTGCGCTCCGGTATGCCAGGCCCGGTCCGCGGTCAGGATGGTTTCCGGGCGCATCGACTCATCCAGCCGATAGACCAGAACGTCGGTAAACACCAGCTGTTCCTGATCGATCCAGATCGCTTCCCCCAGGCGCACCATATGCGGCCCGTCGCGCAGCCAGAACTGACCCGCGCCGCCGAAATGAAGCTGGCCGGTCCGGGCCTGCTGGCGTTCGGCCCGGGCACGGGCCTCGAGATCGGGAATCAGCCATTCGGCCATCGACATGACCAAGGCAAGGCACAGCATCACGGTCAGCAGTACACGCGCCGTCAACTGCCGCCGATCAAAGCCGGCCGCCCGCATCGCGACCAGTTCGTTGGCGCTGGCCAGTGCGCCCAGCCCAAGCAGGGTTCCGATCAAGGCGGCAAATGGGAAGATGTCGTACAGGCGCCGCGGCGTGGTCTGCAGAAGGAACCAGAGCATCTGCACGGCACCGTAATCCGCGCTCAGCGAGCGCGCTTCCCGGATGACGTCGATCAACGTATGCACGGCCAGCAGCAGCAGGCAGGTCAGGCCAATCCAGACGAGGACCGAACGGGCCAGGTAAAAGGTTAGCAGGCGCGCACTCACCAGCGCCGCCTCTGCCTCAACCACAGCCACGCTGCGGCAACGACCAGGGCGCCATGAATCGGCCACAGGCCCGGCCCGCTCATCGCCGAGCGCTGCTCCATCATGACCAGACCGGCCTGGATGGCATTGCTGTAGACGAGGTAGAGACCGAGCGCCAGCACCAGGCTGCCCCAGCGGCCCTCGCGCGGTGAGCGGTAGGACAAGGGCACCGCCAGCAAGCCGAGCACCAGGGCGGCCAGCGATGGCGCCAGGCGCCACTGCAACTCACGGCGCTGATCCGGCGACAGCGGTCGCAGCAAGGCCGGCAGACGCGCGGTCATTTCAGGATCCAGGCGCTCGCCGCTGTCGGGGCTGGGCAGCCTGATATCGTTGCGGGCGAACCGAAGCTCGCGCAGCGGCGCCTGGGTAGGATCGGGGCCATGACGTACCTGGTAGCCATCGACCAGGGATAGATAGCGCGAGCCGTCGGCCGGATCCATCCACAGCCGGCCCGACGCCGCAGTGATCAGTTCGGGCTGCTCGGGGTCGGCATGCTGGATCAGGATCTCGCTCAAGGCACCGTCACCGCTGTCGAAGCCACCGACGTAGACCGTCAATCGTCCGCCGTCGAAACGCTCGAACTGACCCGGCTGCAATCCCGCCACCAGGGCCTGGCGGGCCGCCGCGGTCATCACCTCGCCGCCGCGCTCGACCGCATACGGCGCCATCCAGCCGGCGATCAGCACCAGGACGGTGGCCCAGGCCCCGACCAGCAACAAGACCGGCGCAAAGCACTGCGTGAAAGCGGCGCCACCCATCCTGACGATCGTCATTTCGCTTTGTTCGTGCATGCGCCCCAGCGCCAACAGCAGCCCGATCAGCAGCGCCAGCGGCCCGACCATCATGATCGCCTCCGGCAGGCGCAGGAGCAGCAGCAGGATCACGCTGGCGGTCGGCAGCTGGCCTTGCGCCGCCTCGCCGAGCAGCTCGGCCAGGAACAGGGCCGAGATCACGCCCAGAAACACGGCCAGGCTCGTCATGCTGGCCACCAGCGACTCGCGCAGGATGTAGCGATGCAGGATCAACATCGACGAATCGACATGGTTACAATGAAAGGCTTGTGCGACCGGCCTGGCAGCATTGGACACTCCGTCACCGTTTAAGCGCTTGCGGGCTTGATCTGCCGACCGGTTCTCGACCAACCGCCCATCATCAGGATTAGGCCCATGCAGTTTACAACCACCCAGGATTCCCCCGTTGCTGTCCAGACCGATTGCCTGATCGTCGGCATTGCCGAGGACGGCAGCTTCAACCAGCACCTGCGCGCGATCGACGAGGCCAGCGACGGCCTGCTGACCCGGATGCAGGCGGCCGGTGAACTGCCGCGCAAGGCGGGCAAGACCCTGATGCTGCACGCCGTGCCCGGCCTGAAAGCGGAACGGCTGCTGATCGCCGGCCTGGGCAAGACCGACAAGCTCGACAGCGTCCAGTTCTACAAGGCCGCCTGCGGCGCCGGCAAGGCCCTGCGCCACTCGCGCGCGAAAAGCGCGCATTGCCTGCTCGCCGAAGCCGAAGTCCGCGATCGCGACCTGGCCTGGAAGACGCGCCAGGCCGCGCTGGGGCTGGCCTGGTCGAACTACGTCTACAGCGCGACCAAGAAACCGGCCGAACATGCGCCGCCGGCCACCGGGACGGTCAGCTTCCCGCACAGCGAAGCCGCGGCCGGCCAGACTGGCATCGCCGAGTCCGTGTATGCCGGCATCCAGCTGTGCCGCGACCTGGGCGACCTGCCGCCCAATATCTGCAACCCGGCCTACCTGGCCGAGACGGCACGCGGCCTGGCCGCCGAGCATGCCGGGCTGGAAATCGAGATTCTCGACGAGCAGCAGATGGCCGAGCTGAAAATGAACAGCCTGCTGGCGGTCGGCCAGGGCAGCGCCAATCCGTCCTACCTGATTCACTTGAGCTGGCGCGGGGGAGAGCAAGGCGAGGCACCGCTGGCGCTGGTCGGCAAGGGCATCACCTTCGATACCGGCGGCATTTCGCTGAAACCGCGCGAGCTGATGGAACAGATGAAGTTCGACATGTGCGGCGCGGCCACGGTCCTCGGCGTGATGGAAGCGGCCGCGCGCCTGAAGCTGCCGATCAACCTGGACGGCATCGTTGCCGCGGTCGAGAACATGCCTGACGGCAAGGCCTACCGGCCGGGTGACGTGATCACCACCATGTCCGGCAAGACCGTGGAAGTCCACAATACCGACGCCGAGGGCCGCATGATCCTGGCCGATGCCCTGACCTGGACGGGCAAGTTCGTCAAGCCGGCCGCCATGGTCGATATCGCCACCCTGACCGGCGCCTGCGTGGTCGCCCTGGGGCATCACGCCAGCGGGATCATGAGCCAGGACGACGAACTGGCCGAAGAGCTGGTGCACGCCGGCAACGAGGCCGTCGACCGGGGCTGGCGCCTGCCCCTGTGGGACGATTACCAGGAACAGATCGACACGCCGTTTGCCGACATGAAGAACATCGGCGGCATGCCGGCCGGCAGCATCACCGCCGGCTGCTTCCTGGCCCGCTTCACCGAGGGCCAGCGCTGGGCCCACATGGACATCGCCGGTTCGGCCTGGCAGTGGGGCAAGCCGGAGAGCGCGTCCGGACGGCCGGTGGGCTTGCTGGTGCAGTGGCTGGTGAATCGGGTTGGAGGATGGAGTGAGATTTCTTCTTGAGGGGCTAGGGGCTAGGGGCTAGGGGTCAGGGAGCATCGAGACGCTTGCGGACTCCTCGGCCCAAATCCCATGAATCGCCAGGTTCATCGAGACAGGGGCGCTATGCGGGTTGATTTTTACGAGATGAGCGGGCGGTTTACCGATCCGCTGTTCGTGGCCGGGGTGCTGGTCGGGCGGGCCTGGCCGCAGGCGGCGACGGTGGCCGTGGTCGCGCCGCGCTCGCAGCTGGAAGCGCTGGATGAGCAACTGTGGAAAACGCCGGAAGGCCGCTTCCTGCCGCACGGCATCGATCAGCCGGAAGCACCGATCAAGCTACTGGAAGACGCACCGGACAGCGCGGAGATCCTGATCAACCTGGATCCGACCGCGCCCTTGCCGGGCGGGCGCTTCGAGCGCGTTCTCGAGATCGTCCCACCGGATGAGTCGTTGAAGGCCAAGCTGCGCGAACGATGGAAGGCCTGGAAAGCGCGTGGCGCTGACGTGCATCATCATGTTCTTCGGTGAGGGACTAGGGACCGGGGACCAGGGACCAGTG
>SL_3KL_010_SEDDRAFT_10001692_pt1 | contig 20156 bp, 16 predicted proteins | sample SodLakKL_010_SED_2_FD_10381 | JGI IMG/M metagenome (IMG submission 10381) | reverse complement strand
CTGGTATGTCAGAGAGTCCTGTTGGGCAGCCGAAATATCGGCCATGCCGATCCCTTCCGAAAAACGCAGGAATTCGTCCACCCGGTCGAGCCCGACATAAATGGTGCGGATGGAGGCCAGGGCTTCCCGGGCCTGGGGTGTACCCGGGTAGTCGTTGACCACCGCCTTGAACATGTTCAGGGCCTGTTCGTCCTGGTTGAGGTTGTAATGGATCAGGCCGGTCTTCAGCATGGCGCTTTGTACGTACGAACTGTTAGGATGGCGATCGATCACCTGCCTGAAATATTCCATGGCACGGGTGCTGTTATCGAGGATCAGCCAGGAGTTGGCGATCTCGTAGCGGCCGTCGTCGATAAAGGAAGAACGGGGGTGGTTGTTTATCAGTTCCTGTAAGGTGGCAATTTTTTGTGTGAAATCGCCCATGATGCCATATACCAGGCCTTTTTGAAAAACCGCATAATCGCTGTCGATGGCGCCTATGCCAATGGCGCGGTTGTAGAAGTCCATGGCTGCCCGGTAGTCTTTGGTAATGAAATAGCTGTCGGCGATGCGTAGGGTGGCATCGTTGAGCATGCGGGGCTCCTCCTCCCTTGCGGTAATGTAATTGCGAAAGGCGGGGATGGCGCGGTTGTAGTTTTCTTTTTTAAAGTGGGCATATCCCAGCGAATAGCTGGCCCTGTTGTAAAAATCCAGTGAAAAGGCACCCGGGCTCAGCATGAAGTGGTCGTAGGCTGCAATGGCGTTTTCGTAGTTTCCCATGCGGTAATGCGATTCGCCCATCCAGAAAAGGCTGGCGGCGGTCAGTCGGTTATTTTCCCGGTAGCGCTGTGTTTTGGAAAAATGGGCAATGGCCCCTTCAAAATCGCCGTTGTTGAACAGTTCCACACCCCGGTAATAGCTTACCCTCTGATAGGCTTCCCTTAACCTGGGGTTATCAATGGGTATTTTTTCGAGCGAGGCAAGGGCCTCCTTGTAATTGCTTGTGGATAAATAAAGATCGATCAGGTGGGCATAGGCCTCTTCGGTTCGGGGTGAATCCGGATAGAGGTCGATGTACTTCTGGAAAGCCAGGATTGCTTCGTTGTAGGGATCATAGGAGAGCTCGAACGACAATTTGGCATAGTGAAAGAGGGACTCCCTGCTGATCTCTTCCAGGTGTGGCATCTGGTGAGACTGCATGAAGGCATTTCGTGCAAAACGCTTCTGGCCTGTTTGGATATAACAGTAGCCCAAATGATAATAGGCATTCTGGGCCAGGTAGTCCTCGCCCGGGGTGACCCTCTCCAGGTGACGGATGGCCTGCTCAAAGCTCCCGGTAATAAAATAGGCGAAGCCCAGCTGGTAATGGTCCTGCCGCCCGGCTCCCGATCCCGGCTGACTGACATAGGCCTCCAGGTAGGGAATGGCCTCCTGGTAGTCGCCCCTGTGGAAGTGGGCTTCTCCGATCAGCCTCGATATTTCGGGGGCACGGCGAGGCGTGGCCTCTTCGAGCAGAACCGGAGCAAGCCTCAGCAGATCTTCGTAGCGTTGCTGCAAAAAGTAGATATGGACAATATAGTAGGGCACTACCGGCCCGAAGTTGCGGTCGTCAACCAAACGCTGAAAAGCCTGCATCGCCATGTCATAATCGCCTGTAAGGTAGGCCACATGGCCGTGGTAATACCTGGCCGGAGCGTAGTAGCCCGACGATGTGTCGGTGATCTGGGTGAACATCCGGCTGGCCTCTGGGTAGGATTCGGTCATAAAATGGCTGTACCCCTTTTTGAAGAGGAACTCATCCCGGCTGTCAGCGGGCAGATCGAAGGGGCTGAGGCGGGCATACCAACCGCCGGCCTCCCGGTATTCTCTTTGCCGGTAATGGATATTCCCCATTTGAAACCAAGCCTTTCGCTGACCCGGATGGGTGGGATGGTTGTTCAGGAAGGCAAGCAGCAACTCCCCGGCATCGGGATTGAACAGTTCGGCGGCACAAATGGCAGCGTAGAGGGTAGCGCTGCCAAGCATCTCACTGTCTGATTCTGTGATTTGCCTGATGGTTTGCAGGAAAAGCTCACGGGCAGCGCCGAATTTTTCCTTGTCGAACAGTTCCATAGCCTGGCGGTAGGTGGCATCTGGTTCCTGGTGGATGGCCGTTTGCTGTGGCAGGACCTCTGCCGGCAAAAGGGACATCAGCAGAACAAGCAAGAGAAAAACCTTTTTTATCATTTTTCAATAATTGTTTGTGGATACGAAATAAAGAAAAGGCAGGCCTGTAAGCCGGGTTCTGTAACACGCCTGTGGCGTGCTTCCTGTCATTTATCTGGAATGGCACTCACATACCATTTCTAACGGCCTACCCGCCGGGATCGGGCGAGCAACCCTCAATCCCCGGCTTATTTGGCCTCTCAACGCATAAGGTTTGCCCCCTCACCCGGTCGCCCGGATGAGTCGTGAGCTCTTACCTCACGTTTTCACCCTTACCTCTCTGGCCAGGGCCGGAGTCAGGCGGTTGTTTTCTGTGGCACTTTCTCTCGGCCCGCGTGATACGGACCGGCTTCCCGTTAGGAAGTATGCTGCTCTGTGTTGCCCGGACTTTCCTCATCCCGCACAGGCGGGACGCGACAGGACGGCCTGCCTTTTCAATGAACGTTTATCGGGGGTGGCGGTAAAAGACCACCTCTGTGGCTCCCGTGCCGTACCTTGCATAGGAAGCGTCGTAGAATTCGATGTCCTGCCTTTGCCGCAGCAAACCCAGCAATTCGTTTTTCAGGGTGCCATTACCGACCCCGTGAATAAATATCAGCTTCCTTACCTTGTCTTTTCTGGCCTGGCGGAGGCTCTCCCTCGCATAGTCCAGCTGCATGGTCAGCATATCGGTATTGGACAGCCCGCGAATATTGTCGGTCAGGGAGGAGATATGCAGGTCGACCTCGGCCACGTTCTCATCCACCTTGTGCCTGCCCAGGAAGCCGGATGCCCACGTGGGCTGCTCGGCAAGACCGCCCTGAAGACCCCTGCCGGTGTTCTCGCTGTCGGTCATTCCGGCTACCAGGTGGCTTTCGGTGTTGGCCTTGCTTTTGTGGCCCAGTTCGGCGGTAGTCACCGCATTGACTACCATGGCCTTTTGTTGCAGTAGCCGGTGAAAGGCAAAACTTTCTTCCTTGTACACCCTGACCTGTTTAAAGACAATGTGTTCCGAAGCGGGAGGAAGGACTTCGGCTTTCCCTTCGCGGAAAAACACCACCTGCAGCAGGGCATGGGCCCAGTCGCCGATTTCTGTCCTGTCTGCTTTGCCTAAATGGAGTTTGTTGCCCGGAGCCAGGCTGCCGCTTTCCAGGCCGGAGTATTTCCCGCCCTTGTTCAGAAACAGCCCGAACAGCGCATGGTAGGCCGTAGTGTTCAGAAGGTAGAAGTCCATGCTGCCCGATAGCGGATCTGCCTGGTCGCGGGGCACCATGGCCAGACTGATCCCGCTTTCCGGTTGTTCGGCGGGGCCGCCCGTGGTAAGCAGAGGGCTTGTTTTCCGGTTGTTTTCATCAGCTGTGCCAGGTTTTTGCCTCTGCGGCTGAGCACCTTCTCCTTCCGGACCGCCAGCCCTGATCAGGTCGCCCACCGAATAGGGAATCTCAAAGCCATCTTCGACCGCGACATGCACGATCTGTTCGTCAATAACCCGGGTAACCACACCCCCTCCTGTTTCGTTCAGGAACATTACTTTGTCGCCTGCTCTGAATTTCATGCGCAATACCTTGTTTTACCCTTGGATAACGCGAACTTTTCCGCTTTATTTATGCTTGCTCAAAAATTATGCAAAGTTAATGCAATTCGCTCGAATATATCGGTGGGATTCGGCGTTATAAAGTATCGCGGTGACGCAAAAACAATGCCGGAGGTCGGAGTGTCATCGCAAAAGTTGTTATTTTTGGCGGGGGAGAACCATCATGTCAATGCCATAGCCCTATGCAGGGAAAATTCCTCAAAAACCTGGTTTTGCTTCTGTTGCTCAACCTGATGATCAAGCCATTCTGGATCCTTGGCATTGACCGTTCGGTGCAGAATACCGTGGGTGCCGAATCCTACGGTTTTTACTTTGCCGTATTCAACTTTTCCTTTTTGCTCAACATCCTGCTCGATTTCGGGATCACGAATTTCAACAACAGGAACATCGCCCAGAATAACCAGCTGCTCACCAAGCACCTCTCCAATATCCTGGTGCTTAAACTGCTGCTGTTTGTGGTGTATATTGCATTTACCCTTGGCAGTGCACTGGTCATACAGTACAGCCCCGAACAGTTACGGATCTTATATTTCCTGGCGATCAACCAGTTTTTGCTCAGCTTCATCCTTTACCTGCGTTCGAATCTGGGAGGACTTCACCTGTTTCGCACCGACAGCCTGATCTCCATTCTGGATCGCAGCCTGATGATCCTGATATGCGGGGTGCTGCTCTGGGGCAATGTGGTGGATGAGTTTCGCATTCAATACTATGTGTATGCTCAAACGGCCGGCTATAGCCTGACAGCTCTGATTGCCCTTTTGCTGGTGCTTCAGAGGGCAAATCCTGTTTTTTTGCGTATCCGGTGGAATTTCCCTTTTTTGCTGGCCATCATCAGGCGGAGTTTCCCCTACGCCCTGCTGGTGTTGCTAATGACCTTCTACAACCGGATAGACAGTGTGATGCTGGAGCGGATGCTTGAGAACGGCAACCGCTACAGCGGCATTTATGCCGCCGCTTACCGGCTGTTTGACGCCACCAATATGATTGCCCTGCTGTTTGCTGTCCTGCTGCTGCCCATGTTTTCCCGGATGATCAAACAGCAGCAAGACATCGAGCAACTTGTCAAACTGGCCCTCGTCCTGCTGTTCACCCTGGCCGTTATCATTGCTGCCGGCTCGGTGTTTTATTCCCGGCAGATCATGACATTGCTGTATCCGCTGCATGCCTGGGAAACGGCTGCCGAATACGCTTACCGGATCGATGAATCATCCATGGTATTCGCCCTGTTGATGACTGCCTTTATGGCCGTTGCCACCAGCTATGTTTTGGGCACCCTGCTCACGGCCAATGCCAGTATGGGTTACCTGAACCTGATTGCATTTGCCGGGGTGCTGTTGAACGTGGGACTGAACCTTTTGCTGATCCCAAAACTGCAGGCCAGCGGTTCGGCCTGGGCCAGCCTGGCCACACAAATGAGTGTTACCTGCCTGCAGCTTTTCGTGGTGGTACGGCTTTTCCGGTTCCGGACCAATTACCTGCTGCTCTTCAGGATGACTACATTCTTGGGGGGCACCCTGTTGATCGCCTGGTTGTCGCTGTTGCTGCCCTTTTCCTGGCTGGTAAATTTTTTATTCATGGTGGCAGGTGCAGTGGGCCTTTCCCTTGGTATCGGACTGCTCAGCCCCAGGCAGTTTTACCAGCTGATCCGTTACGCCGAATGGTGAACCTGGCTTTTTTTGCTTAAATTTGCCCCCATTTCCCAAATAAGATGCGGGAGAAGCCGTTATTAGGTTAAACGCGACCAAATCCATTTAAGCAACTCATGGAACAGAAAAACAGGGAATTTGACTCAACCAATGTGTTTGTGTTCTTTATACGTTGGTGGAAACACTTGTTCATCATTTGCCTTGTGGCTGCCATAGCGGCTGCCATTTTTTCCGGCCCGGCCTTTATTACCCCCAAGTTTCAGTCTACGGTTACCATGTTCCCGGCTACCTCGGGCTCCCTGTCGCGTTCAGTACTTGCCGGACCGGTGGGTGCGCGCCAGGATTTTCTTCAATTTGGCGAAGTGGAGGAAGCCGAACGTTTGCTTCAGGTGCTTGAATCGGGCAATGTACGCGACCGCATCGTCGAACGCTTCGACCTGATGACGCATTACCGGATCCCGGACGACTCCCGTTACCGGAATACCCGCCTGACCCAGGAATACCGGGGCAATATTTCATTCAGGCGTACCCAGTACGGTGCCGTGGAGGTCAGGGTAAGGGACACCGATCCGCAGATGGCCGCCAGTATCGCCAACGAACTGGCCGCACTGGCCGATACGGTTCAAAATGAATTGCGCATGGAAAGGGCACAACTGGCTTACGACATTTCCGGAAAACAGTATGAGAATCTGTTGCGGGAAGCCAGGCAGGTAGAGGATTCATTGAAGCAGATCATGCGCAGGGGGGTCTTTGATATCGAGGGGCAGTCGTCGATGCTTACCCGGCAACTGGCGAAAGATCTTTCCGGCCAAAACCAACCGGGGGTAACTGCCCTGGAAGAAAGGCTCCGTCTTTTAGGAGAGTATGGCGGAGCCTACCTCTTCAATGCGGCAGTTCTCGACAATATAAGTGAGCACGTGGTGGTCGTGCAGCGAAGATATCAGGAAGCCAGGACTGACCTGGAAAACTTTGTTCCCTTCAAATTTGTACTCGATAGTGCATTTGAGGCCGAACGCAAGGTATACCCCGTGCGCTGGCTGATCGTCTTCCTTTCTACTTTTGCTGCCGGCTTTATGGGGGTAATGATACTGATGGTTTATGAAAACCTTCATGCAAAGGGGATCATCGGCAGAAAAACTTTGAAATCCGCTAAGCCCTGAACGCCTGTGCTGAAAACAAACCGGCTTCATCTGCTTTACCTGGGCAGTGCCGTGTTCACGGCGCTCAATATCGTACTGATCGTCCATGATTTCTACTGGCTATCTGCCCTCCCCCTGGCACTCGCGCTGTTGCTGATGCTTTTTTTCTCCCTCGACAAGCTGCTGCTGCTGCTGGTTTTTTTGACCCCTCTATCTGTCAAGTACCGCCACGAAAGCCTGGGGTTTACCATCGACCTGCCCGTGGAGCCACTGATAGTTGGTGTCATGTTGCTGTTTTTTTTGAAACTGGCTTATGAGCGGCGTTACGATATGCGTTTGCTCAGGCATCCGGTAACCATTCTTCTGATCATTCAACTGCTGTGGATGCTGATCACTGCCGTAAGCAGTGAAATGCCCCTGGTTTCTTTCAAGTACTTCGTCTCCAGGCTGTGGTATGTCACCGCTTTTTATTTTGCAGGTATTTACCTGTTCAGGGAAGTCCGCAACATGAAGCGCTTCTTCTGGTTGTTCGGCACCGCCCTGGCTTTGGTCGTGGTGGTTTCGACTTTCAGGCATTATACGGTGGGCTTTGAACGGATGATGGGATACTGGGCAGTGAGGCCATTTTTCAATGACCACACCCATTACGGGGCCGTACTTGCCCTAGTGGCCCCGTTCTTTGCCGTTATGACGTTCAACCGGGCCGACACTGTGTTGCGCCGGAGGCTTTCCCTGGGCTTTTTCCTGTTGTTCGGATTGGGAATACTGCTGAGTTACAGCCGCGCATCGTGGGTTAGCCTGATGTTTGCAGCGGCCGGCTTTGCCATTCTGGTATTCCGCTTGAAATTTCGCTACCTGCTTGCCGGAATGATCCTGGTGCTGGGGAGCCTGTTTCTTTTTCAGACAGAAATTGTCATGCACCTCGAGAGGAACCAGCAGGAATCTTCGGGCGACTTCTCAGAACACCTGAGATCGGTTTCCAACATCACCTCCGATGCCTCCAACCTGGAGCGAATCAACCGGTGGAGGTCGGCCTACCGAATGGCTCAGGAGCGTCCGGTGCTGGGCTGGGGTCCGGGCACCTATCAGTTTTTATATGCCCCCTTCCAGCGATCGGAAGATTATACCATCATCACCACCCATTTCGGGGATCTGGGCAACGCACACAGCGAATACATCGGTCCTTTGGCCGAAAGCGGCCTGCCCGGCATGCTGCTCATGCTCGCTCTCAGCCTGGCTGTAATTGCCACAGGGGTGAAGCTGTACAAGCGGGCTCCCACCCGCCAGATGCGGCTGCTGGCCCTTGGCATTACCCTGGGCCTGATCACGTATTTTTCCCATGGCTTTCTGAACAACTTCCTCGATACTGACAAGGCCTCGGTACCCTTCTGGGGTATGATCGCCATGCTGGTGGCCATGGATGTGTTTTTTACCAGTCGCACCGAAGGCAAATAGGAGGGGCTGGCCGCACCCACAAAAGCGTGCATTTGCAAAGCCATGCATTATCCCTTATTTTTGTGGCCTAACCAAAATACGCAATTCCAATGGAAACCATCAAGACGTTACTAAATCATAAGACCATCCGCAACTACAAAAGCGACCCCATCGGGCAAGAGGTTCTCGATGAGATCCTGGAGGCGGGCTTCAGGGCATCCACTACCGGCAACATGCAGGTTTACAGCGTTATTGTGAGCAAGGATCCTGAAAAACGCAAGGCTCTCTGCGAACTTCATTTCGGACAGAAAATGGTGGAACAGGCCCCGGTGATCCTTACCTTTTGCGCCGACTTCAACCGTTTTAACAAATGGTGCCGTCAGCGGGATGCTGATCCGGGCTACGACAATTTCCTGTCTTTTTTCACTGCAGCCATCGATGCCCTGCTGGTGGCCCAGAACGTTGCCGTTGCTGCCGAGGCCCATGGACTGGGCATCTGTTACCTGGGGACCACGACTTATCAGGCCGGCAAGCTGGTCGATTTTTTTGGGCTGCCAGAAGGGGTAGTGCCCGTGACGACCCTGGTGGTGGGCTATCCTGCCGAAGACCCCGATCAGGTCGACAGGCTGCCTGCCGAAGGCTTGGTGCACCACGAAACCTACAGGGATTACAGCAGCGAAGACATTGACAGGATATACCGGATAAAGGAATCATTGCCGCTGACTGCCAGCCTGATCGAAGAGAATCAGTTGGAAAACCTGGCACAGATCTTTACCGTGAAGCGCTACACCAGGAAAGATAATCTGCACTTCAGCCGGTTGCTCCTGGATGTGATCCATCAGCAGGGCTTTATGAATCACGATTGAACCCTCCGGGTCAGGGAAAGAGAATGCCGTCGAAGCGGGCAATGATTACCTTGGGAATCGATGCATTGTAGTGTTGGTTGATGGCCGAAATAAACTCATTGGCAACGATCGCATTTCCCCTCTTGCTCAGATGAATGCCATCGAGCGAGAACAAGCCCCCGCTGATAAAGTCGGTGGTGAAGGCCACGGCATCGAAATAAATCACCTCACCTGCTTCCTCAAGCCGGGAATGGATGTCTACATAGGCCAGCCCGAACTCTTCTGCCAGAAGACGGATCCTCTGGTTGTACTGCCTCACGGCTTCAGTGATGCTTGCAATCTGGCTCAGGGACAAATAGAATTGTTCAGGGATGGGGACCTGGCTTCCCCAGCCGGCAGCAGCAATACTGTCGAGTGGCAGGCTGAGCAGCACGCTTTCGCCGTCTTCCAGCTGCCTGACACCTGCCTGGTGGCTGGCATCGGCCACCACGAATGCGTTCAGCCCTGGCTCAAACCTGATGTGGGGTGCTTTTTCGTATATGAGGTTGAGCAGGTTTATGACATCGGGATCGGTCAACACCAGGGCGTTGTAGGGGATGGTCCGGAAAAAGGGGGCCTTGCTGATGTCGGCCAGGTTGGACACAACACCCTTTGCTCCCCGGGCGGTAAGTTGCTGGAGAATACTTTGGGTATGGGCTGCGAATTCATCTGCCGGGCTGATCACATCACCCACCCCTCCGCTGATGGCGTACCCCAGAATGTCGTTGTTGCCTGTCCAGAGCGAGAAAAAGCTGGGGTCTGTTTCCAGGGCATCGGACAATATGCTCGATTGGCCCGGGTCTTTGGCAAAGCGCTGGAAATAGGGGTTGACTCGTCCGTAGCCCGGAATAAGCAGGTGCTGGGTTTTGGCGCCCGGCACCCCCATATTGTGGAAAGGCCCCTGGTTGGCGATCGATTGGAAATTGCCAGGATCGGGATTGCCGGCTGCAGGCACCGGTGTCAGCGAGCCCTGGATTTCGGCCAGGATGAGGCGGTTGCCAAAACCCAGGTGGTCTTTCATCAGGGGCTGCCTGAATTCGGAAAGGCCTACATGCGACAGCTGTCCGGCCAGGATGTTGGGGAAGGAATTTTGCTGACCTTCCATATAAAGTTCCCCGTCGGTGTATCCGGCCGTCAGGGAGTTGCCAAGGGCAACAAACACCGAAAAGTCGGCTTCGCCCGGCTGGGGAGTGTATGCGTCTATCTCCGCTTCGCAGCCAGAAAGGGCCGAAACAGCGAAGGCAAAAAGCAATAACCTTGTATTGTTCATATCCTTGGAAATTGATTTGTTTTAAAAACCATAACTGACCCCCACTCCGGGTACCAGTATGCTTGAGCGGTAAGTGCCTCCGAAGTTTTCAGGGGCATACATCATGTCTTTTTCCAACCCGGCAATCATCAGCAGGCTTGTATCAATGCTGAGGTTGGGCAGGGGATGGAAGGAAAACCCGGCCGAAAACGCCAGGTTGTTCAGGCTGGGTGTTTCGGGTGAGAAATAATTCTCGTTTGCAGGGCTCGGGTCGTAATAGGCGCCCGCCCTGAGAGTGAGCCGCCCGTTTACCTGGTATTCGCCCCCGACCCGGACGATGAGGGTGTTGCTGTACTCCCTCGGATTCTCACTGTCTGGCAATGAGGGAGTGTTTTGTTCGAAGTCAAAAGAAAGTTGATCGTAGGCTTCCCAGAAAACATAATTCAACGACATGCCCAGCATCAGTTCGGGGCTCAGCTGGTAAGAAACCCCCATATCGAGATTGGCTGGCAGGGGCAGGGAGGTGGCTGCCTTGTTCACGGCAGGAAAAAGTGCTGCCAGGGAGGCGGGAACAGTAAATAAGGCGTCTGCATCCTCCATTTCCATATCGATGCGTGAGCGGTAACTGAGGCCGATGCCCAACCCGGATCCGGTATATTGAATGCCCGCATTGAACCCGAAACTGGTGGTGTTGCCGCTGATGTTCACATACCCCTCGCCGTCGGGCCCCTGGACGGGTAAAGCCCTGTTCATGTCGACAGAACCCATGACATACACCAGGCCTCCGCCCACCGACACCTGATCGGTGAGCCGGTAGGAGAGGGTGGGTTGCAGGGTGATGGCCCTCATGGAAATATCCTGGATCAGGAACCTTCCGGCCCAACCTTCCTCCCAGGCCAGATTGCTGCCATAGGGGGTGTTTACCGCGATCCCGCCAACCAGCCTGTCGGTAATCCTGGCTGCTGCGTAAAAATAAAATGGCGTGCTTGTGGGGTTGTCTGTTTTCGCCTGGTAAAGGGATGGCTGCTGTTGCTGAAAGGCGGTGCTGGCAAAAATTCCGCTGGCTCCCCCCAGTATGCTTAGTCTTTGTGGCATCATGGCCAGCCCGCCCGGATTGAAAAAAGCGGCGCTGGCATCCATGTGAAGGGAGGTGCCGATCAGGCCCATCCCGATCTGCTTTTGTCCGTGTACGCTCACCTGATACCCACCTGCTGTGGCCACAACGGCCGTAAGGCAAACCAGGGCCGCACTAATGATAAGTTTCTGCATGGGTTGAATGGTTTATTAATGGAAATGCAAGTTTGGCAAAAATATTGCCCAACGGCGCAATATACAAAAAATATTGAGCTTAAACGCATGTTTATCGCATCAGGGCCCGGGATTGATCCCTTTGACCGGCTCCCTCCTGTGGCAAATCACGTCAATGGTAGATAAAACTTGAGCCCCCGATAAATTCTCTCAATATGGAGGTGGGGGGGATGTCTTTGGGGTCGATGGGGATGAGCAGCGACAGGATGCGGTTGATCCGGTTGACTTCTTCCCGGATGCGTTCGTTTGCCGCCTGGCCTGCCTGCAGGATTCCGGGGGCATAATGGGCGAAAACAGCCGGCTCGTAAACCAAAGCAGAGTTGAACACTGCATGGGCGCTTTCCTGGAAAGGGAAAATGCTCTGGTATTCGTTGTGCATGATATCGGGCCAGCGGTTGATGGTTTCATTGAAGTTGTATCCCCTGAACAGATGATCCCTGACCAGCCGGCGGATCAGGCGGTGGTCGGAAGTGGAGAGGGGCAGGTGGTCGTGAATGTTCAGTGTGCTCAGTGCAGAAACGTACATCCGGTAGGATTCCACATCCATCACCTCTTGCCACAAACCGGGATTGAGCCCGTGGATGCCTTCCACTATAATATAGGTTTCGGGCGTAATGGAGCTGAGGGTTTCGTCTGGGACGGCTCCCCGCCCATCGAAATGATAGCGGGGCAACCGTACTTTTTTGCCGGCCAGCAGGTTGTTGATGTTTTGTCTGAAGAGCTCCAGGTCGAGGGCCGTGATCAGTTCAAAATTTTTCATCCCCGTAAGCGGGTCGTCGGGAATGGCGCTGTGGGGCAGGTAGTAATTGTCGAGCGACAGGATGAGCACCTCTTTTTTCAGGACCCTGAACTCGATCGACAACCTGTGGGCAGCAGTCGTCTTGCCCGAGGAGGTAGGCCCTGCCAGAAAGACCACCCTGGGCTTGCCGGGGTGGGAGAGGATGCTATCGGCGATCTGGGAAATGCGACGTGACTGAAAAGCCTCCGAAAGCTTAATGAATTCGGGCAACCTGCCGTTCCTGACAATATGGTTTAGCTCGGCAAAACTGGAAATCCCCAGATGCATCATGGTGTTCTCCACTTCTTCAAAACTCCTGAAGTATTTGCTTTTTTCAGGCTCGGCGGGCATCACCCTCTCGTAGAATGTTGGATCGGCGATCAGAAAAAAGCCCTTGCGGAACTGAAGCAACCGGAAATCGGTGAGCCGGTTGTAATCGAATTCCACATGGTTCAGCAAAAGTTCGCCAAATCCGTTGAGGTGGGCAAGACGCAGACCTTCGAGCTCCCTTTCCTGCTCCTTCGACCGGATCAGCTGGATGATATCGGTTCGCTGGCTGGCCTCGAAATACCTGAGTATTTTCTCCTGGGGCAATACTTCGTGACGAAAGCCTGCATTGGAATGGATCATGCGGCGGATGCGGATGCGGATGCGGTTCAGTTCTTCCTTGCTGATGTCATGTTTCCTGAAATATCCGTAAACCCCACCCGGGATGCTATAGGCAATATAGAAACCGGAGTTTTTAACCTCCATGCCCGCCGCTTTGTTAAAGAGAACCAGCAGGGGTTCCATCAGGTTGCGGAAAGACTGCCCGAAGATCTCAGGGCGCAGGGCCGTGCCCAATGGAGTGGAAGAAGCGGGTCGGTTGTCGGCCATAAACGGTTTTCTCGATGCTGGCAGCCGGATTGGTTTTTTTACCGGCCTACAAAGGTAATTCATTTTTTTTTGTGAAACGGGCTGTCCGTCTTAAACGGAAGAACGGCACTGATGAGCGACCCGGTTTGCCCGGGGCCGCCAAATCGGCAGGGCTTGGCAAAGAGCTCGCCAAAACACTGTTTATTTTATAAGCTTTGCCCCGGTTCGAACGAAAAAAAATCATGTATATTTGTTCCCGTAAAAGGAAAAAACAAACGCGCATCAAAAAAATCTGCACATGATCGATCTATCCACCACCTATATGGGCCTTCCTTTGCGCAGCCCTGTGATTGTTGGCAGCTCGGGCCTTACCCGGAACATCGGCAACCTTGAGGCATTCGAAAAAAAAGGAGTTGGTGCCGTGGTTCTTAAATCCTTGTTTGAAGAACAGATCAAATACGAGATCCGCAAGGTTTTTTCTTACGAAGACGCCCAAAATGCGTACACCGAGGCGGAGGATTATATCAGGAACTATGCCCGGGAACACACCCTTGACGATTACCTGAACCTGATACAGGAAGCCAAAAACAAACTGTCGATCCCGGTGATCGCCTCCATCAATTGCACCACCTCCACCGAATGGCCTGCTTTTGCCCGCAACATTCAGAAAGCCGGAGCCGATGCCCTTGAGCTCAATGTGTTTGTGCTGCCCTCCGAACCCGGGAAAACCGCTGCTGATATGGAGCGCCTTTACTTCGAGGTGGTCGATAACGTCAAAAAAGAGATCGAAATACCGGTAGCCCTCAAGATTTCCACTTATTTCTCTTCCCTGGCAGATATGGTGAAAAGGCTTTCGTGGACAGGTGTAAGCGGAATTGTTCTGTTCAATCGCTTCTTCAGCCCCGACTTCGATATCCGGAAGTTCCAGATCCGGGCAAGCAACCTCTACAGCGAACCCGGGGAGATCTCACTCCCTCTTCGCTGGATTGCCATCCTATCTGACAAGGTGGAGGTGGACCTCTGTGCCTCCACGGGAGTCCACGACGGCCACGGAGTGATCAAGCAACTGCTGGCAGGCGCCAAAGCCGTGCAGGTATGTTCCACCCTCTACAAAAATGGTTTTGATCAACTCGACCTGATCCACGAAGAAATCCGTGAGTGGATGGAAAAACAGAGTTACCGCAAATTGTCTGATTTCATGGGAAAAATGAGCCACAGCATGTCGGATGATCCTGCGGCCTTTATGCGTGTGCAGTTCATGAAGCATTTTGCAGGGATCGAATAAGGCCCTCTTCCTATTTCCCTTAGCGGTTTCCCGGTTTGCGGCAGCAGGTGTCCCGGTCGCTTTAGGCTTTTTTAACACGGAACAGTTTGCACACAATAAAATAGTTAGATACCTTTATGCCGTTATTATAAATCCGGGGAAGGATGGAACGTCTAAAGGCATTCACCTTACCAGAACAATATCTGCAAACACATGAACAACAAGAAAATGGAACGAAAACAGAATACAAAAACACGTCTTCACCCCCGCCTTGTTTTTCTGGGACTGATCGGCCTTGGACTGCTGGGGTATGCTGTATCGGCCAATCGGGGGAGTAGTCCTGACAAAGGTGACTTCGTGGTCCATGAAAACGCCCATGTGATCAACCTGGATGCCGACGGATTTGATGATGCCATTTCCCGTGGGGTGGTTCTGGTCGATTTCTGGGCCACCTGGTGCCCTCCTTGCCGGATCCAGAACCCAATACTGGAAGAACTGGCCGAAGAGATCCACGACAGGGCCTCCATCACCAAGCTGGATGTGGACGACCACGGGCAGATTGCTGCACGTTACGGCATACGCAGCATTCCCACCCTGATACTTTTCCGCAACGGTGAAGTTGTGGAACGCTTTGTCGGGGTGCAGCAGAAAGAAACGCTGAAAGCAGCAATCATCACTTATTTATAACAATTCCTGCATACAGGAATAACAACGATTGATTCATTATGGAAAATCTGACCAAAGAAGCATTTAAGGAAAAAGTGTTCGATTTTGAGAACAACAAGGATTGGAAATTTGAAGGGGATAAGCCCTGCATCATTGATTTTTATGCCGACTGGTGTGCTCCGTGCCGTACACTGACCCCCATTATGGAAGAACTTTCGGAAGCATACAAAGGAAAGGTGGATGTTTACAAGGTGGACACCGAAAAACAACAGGAACTGGCTGCCATATTCGGTGTCCGGAGCATCCCTTCCATTTTGTTCGTGCCTGCCGACGGACAGCCCCAGATGGCTACCGGTGCCCTGCCCAGGGAAGCCCTGGTAAAGGCTATTGAAGAAGTACTATCTGTAAAACCCTGAAGCGACCATGGAAGATCAGCATCGTGAACACCAGGTATCCCCTCCGGCAGAAAAGCGCTCATGGTTTTCTGCCCGCCACCTCGACAGACGCAAATACCTGCTGGTAGTGGGGCTGTTTACCGCGGCCGGGGTGATCGGGGGATACGCCTACTATGCACTGGTGGGTTGCCGTACCGGGACATGTGCCATTACCTCGAATCCCTACCTCAGCATTGCCTGGGGCGGCATACTTGGCTACCTGTTGCCCGACTTCTTCGTGAAGGAAAGAAAATAAACCTCCGGTGATTATTATTTCGGGGCTGTCCTCAGCAGGTAAACCCCCAGCAAGCCGAACAACAGGTTGGGGATCCATACCGACAGCATCGGGTGCAAATTGCCCTTGGTGGCGAAGGTGGTTGTCACCTGCATGAAGAGAATGAATGAAAAGCTCAGGGCGATCCCCGCCCCCAGGTGCAGCCCTATGCCGCCCCTGACCTTCCGGCTCGATAAGGCCACACCAATGAATGTAAGTACCAGGGTCGCAAAAGGAAAAGCAATGCGGCGGTGTTTCTCTACTTCATAAAAGCTGACTGCTTCGGAGCCTTTCAGCTTTTCGTTGGCGATAAAGGCATTCAACTCCCTGAAATTCATGGTTTCCATGTCTTTCAGGTTCTGGATGAAATCGTAGGGGGTGAAGGGCAGCAAGGTATCCAGCCTGTATCCGAAACGCAGGTTTTCATCCAGCCCGTCTATTTCACGGATATTGTAATTCTCGATGATCCACAGCGACTCATTTTCATCATACCTGGCCAGGTCGGCCAGCAACTTATAGAATAGCTTCCCGTCGGCTATTTTTTCTATGCTGAAGCGATAGGCCGTTTGTGTCCTTTCGTTGAACGACTCCAGGTAAACGAAGATGCCGGGGCGTACCTGCATATGGATATTTCGGCCGCCAAAGGTTTCCGGGCTTTTCACGTAGGTGTATTCGAATGCCAGCCTGTTTTCGTTTGCCCTGGGTATAAGTGAATTGGACAAATATATCGAGACAAGTGACAACAGGATGGCCGACAGCAGATAGGGCAACAGCATCCGCCTGAAACTAATCCCTGAACTCAGTATGGCAATGATCTCTGAGTTGAAGGCCAGCCTTGAGGTAAAGAAAATCACGGCAATGAAGGTGAACAGCGGGCTGAACAGGTTGATGAAATAGGGGACGAAATTCAGGTAGTAACTGAACAGTATGGCCCTCAGGGGCGCCTGGTTCTCGATAAAGTCGTCGATCTTTTCGGAAAGGTCGAAAATGATCACGATCAGGATGATGAGGGTGATGGCATAGACGAAAGTCCCCAAAAACTTACGGATAATGTAAATGTCCAGTTTTTTCAGCATGCCGGCTCCAGCCTGTTAATTTGCCTTCGGGTTGGTACTTAAGCCAATAACGGTGCAAAGATACTCTTATTTTACAACCGGTGTGCCAGGCGGGAGCTGATGTCGCGCTTCCAGGAAGCGTAGCTTCCGCGGCGGATCTGTTGCCTGGCTTCGTCCATAAGCCATGTGTAAAACCGCAGGTTGTGCAGGGTGGCGATCATGGGCCCGAGCATTTCACCTGCAACGAAAAGATGCCTCAGGTAAGCCCGGCTGTAGAGGATGTCTGCAAATACATCCCCGTTGGCATCAATGGGGGAGAAGTCGTATTTCCATTTTTCGTTCCTGATATTGATGATGCCCTCGCCGGTAAACAGCATGCCATTGCGTGCGTTGCGGGTGGGCATCACGCAGTCGAACATGTCGATGCCCAGGCCAATGCATTCGACAATGTTTTGGGGTGTGCCCACTCCCATCAGGTAACGGGGCTTGTCTTCGGGCAATATGTCGCATACCAGTTCGGTCATCTCATACATGTCGCTGACGGGCTCTCCCACCGACAACCCGCCGATGGCATGGCCTTCCCGTCCAAGTTCGCTCACAAAACGTGCCGAAGCCTTGCGCAGATCGCTGTATGTGCTGCCCTGAACGATGGGGAACAGTGTTTGCCCGTACCCGTAATGTGCGGGGGTGAAGTCGAACTGTTCGCAACAACGCATCAGCCAGTGGTGGGTGAGCTCCATCGATTTGGCGGCGTAATCGCGATCGCAGGGATAGGGCGTGCATTCGTCAAAGGCCATGATGATGTCGGCTCCGATGGTTTTTTGAATATCGATGGCTTTCTCGGGCGAAAAAAAATGGCTCGACCCATCGATGTGTGAGCGGAACAGAACCCCATCGCGGTTCAGTTTCCGTCGTTGGGTCAGGGAATACACCTGGTAGCCCCCGCTGTCGGTGAGTATTGGCTTCCCCCACGACATGAAGCGGTGTAGCCCTCCGGCTTTGCGCAATACCTCCAGCCCCGGCCGAAGGTAAAGGTGGTAGGTGTTGCCCAGGATGATGTCGGACCGTATGGCTTCCTCCAGGTCTTTCTGGTGGACCGCCTTCACCGTGCCCGCGGTGCCTACTGGCATGAATACGGGGGTTTCGATGCTGCCATGGTCTGTGGTGATCAGCCCCGACCTGGCCTTGCTATCGGTATCGCGGGCGTCAATGCTGAACTTCATTGGGGTGGCTTTGTTTGGCGGGTGCGGAGAAACGGGCCGGACGCCTTTTCTGCTCCGGGGCGCGGGAACGGGACCTGATGCCCGGTTCGCAGTTCGGGGAACGCCGGTACCTGCTATAATTTGCCAAAGATAGGAAGTATTCAGACAGATTGTGGTATTTTTGTCTGCCTCACTAGATACACATTGGCTTCGTATGGATCGCTACAACGGCAACGAATGTTTTTATGATGGATGCATTGGCTGGGAATGGCTATTGTTGTCGGTGTTCGGGCTGGTGGTGATGGTACAGCTGTTCTACCACTGGTACTTTTTTTCCCGGATTGCCTTTTTCCGGCGCGGGCAGGAAGATCTTCGCGCCGCCGCTCCCTCTGTATCGGTGATCATTTGCGCCCGCAACGAATACATAAACCTGCGCAAAAACCTGCCCCTGGTATTGCAACAGAAATACGGTGACTTCGAGGTGGTGGTAGTGGACGACTGCTCTACCGACGGAACCCACGGCCTGCTGAAAGATTTTCAGCATGAATACGGTCATCTGAAGGTGGTCTCCCTGACCTCTACGGTCAGTTTCATGAAAGGCAAGAAACTCCCCTTATCGGTGGGCATCAAATCGGCAAGACATGAACTGCTGCTTCTTACCGATGCCGACTGCCGTCCATCGGGTCCATTCTGGGTCAGGGACATGACCCGGCATCAACAGGAGGAGGGTGTTGACATTGTCCTGGGCTACGGGCCCTATGAAGCCCGGCCCGGGTTACTGAACCGTCTGATCAGGCTTGACACCCTGCTGGTGGCCTTACAGTATCTGAGTCTGGCCCTGGCCGGCCATCCCTATATGGGAGTGGGGAGGAATCTGTCGTATAAACGCCGTCTTTTTTACCTTGCCAGGGGATTTACCTCCCATTACCACATGGTTTCGGGCGATGACGACATTTTTATCAACCAGGTAGCCGGGAAATCCAACACTACCATCGAAATTTCCCACGGTGCGCAAATGGTTTCCGAGCCCGAATCCCGGTTTTCTGACTGGTACAGGCAGAAAAGGCGGCACCTGACTTCAGGCCGGATGTACCGGAAAAAACACCGCTGGCTGCTTGGTGTTTTTCTGACATCGCAGTGGTTGTTCTATCCTTTGTTTGTCCTCATCGTCATTGTTTCGGGGGTTTCTCCGGCCGGCCAGGCCGGCCTGGCTTTGTTCCTTGTACGGATGCTGAGCCATTATCTGATCATCCGGGGAGCGGCCAACACCCTGGATGAGCGGAAAATTTGTTTATTTTCGCTGGCAGGAGACGGGCTGCTGGCCCTGTTGTCTCCGCTCTTTGCCCTTTCATCCTTATTTTCACCTCACACTAAATGGAGGTAAAGCCAAAACATACCGAAAAAGCCTTGCGCGACCTCGACCTGGTCAGGGCAGCGGTGTCCCGTAACTGTCAGCAGTCGTTTACCCGGCTTATGCGGCTTTACCGCGACACCATCTTTTTTATGCTGCTGAAAATGACGGGCAGCACCGAAGATGCCGAAGACCTGACCATTGAAACCTTCGGAAAGGCATTCACCAATATCGGCCAGTACAACGAAAAATATGCCTTCAGCACCTGGCTTTTTAAGATCGCCACCAACAACGGCATTGACTTTTTGCGAAAAAAGAAGAAAAATGTTTTGAGCCAGGACACCAATGAGTTGTTGGATAATCCCGATGATCCCTTTAACTTTGTAGCAGGGGTGGTGACCCCCGAAGAAACCTTTATTCGCAGCCAGAAAACAGAGTTGGTCAGGCAGGTGGTGGATACCCTGAAACCAAGGTATCGCACCCTGATTGCCATGCGTTATTTCGAAGAACTGAGTTACGAAGAGATCTCCTCGGCTCTCGACCTCCCCCTGGGAACCGTTAAGGCCCAGCTTTTCCGTGCCAGGGAGTTCCTTTATCACTCACTGAAGAATATGAAGGAACGGCTGTAAAAAACAGAAAAAAAGAAGTATGTTTAATTTTTGAAAAGTTTCGAAGACAGAAGACAGAAGACAGAGGACAGAAGGACGATGGAACGACAGAACGAATGAACGATGGAGCGAAGGAACGAAAAAGTTGAAGAGTTGAAGAGTTGATGAGTTGAAAAGTTGAAAAGTTGAAAAGTTGAAAAGTTGAAAAGTTGAAAAGTTGAAAAGTTGAAAAGTTGAAAAGTTGAAAAGTTG
>SL_3KL_010_SEDDRAFT_10001691_pt1 | contig 20162 bp, 17 predicted proteins | sample SodLakKL_010_SED_2_FD_10381 | JGI IMG/M metagenome (IMG submission 10381) | reverse complement strand
CCAGCCACATCCCTGGGTGCCGCCACTCCTGTCCAGATCGGCGGGACGCCGGATGATCCGGCCGATGACGACGAGGAGGAGAACGGGGAAACGCCCCAGCCCCAAGGCGATGCCGAGCGCAAGGCGCTCAACGATGCGATCAGCTATATCCGAAGTCTGGCGGAACGCCGGGGCCGAAATGCCGACTGGGCCGAGAAAGCCGTGCGTGAAGCCGCTACTCTCAACTCCCGCGAAGCGCTGGAACAGAATGTCATTGATGTGGTGGCCAACGATTTCGATGACCTGTTGCAGCAAATTCACGGCATGGAGGTGGAAATCGCCTCCGGAAAGATTCGTCTCAACACTGAGAACATGAGCCTGGAGCGTCAAGACCCGGATTGGCGCACGGAGCTCCTCAGTGTACTAACCAACCCCACGGTGGCCTACCTCTTGATGCTGATCGGCATTTACGGCCTGATATTCGAAGGTTACAACCCCGGCGCCATTGTACCCGGCGTGGTGGGTGCCATCTGCCTGCTGCTGGCGCTGTTCGCCTTCCAGGTCCTGCCCGTCAATTATGCCGGTTTCGCATTGATTGCACTCGGGCTCGTATTGATCGTCAGCGAGGCTTTCATGCCCAGCTTCGGTGTGCTGGGAATCGGTGGGCTTATCTCCTTCGTCATAGGGTCGATCATACTCATGGATACGGATGTGCCTGGCTTCGGCATTCCCTTGCCACTCATTGCCACCGTCAGCATCATCGGTGGCCTACTGACATTTGCCATCATCGGCTTTGCGCTAAGGGCCCGACGATCTCCAGTTGTCAGTGGTGAGCAGGAAATGATCGGCCTGGTGGCCACCGCTCGGCAGGACTTTCAGCAGGAAGGCCAGGTCTGGGTGCGTAGCGAAATCTGGCGCGGGCGCACCACAAAGCCGGTCCACAAGGGTGATAAACTCCGGGTAGTCGGGCTGAATGGCCTGGTTCTGGAGGTAGAGCCACTGGATTCCCAGAGCCTTGATACGGACAAGGCTGCCCATCAAGGCAACTCATGAGAGAAATCATGACTGCTTTCAACTTCACCGAGCATCAATAGCCAATTCAGGAGCAAGCAATGTCCACTTATATCCTTCTCATCCTGGTCGGGATTGTCGTCTTGACCCTGGTGAGTATGTTCAAGATCTTGAACGAATACGAACGGGGCGTGATCTTCATGCTTGGCCGCTTTTACAAGGTCAAGGGGCCAGGCCTGATCATCGTGATTCCGCTCATTCAGGAAATGGTCAAGACGGATCTGCGTACCATTGTCATGGACGTCCCCAGCCAGGATGTGATCTCCCAGGACAACGTGTCAGTCAAGGTCAATGCGGTGATTTACTTCCGCATCATTGATCCGGAAAAAGCTGTCATCCAGGTGGCCAATGTCTTTGATGCCACCAGCCAGCTTGCCCAGACCACATTGCGATCCGTGCTGGGCAAGCATGATCTGGACGAAATGCTGGCTGAACGCGACAAGCTGAATTCCGACATTCAGGAGATTCTGGACTCGCATACGGATGCCTGGGGCATCAAGGTCACCAATGTGGAAATCAAGCATGTTGACCTGGATGAGAGCATGATTCGCTCCATCGCCAAGCAGGCCGAGGCGGAGCGTACCCGGCGAGCCAAGGTCATCCACGCGCAGGGTGAGCAGCAGGCTGCCGAGAAGCTGGTTGAAGCCGCCGATATGCTGGTAGCCAATCCGCAGGCCATGCAGCTTCGCTACCTGCAGACGCTTGGCGACGTAGCCGGCGAGAAGAGCTCCACCATCGTCTTCCCGCTACCCATGGACTTGATCAAGCCACTGATGGCGAAGCTGGAAGGCAAGAAGTAAGCCTTTCGCCTTTCACTGCACACACTAAAAAGCCGCGCCTCGAGCGCGGCTTTTTAGTGTGTGCAGGGAGTGACCAGAGGTTCCTTAACTTACTATTTCTTGATAAAAGCCAAGGAAAATGAACCGGGCCCCACATTAATCCCGGCCGTGGTACTCATAACGGAGAGCATGGTTTCCACACCATTATTCTTGGCCACTCGTGCCAGCTCCACATACTTCGGGTGCTTCTTGATGACTTCCGGGTTGCCCGCATAGCTCATGCAGATGGTCTTGGTGAGCAGCTTGTCGTCACGAATCTTCTCAATGGTGTCATCGATCAACACGCTCACCGCGCTATCGAAACCCTGAATCTTCTTCACCGCCTCGCTTTCGCCACGGTTCATCTGGATGATTGGCTTCATGTCCAATGCGGTACCAAGCTTGAAACTCAGCCAGCTGACGCTGCGGTCCCCTTTCTTGCGGGCCCGATGATAGACATAATGCAGATCGGCCGGGATCAGATAGGCGTAGACTTTTTCGCTCAGCGCATCGATCTCGGGACGCAGCTTTTCCAGAGGCAGATTATCCTTCTGAATCAAACGCAGGGTCTCATGGACCAGAACGGCCTGGCCCGTAAACAGGGTCTTGCTGTCCAGTACGCGCATTGAGAAGGGCCGATCAATGCCGTTCTCCTCACGGATGCGCTTGTACTCGTTCATCACCGAATAGGAGGCCTGGGTGGCATTCTCGAATGTCTCGCTGCGCGATTTCGAGAGGGTAATAACCAGGGCACGATCGTACTCAAGAACGATTTTTTCCAGAAACAGCTTCTTGATCTCCTCCACGCTAGGCGGCTCCGTTTCCGCCTCGGCCTCCTTATTGGCCAAATAGCGCTGGTAGAACTTCATGGTGGCCTGTGGGTCACGCTCATCCACGAAGAGCTCATCGCCGAAATGCAGGCGGATAGGAAGGATGCTGAGCCCAGACTTGTCGATATAGCTTCTCGGCAGATCACAGGCCGAATCGATGACAACACCGATCTTCATTCCTCTCTCCTTTCTTTTTATCTTTGGCAGACGGCATGAGCCTTGCGCCGGACTGAGTTCAGCTTAGACCTCCTGTGCAAAAATTTCATCATTTGCTCGTTTCCTTCCACAGTCGCTCCAGTCTTTGTGGGGAAACGGATATCCCCGTGCCCAGTTCCTGGGCAAACAGGGAGACCCGGTATTCTTCAACCAACCAGCGATAACGCATCAGGGCAGAATCGCCACTCTGGGCCTCGGCGTCCGACAACCGTTGCGTGACCCGATCCCAGTAAGGCCGGAGCTCAGCGCTGAGTGTTCGGTCCCGTGGATTACCCTGCTCCAGCTTGTCCAACCGTCGGGAAATGGCCAGCAGGTAGCGGGGATAGGCCTGCAACTGCTCCCGCGGGATTCTGTCGAGAAACCCGGGAAAGAACAGGTAATCCAGTTGTTCGGCAATTTCCCGGGCCGCCTGAAGCAGAACCGGGTTCATACGGCCGGACAGACGACGGCGGATGTTATCGTGGCGTTCCAGCACTTCCGTCAGCCAGTCCCGCCAGCGTTCGCCGGCAGCAATCAGCTCCGGAGCGCCTGCCCGGCAAAGGGCATCAAAGGTGGACTGGTCCCGCGGTGTTGCCTGGCCCTCAAGCACAGCCTCATCCACCGCCAGTCGCACCAGGGCTTCGCTCAGGGCCCGCTGGTCTCCCAGCTTGCGAAAGCGAAGCGCCAGTCGGTCCAGGCCCTTGAATGTACGTATGCTGTCAGCCTGCTGCTGCAGCCTGAGGGCCGCCAGGCGGCGCACCCCGGCCCGGGTGATGTCTGCTGCTGTCTCCTGGTCCTCATGCAGCACCAGCTCTACGTCACTGCCCGTATCCCGAAGCGCCGGCCAGGCCTGCACCTGAACCCCATAGCGCTCAACGGTCACTGACTCGGGCATCGCTCCGAAATCCCATTCCCGGGTCTTTCGGGCCGGCCAATCCGGCGACTCGGCACTGGCGACCGATTCGCTGGCCCGGTGGCCGTGTTCGGCCTGCAGCCTGTCCAGCGCATCACTCTCCGCAACGCTCTCCCCGTCACCATCCACCAGGCGGATACGGATACGCAGATAGTCAGGCAATTGTTCCTCTCGCCAGTCTCCGGCACCGACTTCGGTACCGGTCATCCGCTGCAGCTGGCGGGCCAGAGATTGCGCCATGGGTTCACCGGGCTGCATGGCATCCAGGGCCGCGCCGGCGAAATCCGGCGCGGGAACGAACTGGCGGCGCAGCGCCTTGGGCAAGGAGCGGATCAGGGCCGTGGCCCGCTCCTCCCGCCAACCGGGGATCATCCAGTCCAGATCCGCCTGGCTGATGCGATTGACCAGGGCCAGGGGCAACAGCAGCGTCGCACCATCCCGCTCACCCCCGGGCTCGAAGTGGTACTCCACCGGCACCGGAATACCCTGAATACGCACATGATCCGGGAAGGCTTCCTCCAGACTGTCCACCTCCCGCGACATTACATCCTGGCGGCTCATACGCAGGCGGTCATCGCCGCCTTTGCCCTGCTTGCGTAGCCAGGTCTTCAGCCCGGGCCAGTCATGCACGGATTCAGGCAGCACCTGCTGGTAGAAATCGGCCAGCTCGCTGTCGTCCCTGAGCAGATCCCGGCGGCGGCGCTTGGCTTCCAGCTCCCGCACTTCCTCTACCAGGGTCTGGTTATGCGCCAGAAAGGCCGGTGTCTCCGGAAGGCTGGCACCCACCAGGCCTTCCAGAATGAAGACCTCTCTCGCTTCCTGCGGGCGCACACGGCCAAAGTTGATCCGACGCCTGGCCACCAGATCGAGCCCGAACAGGCTGACCCGCTCATAGGCGCCCACCCGCCCCTTGCGAGCCTGCCAGTGGGGCTCAAAGTACTCGCGCTTGACGATGTGTTCCGCCGCCTGCTCGATCCAGACCGGTTCCACGCCAGCTACGGTGCGGGCAAAGGTGCGGGAGGTCTGCACCAGCTCGGCGGCCATGACCCATTTGGGTGACTGTTTGAATAGCCCCGAACCGGGGAACACCCAGAAGGCCTGGCCACGCGGACCCTCGTAGGCATGACCTTCGCCCTTGCGACCCACCTGAGTCAGCAGCCCGGCCAGCAAGGCCCGGTGAATCTCCGGGTACTCGGCCTCGACCTCACTGCCCTTCAAGCCCATATCCCGCAGGGCCAAACGCAACTGACGCAGCAGATCACCCCACTCTTCCATGCGCATGGGTGCCAGGAAATGCCGCTTCGCCCATTTGCGCCGCTGCTTGCGGGACAATTCGCCAGTCTCCCGGCGATAGCGCCGCCAGAGATTCAACAGGGACAGGAAATCCGACTTGGGATCCGTGTCCTGGGCATGGGCCTCATCGGCCGCCTGCCGGGCACTGGCTGGGCGTTCCCGTGGATCCTGAATACTCAGGCCGGCGACAATCACCAGCACCTCTGCGAGCGAGCCCAGCCGGCCGGCCTCCAGCAGCATTCGCGCCTGGCGTGGATCCACCGGCAGACGGGCCATCTTGCGACCGTCGTCAGTCAGGCGACGCTCTTCGTTCAGTGCAAGAAGCTCTTCCAGCAAGCGGAAGCCGTCGCGGATCAGGCCTTCTTCCGGCGGATCCACGAAGGGAAAATCATCCGGATCGCCGAGCTTGAGCAGACGCATCTGCAGAATCACACTGGCGAGATTGCTACGCTGGATCTCCGGCTCGGTGAAATCGGGCCGCGTGTCGAAATCGTCCTCGTCATAAAGGCGCACACAGATACCCGGCCCCAGACGCCCGCAACGCCCGGAACGCTGATTGGCGCTGGCCTTGGATACCGGCTCGATAGGCAAGCGCTGCACCTTGCTGCGATAACTGTAGCGACTAATCCGCACCAGACCACTGTCGATGACATAGCGAATGCCCGGCACGGTGAGGGAAGTCTCAGCCACGTTGGTGGCCAGTATCACGCGGCGGCTGCGACCATCCGGGTGAAAGACCCGGTCCTGATCTTTCGAAGACAATCGCCCGAACAGGGGCAACACTTCGGTGTTTCGGAATGACTGCTTGCGCAGATAGTCGGCCGCGTCACGTATCTCCCGCTCGCCGGGCAGGAACACCAGTACATCGCCCTGCCCCTCCCGCCAGAGTTCGCTCAGCCCCCGGGCAATCCCCTGAGACAGGCTGAGATCCTCTTCGTCCTCCTGGGGATCCCCCAGTGGTCGATAACGCACTTCCACCGGCCAGGTGCGGCCGGAAACCTCGATGACCGGGGCGTCACCAAAGTGGCGGGAGAAGCGATCGGTATCCAGGGTGGCGGAGGTGATGATGACTTTCAGTTCCGGCCGCCGCTGCAGCAGGCGGTGGAGATAACCCATCAGAAAGTCGATGTTGAGACTGCGCTCGTGGGCCTCGTCAATGATGATGGCATCGTAGGCCAGCAGATCCCGGTCGGACTGGGTCTCGGCCAGCAGCATGCCGTCCGTGACCAGCTTCACCCGGGTGTGTTCGCCCACCCGGTCGGAGAACCGTACCCGGTAACCCACCAGGCCACCCAGCTCGGTCCCGGTTTCCTCGGCGATCCGCGCGGCCGTGCTGCGCGCCGCCACCCGGCGCGGCTGGGTATGTGCAATGCTGCCGCGCACGCCCAAGCCCAGCTCCATGCAGATCTTGGGCAGCTGGGTGGTTTTCCCCGAGCCGGTCTCACCGGCCACGATCACCACCGGGTTCTTCGCAATGGCTTGCCGGATATCGTCCCGGCGTTCGCTGACCGGCAGCTCTTCCGGGTACGAGAGGCGAAAGGCATGATTCGCCCGGGCACGAGCTCGGGCAATGGAGGTGTTGAGTTGTTCTTCCAGACGCGTCAGTTCGGCGGCCCGGTCACGGGCGCGCTTCAGACGCCCCAGGCGTTTCCGTAAACGCGGGGCATCCGCCAGCATGCAGTCATCCAGTCGGGATTCGATTGCGGCGAGGATTTCTCTCATTAATAAAGGCTAAACGATCCTGTCAGGCTCAGGGGGTCGGCTCTTCATCATCCCTTGAAGACACGACACGGATGGGGAAGGGCTCGGTCACTGACCCGGTGTAGAGGCTCCGGTGCGGGAAAGGAATCTCAATGCCCGCCTCGTCGAAGGCTTCCTTGACCCGCTCGGGAATGTTGTTGCGCAAATCCAGCCAGTTCTCTCGAGTCGCCCAGACGTTGAACTGGAGATCGAGAGAGGAGTCACCAAAACCCAGAAACAGCACAACCGGCTTGGGCTCCGTCAGGCAGAGGGGATACTCCTCCGCCACCTGCATGAGCACTTCACGCACATGGGAAAGCTTCTCCCGGTAAGCCACGCCCACTTTCAGTTCCAGACGGCGAATGGCAAAGCGCGTCAGGTTGGTGACCTCGGAATTGAGCAGCATCTCGTTGGGGACACGAACGAAGAGATTGTCGAAAGTGCGCAACTTCACCGACAACATGTCGATGGAAAGCACTTCGCCGATGGTATCGCCGATCTTGATGAAATCGCCGATACGAAACGGCTTTTCACCAATAAGGAACAGACCGCTGATGAGGTTGGAAGCGGAGGTCTGGGAGGCAAAGCCGATGGCCACCGACAGAATACCCGCTGCACCCAGCACCACGGTCAGACTGAAACCCAGCTGGTGCAGAGCAGACATCAGCGTCACGATCACGATGGCGTAGAACACCACCCGCTTTAGCAAGGCTGTCTGCTGAGGCTCCAGATACGGTTCGCTCACCCGTTGCGTAATCACCGCGGCCACCTTGGCGAAGAACAGGCCAAGGATGACCAGCACACTGGCACGAAGAATTTCCAGCCCCTTGTCCGAAAACAGAAAATCAATCACGTCCATCTGGCTTGCTCCCGTTTGACGCAGCCGGCAATCCTGGGCCACTTGCGTGGCCTGCTAGGCGAACAGACTCTCCAGGGTTCGGAAGAGTCCGTGTCTTTCCTGAAGCTGTCGGGCCTCACTCACCCGCGTCGCCTCCATGCCATCCGGCAAGCGCATCTCTTCCAGTTTCAGAGCACCTTCCTTTCCGTCGTCACTCCGCTCCATCACCATGGGTTGAGTCCAGAGTTGATGTTCCGCGCTGGCATACAGGGGTAGCAGCGGCACCGGTACGCTCAGGCGCTCAATGAGCAGGGCATCGGCAGCACGATTACGAATGGTCACCGGGGACACCACCCGGTGCGGGCGCTGGACAATCTCGTCCAGCCGCAAACGGGCCAGGGAGCGACTGGCGTAACAGAGTTCCCCTTCCCGGGTATTGGGACCAAACCAGGAATCCGAAGGCCGGTAGCTGGGAATTTCGATCAACGGCACGCCGCCATCATCACTCAACACCTGTACCCAGGCAGAGGTGCTCACATAAATAATGGTTTCCTCACGCGGCGGAATGTACAGGGGGGTATCGGGCCTGACCACCACCGGCCGGTCTGCCAATCGTGGGCAAAGGGTCAGGCCCCGGGCCGATTCCTGAAAGGCAAAACGCGCCACCTTGCAGCGGGTTTCGTCCAGTTCGTCCAGCGCCGAGAAACTCAGCTCAGACGTCAGGGGGTCCTCCCCCTCCTGCCAGGCCAAGCGCCATTCCTGGCGCCACCGCCGGGCTTGCAGGGCCAATGGGCCGATCTGCCAGAACAGGCCATGACGCCCTTCCTCCAGGGGATAATGCCCCCACCAGGGCCGGGATGGCGTTTCGGTGACTTCCATCACCTCATTCAACTCAACCCCGCTCATTGGCCTTCTCCTCGTGTTTGGCTTCGTCCCAGAATGCATCCATTTCTTCAAGGCTCGCCGTGTCGGTACTCCGTCCCGACTGCCTCAACCGCGCCTCCACGTGGCGGAAGCGGCGCTCGAACTTCGCGTTACAGCCTCGCAGTGCCTTCTCCGGGTCCACCTTCAGATGCCTGGCCAGATTGGTGACGGCGAAAAGCAAATCACCCACCTCCGATTCCAGGCGCTCCGGGTCCGCCCCGCCCTGCATTTCTTCCTCGATCTCTGTGATCTCTTCGCGAATCTTGTCCATCGGGCCTGCGGCATTCGGCCAGTCAAAGCCAACCCGACTGGCTCGCTTGCCCAGCTTGGCCGCCCGCTTCAACGCCGGCAAGGCCAGGGGCACATCATCCAGGGCAGACTCATCGCCCTTGGCCGAACGTTCCGCGGCCTTCATGGCTTCCCAGTCAGCGCTCTGTTCGTCGACCGAATCATAACGCGTGTCGGAAAAGACATGTGGATGGCGACGCACCAACTTATCGGCAATACCGTCGGCCACGATATTGAAGTCGAAATCACCCTGCTCTTCCGCCATGCGGGCATGAAACACCACCTGCAGGAGCAGATCACCCAGTTCATCCCGCAGGGCACTCATGTCGCCCCGTCGAATGGCATCATCCACTTCGTAGGCTTCTTCGATGGTATAGGGCGCGATGGTGGAGAAGTCCTGCTCACGGTCCCAGGGACAACCATCGGGACTTCGCAGTCGAGCCATGATGGCCTTGAGGCGCTCAATGGGCGATTCGGACGATTCACTCATGCTTGCAGCCTGTGCCGGATGAATGGAAAACAGGGAGCCGCCTCGTGGCATGACCGGTCAGGGTCTGATCATGCGACTGAGACCGACCAGCATGGCCGCTGTCGCCCCCCAGATACGGTAGCCCCGCCATTCGATCTGATAATACGCGAGATCATGCCCACGTATATGCGCCTGGATCACCTGATGCTCGGAAGGATCGAGCACATGAGCCAGCGGCACTTCAAAGACCTCAGCCACTTCATGAGGGTCCGGGCGCAATGGCAAACCCGGGCGTAGAAGCCCCACCACCGGCGCCACGGCAAAACCGGTGATGGTCAGATAGGGTGACAAGAAGCCGGCGATCTCGATGGCCCCGGGGCCGACACCCACCTCTTCTTCCATTTCCCGCAGGGCGGCCGACACCGCATCGCGATCATGGGGTTCAAAACTGCCCCCGGGAAATGAAATCTGCCCCGCATGATCCGCCAGGTGATCCGTACGTACCGTGAGCATGACCGTAGGTGCCTGCTCATGATTGACGATGGGCACCAGCACGGCTGCGGGACGGGGCTGCTGCGTCTGCATCAATGACGGGGGCACATCGCCGTGCACCCCCAGCCGCGCTTCACCCACCAGATCCGCCGACGGGCGCGTACCTTTTAGCGCTTGAATCATGCGCTCGAGCGAATACGGCGATGCCTCACTCACCGCCATCTACTCCATTGCCGGCCGCTTGAGCGAAGCACATGCTCCAACCGACAGCACCCAATCCGACTCGGCCGGCCTTCGATCCTGTTGGTCGGTCGGGTCTGCTGCTCCAGACGCCGGGCCTGTGCGTCTGAGCGCCGCGCTGGAGCGAATGCGGTAGTGGTGCTACCGCTTGAGCGAAGCGCAAGCTCAGGCGTGCAGGACCAAGTCTGGTGCTGAAGACCCGGCCGACCAACAGGATTCACTCTTTGATTCCGCCGTGTGTGAGTGCAACCGGATCCAGCAGGCGATCCAGGTCCTCCTCGGAAAGGTCCGTTTCCTCGCGTGCCACATCACGGATGGGGCGGCCTTCGGCATAGGCCTTCTTGGCAATGGCCGCACCCTTCTCGTAGCCGATTACATGGTTCATGGAAGTGACCAGGATAGGGTTCTTTTCCAGGGCATCCTTAAGCGCGTCTTCATTGACCTTGAAACCGGCAATGGTGGTGTCGGCCAACTGAGTGCTGCCATTGGCCAGCAATTCGATGCTCTGCAGCAGGTTGTAGGCAATCACCGGCAACATCACATTGAGTTCGAAATTGCCGGATTGGCCGCCCACGGTAATGGTGGCGTCATTGCCGATCACCTGGGCGGACAGCATGCAGACCGCCTCCGGGATCACCGGGTTGATCTTGCCCGGCATGATGCTGGAACCCGGCTGCAGAGCCGGCAGGGTGATTTCACCGAGACCGGCCAGCGGGCCGCTGTTCATCCAGCGCAGATCATTGCTGATTTTCATCAGGGAAACCGCCACCACCTTGAGCTGGCCAGACAGTTCCACGGCCGTATCCTGGGTGGCGATCAACTCGAACTTGTCCTCACCAGAGTAGAAGTCCAGGCCGCTGCGCTCGGACAGGTGACGGGCAAAACTGTCGGCAAAATCCTCGTGGGCGTTGATGCCGGTGCCCACAGCCGTGCCGCCCTGGGCCAGGCCATACAGGCGCGGCAGGGTCGCTTCCACCCGCTGGCAGCCCCGACGTACCTGGGTCGCCCAGGCCCCCATGGTCTGGTCGAAACGGGCCGGCATGGCATCCATGAGATGGGTACGGCCGGTCTTGGCAATGCTCGACAGTTCCCCGGCACGGCGCTCAATGGTGCCGGCCAGATGACGCAGGGACGGCAGCAGGCGCTCGTTGACTTCCAGCGCGGCGCTGACGTGAATCGCCGTGGGGATCACATCGTTACTGCTCTGGCCCATGTTCACGTCATCGTTGGGATGGACTTTCTCACCCAGCTTCTCGCTGGCCAGCCGTGCGATGACTTCATTGGCATTCATGTTGGAGCTGGTGCCCGAGCCGGTCTGGAAAATATCCACGGGGAAATGGGCATCATGACGCCCTTCGGCCACCTGCTCGGCGGCAAACTGGATGGCATCGGCGCGCTTGGCGTCCAGCAGCCCCAGTTCCCGGTTGGCGGCGGCGGCCGCCCACTTGATCATGCCCAGGGCACGGATGAAGGCACGGGGCATGTGCAAGCCGCTGATGGGGAAGTTCTGCACCGCCCGCTGGGTCTGAGCCCCCCAGAGAGCCTCCTCAGGCACCTTGAGCTCACCCATGCTGTCCTTCTCGATCCGGAAACCCTTGTCCGACATGATCTATGCTCCTCCGATTCTTGTGATGTTCTGCTCGGGACGACCAACAGCCCTGTCGTCCTTGGTGTAAAATGCGAAGTTTATCATTTCCGACTGCGCGCGTTGCCCGTTGAAGGGCGCCGTTGTCCGTCTTTTGTCTACATCCGCCAACTATCCAAGGGAACTCGATGAGCGAACACGCCCTGACCGCCCTCTCTCCTCTCGATGGCCGTTACGCCGGCAAAACCGATGCCCTGCGCCCCCTGTGCAGCGAAGCGGGCCTGATCCGTTACCGCGCGCTGGTGGAACTGCGCTGGCTGGCCGCCCTGGCCGACGAGCCCGGCATTACCGAGCTGCCACCGCTGAGCGACGAGGCCAGAAACTGGCTCGAGCAGCTGATCGGCGATTTCGGCCCGAAGGACGCTGCTCGGGTCAAGGAGATCGAACGCACCACCAATCACGATGTAAAAGCGGTGGAATACTACCTGAAAGAGTGCGTTAAGAAGAACCCGGAACTCAATGAAAAGTCGGAATTTTTTCACTTCGCGTGCACCTCGGAAGACATCAACAACCTGAGCTACGCCCTGATGCTGGCGGATACCCGCGACCAGGTCTTGCTGCCGGAACTGGACGCCCTGATCGAGAAGCTGCGGGGCATGGCCCACGCCTTCGCCGACATCCCCATGTTGTCCCGCACCCACGGCCAGCCCGCCTCGCCTACCACCCTGGGCAAGGAAATCGCCAATGTGGTGCATCGCCTGCGTCGCCAGCGGGCGCGCCTGGCCGAGGTCAGGATTCTCGGCAAGATCAACGGTGCGGTGGGCAACTACAACGCCCACATGAGCGCTTACCCGGAAGTGGACTGGCCTCGGCTCGCCCAGCAGTTCGTGGAGTCCCTGGGCATCGACTGGAACCCCTACACCATCCAGATCGAGCCCCATGACTACATGGCGGAGCTGTTCGACGCCGCCGCCGGCGTCAACACCATCCTCATCGACCTGGCCCGGGACATCTGGGGCTACATCGCCTTCGGCTACTTCAAGCAGCGTACGGTGGCGGGTGAAGTGGGCTCCTCCACCATGCCCCACAAGGTTAACCCCATCGACTTCGAGAACGCCGAAGGGAATCTGGGCATTGCCAATTCCCTCTTCCGCCACCTCGCCGACAAGCTGCCCATTTCACGCTGGCAGCGAGACCTGACCGACTCCACCGTGCTGCGCAACGTGGGCACCGCCTTCGGTTACACCCAGATCGCCCTGGCCGCTCTGGACAAGGGTCTGGGCAAGCTGGAGGCCAACCCGGAGCGCCTGGCAGCCGACCTGGACGCCAACTGGGAAGTGCTGGCCGAACCCATCCAGACCGTGATGCGCCGCTACGGCATCGAGTCGCCCTATGAAAAGCTCAAAGAGCTGACCCGAGGCAAGCGCATTGACCAGACCGGCATGGCTGCTTTCATCGACGGCCTGGAGCTGCCCGATGAAGTCAAGGAACGCCTGAAGGCACTGACCCCCGCCAATTACATCGGCAATGCCGCAGAACAGGCACGGGCCATTTAGGCGGGAACCCTTTATATGAAATACAAGCTCAACCTCAATGGACTGGCCCCGGCTGCCTTTCTGTCACGCTACTGGCAGAAGAAGCCGGCCGTGTTCCGGCAGGCAATCCAGGATTTCGAATCGCCGCTGAGCCCGGATGAGCTGGCCGGCCTGGCCTGCGAGGAAGGCGTGGAAAGCCGCCTGGTCACCGGCGGTGTCGAAGGCCCCTGGAAATTGCGGGAAGGCCCGTTTGCGGCGTCGGATTTCAGGGACCTGCCCGAGAAGGACTGGACTCTGCTGGTCCAGGATGTGGACAAGCACCTGCCCGACCTGGCCGCCCTGCTGGACAGCTTCGACTTCCTGCCCCGCTGGCGCATGGACGATCTGATGATCAGCTACGCCGCGGAAGGCGGCTCAGTGGGCCCGCATGTGGACGCCTACGATGTCTTCCTGCTCCAGGCCCGTGGCCAGCGGCGCTGGAGCATTGATGAAACGACCAGGGACGCCACCCGCCGCGACGACAGCGACCTGGATGTCCTCGCTCAGTTCGAGGCCAGCGAGGAATGGCTGCTGGAGCCAGGCGATATTCTCTACCTGCCGCCCGGCGTGCCCCACTTCGGCATCGCCGGCCCGGACTGCATGACCTTCTCCGTGGGCCTGCGTGCACCCGATACTGCCGGCATGATCTCGGATTTCTCCGAGTTCGTGACCCAACAGCTGCCCGACGACAGCCGTTATAGCGACCCGGACCTGGATCCCGAGGAAGCCGGGGCACGCCTCCATCCGCACGCCATCGACCGGGTACGCAAGCTGCTCAGTGGACTGCTGGACGCCGACAATGAACAGCTGGGCGACTGGTTCGGGCGCTTCGTCACCGAGCCCAAGCCCTGGTTGCGGATGGAGTCAGGGGAACCGACCTCCGAACACTCGGACCTGCAGCGACGCCTCACGGCAGGCGACTGGCCGCTACTACGCAGCGATGTACTGGCCATCTGGCGAGAAGGCCCGGACGGGCGCCCCCATGTCTTTGTCGACGGCGACATGGAAATCTGGAGCAAGGACTGCAAGACACTGCTGGACATTCTGCTCAGCCGGGACGCCAATCCACCGGACTTTGCGCTCAGCGAGAATGGTCGTAAGCTGATGGCAGACTGGTTGAGACGCGGCCGACTGGAGTGGGTAGACGATGACTGAGCAGACATACCGGGTGCGCACGGCGCTCTGGCCCGACGATGTGCCGGCCTTGCGAGCGGTGCGCGAACCCGTCTTCGTGCAGGAACAGGCCGTCCCACTGGATATGGAATGGGATGAGGATGACCCCCTCTGCATCCATGTGCTGGCAGAGGACGAGACCGGCAAACCGGTCGGTACCGGACGCCTCGCCGCCGACGGCAAGATCGGCCGCATGGCCGTGCTCAAGCCCTGGCGTGGACACGGTGTCGGCGCTGCCATCCTGCAGGCCCTGGTAGAGGAAGCACGACGAAAGGCCATGCCCGAATGTCACCTACACGCTCAGGTTTCTGCGCTGGGCTTTTACGAGCGTCATGGCTTCAAGGCTGAAGGTCCGGAATTTGAAGAGGCCGGCATTATTCATCAGATGATGCGCCTCCACTTCCAGGAGACCGCATAATGAGCAAGGACACCATAGAACCGGGGCAGCCACTGGAAACCCGTGAAGACAGCCGCCTGGCCGCCCTTCATATTGCGGAAAATGTTCGCCGGGAACTGCTGATCTTCACCCGCGACCTGGAACCGGCCGTCCTGGATCAGGCCGACTTTCTGGAAGCGATTCGCCAGTTCGTCATTCGCAGCCGCCACACCCAACTCCGGGTGCTGGTTCAGGACGCCACTCGTGCCATCCGGGAAGGCCATGGCCTGGTGCGCCTCGCCACCCGGGTGTCTTCCCATGTCAGCCTGCATCGACCACATCCGGACGATGCCAGCCAGGCAGAAGCTTTCATCGTCGCTGATGACCGTGCCTATCTCTACCGCCCGCTGGCAGATCGCCTGGAAGGCCGTTGGAACAGCTACGACCCACCCGAAGCACGTGCACTGGCCAAGCGCTTTCAGACCCTATGGGACCGCAGCAAGCCCGAACCCGAGTTTCGTCGTCTTGGCGTGTGAACAGCGCCGCTCATTAAAAACAGACCACGAGATGGACACTAAATGGACACGAAATAATGAATTGCGTGGTGGCTTGTTGCTGTGGGAGAGGCTTAGATGCCAGGGCCGAGACCAAGAAAGCCTCTCACACCACAAACAGCACTAAGAGCATTTCTTATTTAGTGTAAATCTCGTGTCCATCTTGTGGTCTTATCTTTTCCAATAAGGAGCCTGATCGATGGTATGGAAGCCCCATGTGACTGTATCCGCAGTGGTTGAAGACTCTGAGCGTTTCCTGATCGTGGAAGAAGATATTCACGGCCAGCTTCAGCTGAACAACCCCGCCGGGCATCTTGAAGATAATGAAAGCCTGGTGGATGCAGTCATTCGGGAAGTCCAGGAAGAAACGGCCTACAGTTTTATCCCCGAATGCATCAGTGGCCTGTATCTCTGGCGCAGGCCCCGTTCTGATAAAACGTTCCTGCGCGTCAATTTCTTCGGCCGTGCCACTGGCTTTGATCCAACGCAGGAGCTGGACACGGGCATCGTCCGCAGCCTCTGGCTCAGCCGCCCTGAAATCTCCGCCGAAGCCGACCGCCTGCGCAGTCCCATGGTCCTGCGCTGTGTCGACGACTATCTGGCCGGCCGCCGCTATCCCCTGGATATCCTCACACACATTTCGGATGGCTTCGATTAGGCAGGCATCACCGCCAGTGCGCCCCTGCCCGAATGCGGGAAAGCACAGCACGCACCATGCACGGTACAATGAATACCATGAACAGCAAGACGCGCCAGACTGTCGTCGTCGGACTCTCCGGCGGCGTGGATTCCTCCGTTTCTGCTCACATTAACCCTTGATGACGCCAAGCAATGGTCTACAATTCCCACAATAAACCGTATTGCAAGACCTAGCTGGACCCGCAGCGACATTAGAGGGGCTCAACCCATGCGAAATGGATTTCTACCAACAACACTTGCCGCACTCTGCTTCTTGCTTGTACCACTGACTCCTGAAGCAGAACAAACCACCGTCTACTCCGCCAACATCCAAGTGGAACTCGATGGCGTAAAGTCCCAGCCTATATCTATTCTTGCAAATTCAGGAAGCAACACAATTGTCTCGACGATGGACCCGGTAGATCCATCAGGGGCTGTCCGTCTAAGCTCAAGAACTCAATCCCTGGAAGACGATAGTAAGTCAGCAACTTTTCAGTACAACCTGGAGCGACGCTTTGGAGAAAAATGGCACAGCATTGGAGATGGTTCGCTAACAGTGGAGCTTGAAAAAGCGGCAACTATCAGATGGCAAAGCTTCAATAGCAACTCGTATCTCGCTGGCATGTATGAAATAACCGTGCTTCTAACAGAAAGAGAAGTTAAATCTGCGGATATGAACGAGACTGACTGCATAGCCGATGAAGTCTTGGATAGCAGCCTCATGCCTGCTTTTGACAAAGATTGCTGTGGTGTGAAACTGCCTGGCTGTTGGTACCAATGCTGTGGCGCTATAAGGTGTTGCGCTTGCGGGAGTTACTGTTGCGAACCAAAATAAGAACGATGCCTATTCATCTGGCTGGGTTGGTGATGATTGCTCTCGGACTTGCGTCAATACCGACAGCGCATACAGCTATCGACCTTAACGAGAACATCGACAAGCCCAGCTTGAAGATGATAATCCAATGGGAAACAGAAGATGGCGAAAAAAGCGACCCGGTTGAGGCCACGGTATCAAGGTCCGGAAACTGGCAACTGAGTCTTCCGGTCTTCGAGAATATCGACCTGATCGTTTTCCCCGAGTTCGATAAGCAACATCTGACTCATGTCAGGCTGGGGCTGCGGGAACACAATGAGGACACAGTATGGTTTGATACTATCCGGCAATGGGATGGAGAACCATTGACCATGAACCTACCCCCGGTAGATGAAGAGGCCCACATGCGTTTGAGTATTGCCATTCAGACTGCGCCTTGATTCCGGGTTGTGTCCGGGGCTGGGAGTAACAATCGTAACCGCTATCGTAGTCGTAATCGCAATCGGCTTTTCGAAGCTTCGAGTGGCGATCAGCGAGTTACCAGTAAACCCCGTATAACCGGCACGGCCAGCTTGTCCTCTTCGGCTAGCTGTTCCAGGCCCGGATTCTGCTGCCTTCGTTCTACAGGCCGATTACGACTACGATTACGATAGCGATTACGAGGAGGCCGGCTTTGCCGGCCGCTCTGTATCCCCGCCTGTCTTGCGGGTTACAATGCCCCCATGAACAGCAAGACGCGCCAGACTGTTGTCGTCGGACTCTCCGGCGGCGTGGATTCCTCCGTTTCTGCTCACCTTCTGGTTGAGCAGGGCTATGACGTGCGCGGCCTGTTCATGGATAACTGGGACGCGGACGCCGAGGGCGATGAGGGCTACTGCACCACGGCTGAAGACTTCCAGGATGCCCGCCGGGTGGCGGAGGAGCTGGAAATCCCCATCCAGCGCGTGAGCTTTGCGAAGGAATACCGCGACCGGGTGTTTCGATATTTTCTTGACGAGTATTCAGCCGGCCGCACCCCCAACCCCGATGTGCTCTGCAACACCGAAATCAAGTTCAAGGCCTTTCTGGACTACGCCCTGCGACTCGGCGCCGACTGGATCGCCACCGGCCACTATGCCCGTTGCCATCGGGATGGGGACAGCGCTCACCTGCTCAAGGGTGTGGACGGCAACAAGGACCAGAGCTACTTTCTTCATGGCATTCGTCGCGAGGCGCTGGACAAGGCTCTGTTTCCCGTGGGTGAACTCGAAAAAGATCGGGTGCGTGAAATTGCCGTGGAAGCCGGCCTGCACAATCACGCCAAGCGGGACAGTACCGGAATCTGCTTCATCGGCGAACGGGCCTTCCGCCAGTTCCTCGGCAACTACCTCCCGGCCAGCAAGGGGCCGATCCTGACCCCCGACGGTCAGCAGATCGGTGAACACCAGGGCGCGCTCTACTACACCATCGGGCAGCGCCAGGGTCTGGGTATCGGGGGCGTGCCCGGCGCGCCCGACGAACCCTGGTACGTGGCCGACAAGAATGTGCAGGACAATATCCTCATTGCCGTCCAGGGCCACGACCATCACCTGCTCCAGCATGTGGGCCTGGAAGCCACCGATCTGCACTGGCTGCGGCAACCGGCGAAATTGCCCTTTCGTTGCCGCGCCAAGACCCGCTATCGCCAGGCCGACCAGGATTGTGAGATTCATGACCTGGGCCAGGGGCGTTATGAAGTGATTTTCGACCAGGCACTGCGGGCCGTCACGCCGGGACAGTACGTTGTGTTCTATGATGACGAAGAATGCCTTGGCGGCGGCGTAATAGACCGCGCCCTGCGGCGGGAACAGACCAATGCCGCTCAGGTGCTTGGCTGAAACGAGTGAATGAGAAGACCACGAAATGGACACAAGATGAACACGAAATGAACATAAAATACGTCTAATGGAATGCCACCAGGGCATTCGCTTTATTTTGTGCCTATTTCGTGTCCATTTTGTGGTCGAAGATTGTCTTTCCTGGAGTAAAAATGAATAACTTGACCGCTCGGGTTGTTGCCTTGTCCGCTCTTTTCCAGGCCGTGCGTGGTGTGGATGAGGTCGCTCGCAAGGGCAAGACGGATGACCTGCGCCTGGAAACGGCCGTGCGCAGCATCCTCACCCGTGACGCCGATACCGCCGCTGACGTCTTTGGCGGTATCGGCCAGGTACGCGAGGGGCTGGGCATGCTTTGCCGCATGCTCACCCAGGAGATCGAACCCAAGGAAATGGTACTGACCCGTTACGCCGTGGCCGTCCTGCACCTCGCGAAAAAACTTCGCCGCCGCTCAGAACTTATGGACAAGCTCTCCCAGGGCATCACTAACGCCGAGCGCTCGGTAGAGCACTTCGGCCTATTGCACGAAAACGTCTTTGCCGGCCTCGCCGATACCTGGTCACAATCGGCAGGCGAGATTCCGCCCAAGATTATGGTCAGCGGTGAAGATCACTACCTGCGAGACCCGAAGAATGTAAACCAGGTCCGCACCCTCCTCCTGGCCGGCATCCGAGCCTCCGTGCTCTGGTACCAGGAAGGCGGCAGCCGCTGGAGCCTGATCTTCCATCGCAAGGCCCTGGCTGACGAAGCTCTTCGCCTCAGCAACGAGGGATCGACTGCCTGAGCCCTCACCCCGCCCGAAAAATCTCGACTACCTTTCCTGGCCCGCCACCGCCATGGCATCTTCCAGCCGTGTGGCTGAATGAAGATAGGCATAGATATCGCCCTTATCACCCATGGTGACCTGCTTCACCACCTTCGTCGCCATCGTTCACAAAAGGGTGTTATGGGACACACTATGCCGATGCCGGTTTCTTCGGAATCGGCGCCACCTCAGCGGCGGGCTCGGCCGTGCTGAACAACCACCCCAAATATAGGTGCAACCCCGCTTCCTGCCCGCTTTTTCATGGCAAGCAATCCAGGCAGATGCAGAAAGGCAATAGCCGCTCCTCGGACCCCTCGCTGGCAGAGAACCGATCAGCTCACAATAGCCGTCGATGGGAGGATGCCCTCAGTCAATCGAGGATATAGCCCGAAACAATTGGACTACCACGCATCTTTAGCCATAATTTATGCGACACCTTCAATCCCAAATCCTTTCTGAATGGAGAAGCAAGCATGCGTAACTCACTCATGCCCGCACTCACCGCTGCCGCGGTCGCTCTGTCGTCGGCAATGCTGACCAGCATTGCGACCGCGCAACAGGACCCCAAATCCAACGAGTTCTGGTGGCCTGAACGCCTCGACCTCACCCCCCTTCGCCAGCACTCCCCGGAATCCACGCCCTACGGGGAGGATTTCGAC
>SL_3KL_010_SEDDRAFT_10001690_pt1 | contig 20163 bp, 13 predicted proteins | sample SodLakKL_010_SED_2_FD_10381 | JGI IMG/M metagenome (IMG submission 10381) | reverse complement strand
TTCTTTTTTGGCATCGCCAACAAGTTTGAGGAAGCGGAGAAGGAGATTCACGAAACACCCAAGGTGCGCATCATCAGGATGCGAAGAGTTCCATTTATCGATTCAACTGGACTGAAAAACCTGCGCAGTTTCATCCGGCGATCCCGAAAACACAATACAATCGTCATCCTTTCAGGAGTTAGTCCGAAGGCTCTTGAAGCCATAGAAAAAGACGGNCTTGACCTGGAGATTGGCCATGAGAACATCTGCGAAAACATAGAAAAATCTCTCGACCGNAGCCGTGANATCCTAAACATCACGCACCCTTGATCTTCTTCTCCACCTGTTTGATGATTTCCGTCTCTTTTTTAATGGCAGCGGTTTCAATTTCAAGGCCTTCCTGGTAGATTTTTTCAAAGAAAGCTTTATCCTCAAGTCCTTCTGCATTGATTTTGACGTTCATGAAAGCTCCGATCACGGCTGTGCGGGCACATAGTGCGCCAACACCAGCATCGGTTACAGAGGCGGGGTTTCCTTTTTCCACCATTTCCTCCATCACCTCCATTGACTCATAGGCCTTTTTCATTACCCGAAAGGGGATCTGGATGGCATATTTTGTAGCCTCTTCGATGGCTTGTTTGCGTGCTTTCTTTTCCTCTTCGGTCTTTTTCGGAAGTCCGAATGCATCCATGATACGGTTGAAAGATCGTGTGTCTTCATCAACGAGATAAAGCAACTCCTCTTTGATAGCCTGCCCTTTTTCAGCCACCTTGCTGAATTCCTCCCAACGTTCATCCCATCCCCTTTTGTGTGACGAAAGATTGGCCACCATTGTGCCGAGCGACACGCCAAGGGCAGCTACATAAGCTGACACCGATCCACCGCCGGGGGCAGGTGATTCGCTGGCTGTTTCATCCGCAAAGCCAGTGACAGTCATATCAACCAGCTTCGTCCCCTCATCTTCAGCGATCAGGTATTCAATAATTTTCTCTTTGGGATTAAAAGGCTTGAGTTCATCCAGTCCCATTGACTTCACGGCAATCTTAATCAGCTCCGACTCGGATACTCCAAGGCTTCTCTGCTGTTTTGCAAGGAAATATTTTCCGGCATCCAGCATCGCTTTCAGCGGCACCAGCCCAACAAGTTCTGATCCGGTGACACGAACACCTCTTGCATCTGCCTTTTTACAAACCTCATCGAAAGCCACATGTACGGGAGTAATGCTGATATTGGTCAGGTTCATCGAAATCTGGGCAACACCATACTCTTCTATGAACCAGCCGATCCCTTTGACCGCTTTCAACGTTCCAGGGATGTAAACAGGATCCCCTTTTTCATCCTTCACGATCTTTCCGGTCAGGGGATGGCCTGAACGTTTCACACGTCCTTTTTCGCGTACGTCAAAGGCGATGGCATTGGCACGCCGGGTGGAAGTGGTATTGAGGTTTATGTTATAGGCAACCAGGAAGTCACGTGCACCTACAGCTGTAACACCACTCTTTTCATTGAGTTTAGCCGGACCGAAATCGGGTTTCCATTCCGGCTTGGTTACTTTTTCTGCCATTCCTTCATACTCACCGCTGCGGCAGTTGGCAAGGTTCTTTCTGTCCGGCTTTAAAGCGGCATTTTCATAGCAATAAACGGATATTCCCAACTCCTCTCCGATCCGTTTTGCGAGTTTATGGGCATATTCTACTGTTTCTTCCATCGTAATATTTGCCACAGGAACAAGCGGACATACATCAGTGGCACCCATACGGGGATGCGCACCCTTATGCTTGCGCATATCAATCAGCTCTGAGGCTTTTTTTACCGCCCTGAAAGCTGCTTCAACAACCTCATCGGGTGTGCCAACCATCGTTACAACGGTGCGGTTGGTTGCCTGTCCGGGATCCACATCAAGAAGTTTAACACCGTCAACAGCCTCAATTTCAGCAGTAATGCTTTTTATGATGCCCATATCCTTACCTTCACTGAAGTTTGGAACACATTCGATCAATTTTTTCATTGCCATGATTATTTATTTGATGGTTATAGATTTATTGTTAAGATATGATTTCAGTCTGAATGCGAAAATATAAAAAAAGCCCTTAATTTAAAAGGGCTTTTCATGATCTTGCGTTTAAAATCAAATTACTTTATCCTGCGCTCCTTAATGCGGGCTTTCTTACCACGCAATTTACGCAAGTAAAAGATACGTGCACGGCGAACAAGGCCGCGACGGTTGAGTACAATTTTTTCAATAAAGGGCGAATGAACGGGAAACACCCTTTCAACACCAATGTTTCCTGAAATCTTCCTTACAGTGAATGTTTCGGTACTGCCACTGCCTCGGCGTTGAATCACAACACCCTGGAAAGGCTGGATACGTTCCTTGTTTCCCTCTTTGATCTTGTAATGCACCGTTACATTGTCACCGGCCTGGAATGCTGGCCACTCCCTTTTTTCTGTTAATGTATCCTGAACATAGTTCATGATCTCCGACTTATTCATCACGCTATTTTTTTGTGTTATTTTTATCTGCGTCAAAATGGAGTGCAAATTTAGGTAATTATTTTTAACTACAAGTGAAATATTATGATTTATTTTGTAGTTTGTTTTGGCTTTATTTTAGCCGGCATTGCGAACAAACAGCTCAAACAGTTAAACCATAAAAACAGTTTATATTATGAAAAAGCTATTTTTGATTATTTTTTTCGCTTTAATCCAAGTGATTTTCGTTTTTCCTGCTTCAGCAGACACTTTTGAAAGCAATCGGTCCGGAAACCTTGTAGAACCCGTTTTCCGGGAAGGTGATATGGTTCTCAATATTGGTTTGGGTCTCGGTACTTCACTTTACCGGGGCAGGTACTATTCGATGCGTGTTCCTCCTGTAAGCGCATCCTTCGAATTGGGTATTCAAGATGATTTTATAACTGAAGACATGACCTTAGGTGTGGGTGGTTATGTAGGTTATGCGGCATCAAGGTACCAGCTAAGAAATGTTAACTGGGGATGGGATTACAATTACCTGGTTTTTGGCGGACGTGCCAGCCTCCATTATCCGATTGTTGAACAGTTAGATACCTATGGCGGGATTATGCTGGCGGCCAACGTTGTTATTTCATCCGCATTTGGCTCCAATCAAACCCAGGTTTCAGCTCAAGGAGGTGGATTTATCTATTCCTTGTATGCAGGTGGACGCTACTATTTCGCTGAACGCATTGCTGTTTTTGGTGAAATTGGCTACGGTGTTTCCTATTTAAATGCCGGAATTGCCATTCGGTTTTAGTGTCTCGTCAGTTAGAGAACCCTTAGTACCATCATAATTAATTCTGGCAACAAATACAGTGTAAGCTCATCCAACAAGGTGCCATTCCGGAGAATGGTTCTTTGACAAATATGCTTTATCTTTGAATAAATATTCGCAGGTCTGAAATTGCATCAACCATGGCTTCAAAAACGATTTTTATAACCGGTGCTACCAGTGGCATTGGCTATGCTTGCGCTGAAAGATTTGCGCAAGCAGGTCATCAGTTGATCTTAGCCGGGCGCCGGGAAGAACGGCTGCAGGAGTTAAGAACAAAACTCGAAAATGATTACAAGATCGCTACACACGTATTAAAGCTTGACGTTACAAAAAAAGAGGATGTTTATCAAGCTGTTAATAAACTGCCTTTTCACTGGAAAAGCATTGATATACTTATCAATAATGCAGGTCTGGCACTCGGACTATCAGGCATCGACGAAGGTTCTGATAGCGATTGGGATCAAATGATTGACACCAATCTAAAAGGCCTGCTTTATGTCAGTAAAGCGGTGATACCGCTGATGAAAGAAAAAGGAGGCGGTCATATAATCAATATTGGATCCATTGCCGGTGTAGAAACCTATCCGAAAGGCAATGTTTATTGTGCCACAAAACATGCTGTATCTGCTTTAACCAAAGGGATGCGGATGGATTTGCTACCTTATGGAATCAAAGTCAGTTTGGTAAGTCCGGGTGCTACAGAAACAGAATTTTCTGTCGTTCGCTTTCATGGAGATCAGGAAAGGGCGCAAAATGTATATACAGGTTACCAGCCTTTAACAGGGCATGATGTCGCAGAGGTGATCTTTTTTGTCGCCACACTTCCAAAACATGTCAATGTAAACGATCTGCTTGTGATGCCAACAGCGCAAGCATCTGCAACACTTTTCAACAAAACACAATAAGCTGCTATTAAAAAGGTTATTCCTTTAGATGCCAAATTATCATGAAAAAGCTGCATAAACTGGTCATAACCTCATACATCGGGCCGTTCATCGTGACCTTTTTCATTTCCCTGTTTATTTTGCTGATGCAGTTTTTGTGGAAATACATTGATGATCTGGTTGGAAAGGGGCTCGAATGGTATGTAATTGCAGAGCTTCTTTTTTATTTCACGGCTACTTTTGTTCCCCTTGCATTACCTCTGGCGGTGCTTTTATCATCCATCATGACCATGGGCAAAATGGGTGAGCACTATGAACTGGTCGCATTCAAATCAGCAGGTATTTCACTCCGCCGAATATTATGGCCCATGGTGATGATCTCAATGGTACTTGTGATCGCTGCTTTTTATTTTTCCAACAATGTGTTACCGGCTGCAAACCTTAAGGGTCTGTCATTGCTTTATGATGTGCGTCAGCAAAGACCCGCTTTCAATATCACCGAAGGGATCTATTACCATGGCATCGATAATTTTGTGATCCGTGTAGATGAAAAAGATGATGGTGGACAAACACTGAGGGGAATCAAAATCTACGATCACAGCGACAGGAAGGGAAATGTAAACCTTACCATTGCCGAATGGGGCAATATGGCAGTTACCGAAGATAAGCGCTATTTGGTTCTTACTCTTTATAATGGCACCAATTACCAGGAAGATGCTGACCTGGGTCCGCTGGAACGCACCAGGCCTTTTCAGCGCACACATTTCAGAAAACAGGTGCGAAAGTTTGACCTGAGCATGTTTGACCTTGCACGAACGGACGAAAATCTGTTTCGTGGCAACTTCAGAATGCTGAATATCAGCCAGCTGATACATTTTGAAGACTCTCTCTCTCACCAGCTGGACCGCAGGAAGGAATCTTTTATACGCACTTACAAGCGGCGCTTTCATCACCTTATGCAACTTCAGGAAAATGTGGATTCTGTGATGTTCTCATCAACAGAACCAATGAATGATACTTTTCGTTTTGCAGACACAGATTATCTGATCAAAAGTGATATTGATGTAAAGCAAGTGTATGCCAATACCATGGATATGGTAAGGACCAACAGAAGCCAGACAAACATGTCGCATGAAGATTTCCGGCAACGGAAACGAACCCTGGCCAGATACCAGATCGAATTTCACAGGAAGTTTACACTGTCATTTGCCTGTATTGTACTTTTTTTAATTGGCGCACCATTAGGTGCCATTATTCGCAAAGGGGGATTTGGACTGCCTTTGGTGATTTCAGTATTGCTATTTGTTGTTTTTCATGTTATTTCAATGATGGGAGAGAAATTTGTAAGGGAAGGGGTGCTGGAGGCGCATCAGGGAATGTGGCTGGCCCCCACGGCATTGCTGCCGGTTGGTATACTCCTCACTATTAAAGCAACAACAGACTCTTCTTTGCTCGACACCGACAGTTATCTTCAGCAGATTGAGAAGTTTTTTAACTTTCTGATCAGAAAAAAAACAAAAACTACATCGTAAACTTATGCGAATATTACAGCTTTGTCATAAGGTTCCTTATCCGCCAACGGATGGTGGTTCACTGGCCATGAACCAAATCACACAGAGCCTAATCAAACACGGATTTACAGTAAAAGTGATTGCCCTGGCACCTTCCGGTAATGAATCGGTCATCGAAAGGATCCCGGAAAGCTATATCAGGGAAACAGAATTTGAAGCATTCCCTGTTGACACCAGGATCAAGCCATGGCCAGCATTCAGAAACATTTTTACAAGAGAGTCATATAATGTTTCCCGCTTTTATAGCACGAAAGTGGTGCAAAGATTAAGAGAACTCTTTCAGAAAGAAAAATTTGATATTATTCAACTTGAAGGCCTGTTCCTGACACCCTATATTCCGGTAATCAGAGAAAACACAGGAAGCCCTTTGCTGTTCAGATCGCATAATATTGAACATTACATCTGGGAAAGGATGGCGCGCGCCACATCGCACCCTTTTAAAAAACTATATCTGCAGTTTTTGGCGAGGCGTCTTAAGGCCTACGAAATGAAAACGGTACATCAGGTCGACGGACTTGTAGCCATTTCTCCTGTTGACATGAATTTTTTTAAAAAAAACGGCTATGCACAGCCAGGTGTAACTATCCCATTTGGGATAGACACAGATTCATTTAAGCCTAAAGACGTGGTTGTAAACAAAGACACTGTTTTTCACATTGGAAGTATGGATTGGCGTCCCAACCAGGAGGGGATCAAATGGTTCCTTGAGGAGGTTTGGCCGCTGGTCATCAAGCTTAATCCCAGGTTAAAGTTTGTGTTGGCAGGTAAGAATATTCCGGAAACGTTTTATCAATATGCCGCTCCAACTGTTTCTGTTGTTGGAGAAGTTCCCGATGCAGCTGAATTCATAAATTCTCATGAACTTATGGTTGTTCCGTTAAAATCGGGAGGAGGCATGCGAATCAAAATCATTGAAGGGATGGCCGCAGGGAAGGCCATTGTTTCCACTAGTATTGGTGCTGAGGGTATCAACTGCCGACACAATGAGCACATTCTGCTTGCCGACACACCGGAAGAGATGGCTGACTCCATTATCCACTGTTTTCAAAACAGAGAGATAATCAGAAAAATTGGAAATCAGGCGCATTTGTTCGCAACAGAGCAACACAACATAAAACCTATCATCGATAAGCTGATCAGCTTTTATAACAGATTTTACATGACCTAAGATTATAATTAATACCTTTGTCAAACCTCCAAAATCGGAGTAAAGCACAATCATTTAACAAGCTTTGATTTGAAAAAAAAGATTTTTATCATACTTTCCAGAATACCTTATCCATTGGAAAAAGGTGATAAGCTCAGGGCTTTTTATCAAATCCGCGAGCTCTCGGACAAACATGATCTGATATTGTGTGCGATCAACGATGAGAAACCGCACCCCGATGCGATGCAAATCCTTAAAAAACTTTCAAGTTCCGTATATTTTTTCAGGATCAGAAAAACAGACATTTTTCTTAGATTGATGAGGGTGCTGTTTTCAACCCAACCGTTCCAGGTAGCATACTTTCATAAAAGAAGTATCCACCGTCAAATAGACCTGTTACTGAAAAAACATAATCCGGATCATATTTTTTGTCAGCTGATCCGAACAGCAGAATATGCTAAAAACAGTGACATTGACAAAACCATTGACTATCAAGATGTTTTTTCGGCCGGACTGAAGCGCAGGCTTGACATTGCTCCCTGGTATAAGCGTTTTTTGCTGAGATCAGAATATCATAGGGTATTGCGCTATGAAGCGCATGTTTTTGATCAATTTGATAAAAAAACCATCATCTCTTTACCTGATCGTGACAAAATTCCACACGCAGCGCGAGATCAGATCACGGTAATACCGAATGGGGTGGATACAGGGTTTTTTAAACCGCTGAATAAAGACAAACGTTATGATATTGTCTTTACCGGCAACATGGGATATCCTCCAAACATCAACGGTGCCGAGTTCCTGGTAAAGGATATCATGCCGCTGGTATGGGCTGAACGTCCTGATACTACAGTTGTCGTGGCCGGAGCAAGTCCTTCTGCAAAGGTCAAAAAACTTGGTTCAGACAAAGTTTTAATTACAGGATGGGTCGAAGACATTCGCACCTATTATGCATCGTCAAGAGTTTTCATTGCACCCATGCGAATTGGCACCGGACTTCAGAATAAGGTACTTGAGGCCATGGCCATGAAAATACCATGCATCACATCGCCATTGGCTAACAAGGCATTAGGTGCACGGGAGGATATTGAAATACGGATAGGAAAAAATGCCGCCTCGTATGCGCAACATATATTATCTTTGTTGGCAGATTCAGAGACCAGAAAACAGCTTGGAGAAAAAGGCCATAAATTTGTTTTGCAACATTATAACTGGGAAAGCACNACAGCTAAGCTTGAAAAGGTCATTACCGGTTAACAGAATTTTCGTACATAAGCATGCAAGAAAAGTTCAATACCATTGAAGAAGCGATTACTGATATCCGGTCAGGTAAAGTCGTTATTGTTGTTGATGATGAAGACAGGGAAAATGAAGGGGACTTCATTGCTGCCGCTGAGACTATCACTCCGGAGATAATTAACTTTATGGCCACACATGGACGTGGTCTGATTTGTGCGCCCATTACCAGAAAGATCTGTGAACAACTTGATCTGGAGCTTATGGTGCCCAGAAACACATCCATTCACGAAACACCATTTACCGTTTCGGTTGATCTGAAAGGGAAAGGATGCACTACCGGCATTTCTGCATCAGATCGTGCAAAAACGGTTAAAGCACTTGCCGATCCGGAAACACATCCTACTGAGCTTGCCCGCCCCGGTCACATATTTCCGTTGCGGGCCAGAGAGGGTGGCGTGCTACAACGGGCAGGACACACAGAAGCCTCAATTGACCTTGCAAGGTTGGCCGGCCTGCAGCCTGCAGGGGCTTTGGTGGAGATTATGAATGAGGATGGCACAATGGCCCGTTTGCCTGATCTTTTTAAAATTGCAAAACGATTTGATCTGAAAATCATTTCCATTGAAGATCTAATCGCCTATCGCATAAAGAACGAAAGCCTCATTGCCAAAGAGATCACCGTAAACCTGCCAACTGAATATGGCACCTTTAAGCTGACAGCCTACCGGCAAACAACCAATAATATGCTGCATCTTGCACTTATCAAAGGAACATGGACTCCGGATGAAGAAGTGCTCGTCAGGGTACACTCCTCTTGCATTACCGGAGACATTTTCGGATCCTGCAAATGTGATTGCGGCGGACAACTGCATCAGGCCATGCAAATGGTAGATAAATCAGGCAAAGGCGTTGTTCTATACATGAATCAGGAAGGGCGTGGCATCGGGCTGTTAAACAAACTTAAAGCATACCACCTCCAGGAAAAGGGACTTGATACTGTGGAAGCCAATATCGAACTTGGATTCAAGGCAGATGAACGCGATTACGGTATTGGGGCACAGATTTTAAGAGACCTTGGCGCCAACAGAATTAAGCTGATTACCAATAATCCAGGGAAAAAAGCAGGTCTTACCGGATATGGGATTGAAATTACCGAAAACATCCCTATTATCGTATCCACTTCACCACATTGCAAGACATACATTGAAACCAAAAAAAACAAGCTGGGGCATATCTTCTAATCGACATCTTCCGCTTGGTCCTGCAAGCTGCGTCTAAAAAGTTCCGTGAGGTTGTCAAACTCCCTTCTGTAAAACAATCCAACCCCCTGTGTATAGGGCGAGTTGGTATTGATGATATCAAACGTATTCGAACGGTTAAAAGCCTTTACACGTAATTTGCCATCGGGAGTGATCTTTACCTCTACATTTACATCTCCAATTATCTGGCTGGTCGCTTGTGTCGTATGGCCGGCTGCAGTCTGGTTCCCGGCAACGCCAAAGTTGCCATCTATCAATACTCTGTCGTCAAACAACTGGGTTGACAAAGCCAGCTCCAGCTCCTGGCTGGACAGTTCATCTCCGGGACGGTAATTCACGCCAATATCAAAATCGGTGCTAATTTGCGACAGCCAATTACTAAGCTGGTTTGATAACAGTTCGGAGGAGGTGCTTCCAACACCGTATCCCAGAGCTGTATTGTACTGATCAGGAGTTGTGGGCATAAACCGATTCAACACGAGCAGGGAGAACACCTGTCTGTTCATCTCCTGGTCGGTGGTGATAACCCTTTCTATCAGNTCACGCGTGTTTTCATCGCCNCCCGGAACCTGAATNTCAAAAGAGATTAACGGATTGAACAACTTATCTTCCAATATCAGAATGGTCTCCACAGGAATACGACGTCTGTAAACATCTGCTGTAGCATCATCAACACCCTGGCCAACGAACAAGTCATATAACGATGTACGTAAGCGGTAGGCGGCACGCAAATCAACATCAGCATCATTTAGATCACCTGTCCATCTCACAGAGCTTCCCTGCTCAATCCTAAATCGTTTATTTATGATGTTCTGAAGCGAGAAAATATATTCTCCATCCTCAATCACATAATCCCCATAAATATTAAAAGCACCCTGCGGAGAAACCTCAAGTCTCAGATTACCTGTTCCCCTGCCCCTGATAATATCACCGAACCTGGTATCAAAAAACATAAAAACATCCGCGTCAGGAGTCACTTCCAGATCAAAATTCAGGGTAAGTTGACCCCGAAGTTCGGGGATAATGAATAATGGCCCCTCCTGTATTTCTTCGCGAGTGACAAAAGAGATAAAATGGCTTTCCCTGACCTCTCCTCCAAAGCTCAAAGGCAAATTTACACTTGTTCCCCTGTTAGTTCGTGCACTGATATCCATGATGATGTCATTTGCCGGTCCGTGGATGTGGGCCATACCTGTAAGAAATGCTGTACCATAATAAAAATCCTGTGGCATGGACCCCGTATTAAATATCATCATCCGATCAGGATTGATCCTTAAATCCAGGGCAAAATCTTTAAAAACCTGGTGCATGATATCACCGGATAGGGTGGCCTGATTATTAAGGGAGTCACGAAGGACAAGATTTTTAAACCGGAAATATGATTTTCCAATCTCAACCTCATCATCAAATGAGTAAGTGACATTCAGATAAGGGATGTGAATGCCTGCTCGTTCCACATTTGCCCTTCCGGATAATTCCGGGCTATCAAAAGGACCATCCATTCGCAGATTTCCTGTGGCAAAGCCGTGAAAGTCATCGGCAAAATTTTCCATATACCTTCCCCAAACAGACATTGGTTTGTTATCAAGCTGAAGGTCAAGATCAAAGTTTTGATCTTCGCTCGTAGGGTTTATAAAGCCGGAAACAATCAACGGCTGCATAACCCCCTCCTCCCCGAACTTTTTAATGGAGGCATCCACTTTAAAAGCTTCATTCAGTTCATCCCAGGCACTGACCACCTCAAGGTCTCCAAGTGTTATATGGTTGAATGCAAAATCGGATACGAACAATTCAGCGGCAATGCTCGGTGCCTGATACAATCCGGAGAAGCTGATATAGCCATCCATCGAACCGGCAAACTGAAAATTCTGCGATCGCATCAACAATTCTGAATATGACACATCAAAATCTGCAAATGATAGCATCATCCGGTCAGCAGGGTCTTCGCTTAAAACACCATCTGCATAAAAAAACTGATCTTTGTAATAAACCCTGAGCTGCCTGACCTCAATCCTCCTGGGATCAATCAATATTTTATTATCAACGTTCACCCTCCAAAGATCTCCATCAATGTAAGCTTGCGAAGGAAGAAAGTTGATTTGATACCTGTCTGGACCGAGTATTTGTGTTTGCATGTGCAGATGCCCACTGTTTATCTGATCTTCAGGGTTCCAGGTAATATTCAAGTCAACAGTGTCATCAAAAATACCGGCATTGATATCCACATGATTCATAAACAGGCTGTCTGAGAGCATGAGCCGGTCACTATTGGATTTGACTAAGAATTTCCCGTTTTTCCCACCACCACTCAAATTCCAATTTATAAAATTCCTTCCTGCAACAGTAATTGTGTCTGCCGCGGCCTGAATATCCAGGTGCATGGAAGCACTATTGAAAGTTCCATTTAACCAGGAGCCTTCCGATAAGGAAACTGCTGGAAGGAACAAATCAGTGAGCGATTGGGTATCTTTAAAAGATAGATCAAAGGTTACGTCCTGAACCAAATCAGTCCTTTTTGCCTCCATGTTATTCTCATATTTATATGCAGGCAAATAGTGAAGCAAAACTTCCCTGACAACATCTCCCATACCTGTAAGTTGAAAAGAACCATGCACATTGGCATCCAGAATATCTGACCGGATACGAAGGTGCTTAATGCTGTCTGCCCATAAAGTGTTACTGATGAATATGCTGTCTGTGGCATATCTAAAAGTATGGAACGCTTGATCATCAATTAGCAAAGGATACTCCTCATACACGATATCCCTGATCTGAATTACACCTTCGATGTCATCAAGGGAGCTTGCACGGGCGTTGATCAGCACATCAGCAGAAAGCACAGATTCATAAAGGGAATCACGTTGAAAGACATTTAGGCTGCTAAGTCGCGCCTGATCAATGTAAGTTTGAAAATCGAAGAGTGGAACCGGATCATTAAAGTCTACCGTTCCTCTGAAGTCAAGAAACATATTTGGGTCGTCGAGCAAAAAACCACCACTGAACTTTTGCTGCATGAAACTGCCTTCAAGCGTCATATTCTTATAATCATGACCAAGGATCCGAAGAGCGTGAATTTTCCCGGAAAGCTCAAGAAGCAGATCATCCATGGTAAAACCCTGACCCATTAGTTCTGTCCTCATATCAACTGTGCCCAAAACCGCTTCCTCATCAAACAGAGCTCCCAGATCAAAATTCCCGGTTTCCAGAACCCCCTGATATTGAAAAAGCTCATCCTGACCATCCTTAAAAAACAAGACATCCCCATCCAACCATCCAATGTCTGTATCCATTCTCCCGGCCGCGGTGAAGCTATTGAAGCCACCATTTAATTTCCCTGAAAACAGAACATCTCCGAGGGCGAATAAGTAAGGGGGCAAGTCAATCGAATCATGATTCCATGACAATGGAAGACGGAAACCGGTAATGTCGTTCATGGAACTTTTTAACGTCTCGATCTGAATGTCCATCTTTGCTGAACGAATATGGTCCAGCCCCGCAATTCGTATATCGCCAAGAAATCTTGAGTCCTCACCACCAGAAATATCGATGGCATATGCATTGAGGTTGTTTTCCAATACTTCAAACACACCGGCTACAGATAATGTGTCGGAAACACCAAAAATTTGCGGAACAAAATGGCCAATGTCTGCCAGCCAGACCTTTGATGGACGGACATTAAGGCTCAACTCCAGGTTATCCCAGCTGAAGGGCTCGCCGTCCAGATCACTGTATTGTGCAGAAAGATCCAGCCGGATATCGGAGGATGCGGTACGAAAAAGAAAATCGCTGATAAAGGACTGCTGTTTGCCGAGTGAGAAGCTACCTGACAAATGATTAAGCCGGAAACCCCCGGAACCCTTGTAACGTAAAAGATCAATCTCAAAGATGAATTGATCCTCAAGAAGATGAATATCACGGGCTGCAAAGTTCAGGTCTTTTAATGAAAAGTCTGAATGGTTGAAACCATTGGGTTGGGCAATTCTATTAGAATCGGTAAGATGAAAGTTTGTGTTTTCAACCCGAAGCGAAGATACTGTAAGTCGCCACTTTTCTGCATCCTTTAGGTTATTTTCACCATTGGCCAGATAATCAACAATAAAAGAGAAATTATAATCCGTATTCCCTAAATCCCTGGAAAAATGAATCAATGCATCGTAAAGTACCACCTCATTTATTGCGATATATCTATAACGGAAAGAGAGTTTTCTGATATTTACATCAAAACGGGTTACATACAACATTTCATCACCTTGCCGGTCAGGAATCTCCACTTCATGCAAAACAATGCTTCGAAAGGGTTTAAATTCCATCCGTCCTACAGAAATATCGGTTTCAAGCTCACGCGACAAGTAGGACGTAACCCTTTCGAGAACAATGGATTGCACTGTGCTGGTGTGCAACAGTGCATAACCCGCCACAACCATCAAAACAATCGATGTCAGCAAGATTAACAGTATGTTTCGTGTTTTTTTGATATTTTTGTCCTCCGTTTACTGACAGGTCATTTCCTTTTTTAAAAATTTATGAGCATTTATATCCTGGGAATAGAATCATCGTGCGATGACACATCTGCCGCCATCATAAAAGATCGCAAAATTCTTGCCAATCTTACTGCAAACCAGCATGTTCATAAAGATTTTGGCGGTGTTGTGCCCGAGTTGGCCTCCAGGGCGCATCAGCAAAACATCATTCCTGTCATTGACAGTGCTTTTAAAGCTGCAAAGATACATAAAAATCAAATCAATGCTGTTGCATTCACCAATGGTCCAGGTCTTCTGGGGTCTCTGCTGGTAGGCACCTCCTTTGCGAAAGCCTTTGCCCTTGCCTTAGATATCCCTCTTATCACGGTTAATCACATGCATGCCCACATCCTCGCATTATTCATTGAAGATGATGCACATCATGCAGCACCTCCGTTCCCATTTCTGTGTTTGACCGTATCCGGCGGACATACCCAGATCGTACTTGTTAAAAGCCATCATGACATGCAGGTGATTGGCAAAACCATTGATGATGCTGCGGGCGAGGCATTTGATAAGGCAGCGAAGATCATGGGACTTCCCTATCCGGGCGGTCCCTTAATCGACAAGTTGGCAAAAAAGGGTGATCCCGACAGGTTTCAGTTTCCACACCCAAAGGTCCCGAATTTAGACTATAGCTTCAGCGGACTAAAAACCTCCATTCTTTATTATCTTCGCGATCAGTTAAAAAAAGACCCTGAGTTTATCGATAAGAACACAGCAGACCTGGCAGCTTCCATACAAAAAACCATTATCGACATCCTATTGTTTAAGCTCAAAAAGGCTTCGGAAGAAACCGGGATCAAACATGTGGCGATAGCAGGCGGTGTATCGGCAAACTCCGGATTGCGTAGCGCATTAAAAAAAGAATCAGACGCCGGTCGTTGGCAGGTTTACATCCCAAAATTTGAATATTGCACTGATAATGCCGCAATGATCGCCATAAATGGCTATTACAAATATCTTAATAAAGATTTTGCCCCTCAGAGCCTTAAGCCATTTACCCGCTACTCGGATGATTAGTCAGCATCCAATGGTCGCTGTTCAATAAGGATAAATCCCGGTGTATCGGTTTCTCTTATGCTATGACGTTCCATGTCGTACTGGTAATACCTGCCTGGATCTCTACTTAATCCTTCCCGAACATACAAGTTCATCAGGTAATCAAAAATATGCTGACCATTTTGTTGTCCGGCAAAAAAAGCGAGCTCCTTAACATCTGCATCGGTTAAAAAGAACCTTTCGGCATCAAATACAACCTCTCCTGAAGGACGCCGTATGAATCGTCCCTCAAGGTGATCACTGGTAGCCTGAACAGAAAAAAGCACCTCCATCCCAAAATTGGCATCATCAAGTTTCATAAATTCAAACCAGGCATTATTTTCCAGAACCCGGATAGGCTCACGGTGTACGTAATTGTTTACCCCATCCCTGGCAAAATAGGTTTCTGTATGCAGATATTCGAGAAGCTCCATCTGAGCAATAACAAAGATATAAGCCAACTCTTCGTTCTTCATAAACTCATCCAGCTCTTCGACACCGTAAGTGGTTATGTGCAGCAGGTCGAGACGCTGTTCCAGTCCTTTTAAGAACTCCCTGATGTAGAGTGAGTCGTTCGTCCGGTTAATGAATCGAATGTCCGATTCATCGTATTCGGGGATGCTGCCATCTGCAATACTGTCAGGGTGAACCGGAAGGAAAGTCTTGATCAGTTCCGTTGGCGGAAGCACCAGTACATGGATGTCTGTTTCTGATACCACAAACCTGTTCGCAAGGTGAAAACCGGTTGAACACCCACCAAGTCCGGTGACAAACAACAGGAACAATAACAAGTTATATATATTCTTGATGCGCATGAAACTAACAGGATGTTTAATTGCTGACCTTCAGCATTTCTCCGATCTGACGGCCATAATCATAACACAATTTATATTCATCTTCGTGCGGAGTAAACTTTACAAAAACACCCTCCCCCTGAACGTTAAGCTTCAGGTTGGCCAAAGTCGTGTTAATAAGCTTGCCGGCTTCTCCGCTCCAACCATAAGAACCAAATGCGCCACCGATTTTCCGATTGTCGCGGATTGGGCTTATCACGCCAAAAAGCTTATAAACCGGCAACAGGATGTTTTGGTTGATGGTTGGACAACCAACTATGATGGCACTGCTTCTGGCAACCCGTTCATCCATATCGCCAATTGACATATTCTCTATATCGGCCACCTCTATATGGAAATTGCCTGCACTTTGAATGCCATCGCGAATTGCCTCAGCCATTTTGCCGGTATTGTGATAGGCTGATACATAGGGGATAAAGATATGATCTTTCTGAGGCGTTTGCAATGCTTCCAGTGCATATTCTTCTGAAAGGTCCACCCATTTCTTCCAATCGTTAAGCAACAAGGGGCCGTGCCCAGTCAATACTGCATTGATTTCAAGCGGGCGAATCTTGTCAATGGCTTTCAGCATAAACTTACTGAAAGGTTTTAATATCACATCAAAATAATATTTAAATGCATCACTGAAATCTCCAACTTTATTATCGATCATATCAGGATGCGCATAATGGCATCCGAAAGAGTCGCAGGTAAAAAGATACTTTTCCTCCTCCAGGTAGGTATACATGCTGTCGGGCCAGTGTAAGTTGGGCGCAGAGATAAAACGCAGTGTCTTGCCGCCGAGGTCAAGTGTATCACCATCCTTAACAATCATATGCCGAAAGTCTTTCCCAAGAAAATCTTTCAGGTAATTGATCGCCAGCCGGCTGCCAACAACTGTGGCATTGGGTGCCAGTTCCAGGATATTGGCCAGGTTACCGCTATGATCGGGTTCGGTATGATTCAGAATAACATATTCAATTTCTGAAGGGTTAGTCACCTGTTTGAGTTTCTCCAGATACACATCCCAGAACTTATGTTTGGTTGTTTCTATCAGCGCCTTCTTTTCGGCATTGATGAAATAGGAATTATAGGTGGTGCCATATTTGGTCTCCATTACCACGTCAAAGGTTACAATGTCGTAATCGATAACTCCAATCCACTTCACATCACCGGATATTTCAATTACTTCTTTATCAGGCCTTTTCAAATCTTTAACAGCATTCATTTTCGATCCTTTTATTTAAGTTTTTATTAATTTTAATGATTGTCAAGATAATGCAAGAGTTTACCCATACTTGTCACATAGCTTCCATATTCATTGTCATACCAACCAAAAATTTTTGCGTGCGTAACCGGAAGATGCAGGTCTTTATTCACGGCAACCCCCAGTGAAGCCATCGCAGCTTCGGGCAGACTAATGAACCCGGTACGTGTATGTGTTTCATGCCCTTCAATCACCACTGCAGCGGGGAAGCCCATCAGGTCGGCAGAAACACTTTGCTTCTCGCTGAACACAAGCAGATTTTTTTGTTCACCGTTGGCTGCTTCTTTATAAACGTCGTTCAAAAAGCTTTTGTTGATCACGGGCTCACTTTTCTTATCCATTTTGGTGCTGAATGTAACATTTAGAATGATAAGCGATACCGTATTGGTTGGGATTCGCACGGAGTCTGCCATAAACCCGATCTCCTCAATCTGGGGCATGATCTTCTCCAGGGCTTTGGCTGCACCGGTTGTCGATAAGATAATATTATTAAAGACTGATCTGTTCTTTCGAAGATCGGTAGCAGCGGCTTTTGGCACGGCGTCCAGTACATTTTGCGTATTGGTGGCGGCGTGCACGGTTGACATGGAGGCTGTCACGATCTGGGCGGTTTCCTCCCTCTGCAGAAGAGGCCACAACATGTGGGCAAGGCCGGTGGTTGTGCAACTTGCTGCAGAAATGATCCGGTGCTTTTCCGGATTAAAGTCAAGATGATTGATGCCATAGACCATCATGATGCTGTCGTCAGGCATCTTTTTGGCTTTGTCTTTGATCTTAAAAGGTGCGCTGAGCAAAACCATCTCGGCGCCAGCCTCAAGGTGGCCACGCAGGCTGCCCCCCTCCTTATCGGCAGGAGCTGTAGGGTCGGTAAACCTGCCTGTGCAGTCAACAACAATGCGAACGGCATGCTCTTTCCACTCAATTTGAGCCGGATTGCGATGGTTACGTAGAATTTTTACCGGAAATCCATCAAATTCAAGCAACCCCTGTCCTTCATCCAGGATTTTGAAGTGCTTCTGCGGGCCTCCCACACCGTAAATAAAGCGGGAAACACCGCCATAAGTGGAGTCGGTTTCCATTACATGGATCAGGTCTTCAAGGTTTTTGCCAACCTCCCTGCCCACGTTGATGATTGCACCATCAAAGTTCCTATGGATCAGTTCGTGCCATAAGACAAGTTTCCCAATTCGGCCAAGGCCGTTAATGCCTAAAAAGTTTTGATTTCCTGTTGTGATACTCATAGCCTGTGTGTTTAGGGTTTACTATCTCAGAATCTCGGTATAATCGGTTTTGTAATTTCCTTTAAAAATGTTTCCGGAGAAACCGTCAATGGATATTTTGTCTCCGGGCAAAAGGGTATGACCATTGATCATGCATTTTTTCTCTTTCTCATTTACCACCAGCTGCCGACAGTTGAGCACGCAAACCTTTCCAAGACTTACGGCAGTTACGGCAGCATGTGATGTGGTTCCGCCTCTGGACGCGACCAGTCCGTCGCATTCAAAGATAATGGGAATGTCGTCGGGAACCGTATCGGGNCGCAATAAAATACAGGGNTCGTCAGGATATTTTTTACGCATAAATAAAATGTCATCCATGTCAATTGCCAGTCTGCCGTTCAGAGCGCCGCCTCCACCCCCGATTCCCCTGCCCAATAGTTTCATTTCTGATTGTGGCTCAATGAATACCTGCAAGCGTTCAGCCTTGTGGGTTTCCTGATCACGAATCTGCAGTATGTATAGGTCATCCGGGTTGGCGGACTCAAAGGTAAACTCGATCTCAAGATGATTGTACCCTTTTTCCTCTACCAGTTCGTGGGCCATTTTATACAGCCGGGCATAAATATCGGGCAGAAGCTCCTCCAGTGACTTCTGCGAATCCCTGTCGGTAAGTTTCTTTTGCATTTTGGACACCGGCATGGCATGCACCAGTCCGGCCACAATATCTTCACCCTGACTGCAAAGTGTGAAGTCGCCATTAAGATATATACCCGGTTTTGGAATCAGCGGATTATGGGTAAAAACAACTCCTGTACCTGAAAAGTCATCAATATTCCCCAGCACCATTTGCTGAATGACCACGGCTGTACCCCATTCATTGGCAATCTGCAGATGGTTCCGATAAACGTTGGCCCGCTCTGAGTCCCAGGAGTCAATGACCCGCGTGATGGTCTGCTGCAGTTGTGTCCAGGGTTCCTCTTCGAAATGCACTTTGCGCGAAGTAAGAATGTCTTTGTAGCTAAAAGCCATTTCACGCATCTGACCAGGGGTGAATTCAATCTTTTGAGACACACCATACCTTTCCTTGAAGTCGATCATCACCTGGTCAAACACATCGCGATTGATTCCGTATGTCATCCCCCAGCTTTGCAGGAGCCTCCTGTAACAATCCCAAGAGGTCCATCCAAAATTGGGCTGCTTGCTTAGTTTTTCAACGATCTTGTCATTCAACCCAACATTGAGGAAGGTGTTCATCGCACCTGGCATCGAAATGGCAGTTCCCGACCTGACGGAGAGCAGTAAAGGATTGCTCCCCCCACCAAAAACCATTCCCGTCTTTTTCTCAAGCCCTCTGATATGGGACGCAACCAAATCGTCAACCTCCTTTTTGAGGCTTGAGTTGGCCATGATCGCACGCCTGCGGCGAAAAACTTCAGTGCTGAGCACAAAACCCGGGGGTACGGGAAAGTCATTCAGGTATAGCTTTTTTTGAAAGAAAGCTTTGGACCCCAAAAATATCTGGTTATCAATTTCGGGTGTTTCTTCATACAACGGACTAACTATCAGATCTGGATTATAGGACATGATGTCACGAATGATAGCCGGAGGAAGGTTATCCACCATATTCTGAAGGGTATGCACCATCCTGCTGATGTAATTGTCGAGATGCTGGATCAGAAAAGAGGCAGATATGATCTCACGATAAAAGGATTCGGAATGCCTGGTGATGAGCTGGTTTTTCTCTTTTTCCGATAAATCGTTGTCGTGAAAGTAGATTTGTGGAATGATCATCTGAAGCGGTTGATCATAAAAGCCAAAGAAATAGGTATTGGTAATGTCTTTCACATTTTTGGCCATGAACTGAAACAGGTTGATAAACTGGGCCAGCGAGAAGCTTTCACTGGTGAGCCCATA